>OGET01000478.1_pt1 | contig 17241 bp, 10 predicted proteins | sample 1570771 | NCBI WGS metagenome assembly OGET01 (sample SAMEA2582032, study PRJEB24529) | metagenome | biome: Human gut stool | place: China | collected 2011 | reverse complement strand
ACATTGTGATAGAAATAAACTATATAAATATCACAAAGTTACTGCTATTTTGTAGCGGCGAACCGTGTTCACCCGCTCGTGTGCAACGCACACAATTGCACGCATTGCGTACAAATTTGAATACACATTTTTCATCACATAAAAAAATATGTGTTTAAACAAATTCTATCATTAAGGCGGGCGCCCAATGAGCGCCCCTACAATTAAACAGTTAAATTCATATAAAATAAAAATTGCATCAATGCCGTTTCGGGCATCAATGCAATTCATTTATCTCAACTATCTTCTCGAAAGGTCTGCGGTGGCACACCGCCGACCATAATTTTCCATTTTCAATTTTCCATTTTACATTAACTACTAAATCCGCTCATCAAGCCCGTAAGCATTACGACAAGCGGCATTGTTGCAAGTGAAAATACCGTAGTTGCGGCGACGATACTAACCGACAGCTCAACATCCTTGTTGAACTTTGTTGCAAACATAGTTGTTGTTGCGGCGGTAGGGGCTGATGTGGCAATTACGCAAGCCATGGTAATTATGGGTGTGACACGGCACAATGACATTACAACCGCTGTAATCATCGGCAAAGCAATCAGACGGACTGCCGAAGAAAAATATACACCCTTGTCAGTGAACGCCTTTTTAAAGTCAGCCTGTGAAAGGTAAAAACCGATAATAAGCATCGGGAGCGGAGTGTTCAGAACTGCAAGATATTCAACCGGTTGGCTGATTATGTACGGAAGCTTAAAACCTGTAATAAAGATGATAATTGCAAGAACAACACCGATCAAACCGGGGTTGAGAACAAGCTTTTTGAATGAAAGCTGTTTTTTGTCACCGCTCATTGAAACAAGTCCGTGCGTCCATACAAAAATGTTGAATACGGCAACAAAAATTGAGCCGTAAAACCAACCGTCATCACCGAGAATTGCCTTCTGGAGGGGCAAAGACATAAATGCACAGTTTGAATAGATTGTTGCAAAGCGGATAACAGCCTTACGGCTTTCATCTTTATCATGAAAAATCAGGTTACAGATAAGTATTGACACAGCGAAAACAAGTGCAGAACAGGTAACGCAAATTATAAGTCCGCCCAAAAGTTCAAACGAGAACTCCCGCTGAAAAGCAGAAATCATAACGCAGGGCGTCACAACATACAATACTATATCGGTCATGTGACGGGCGGAAAAATCGGTGATAATTTTCTTCTTACCGCAAATAAAACCGACTGCTATCAAAATGAACAGTACAAGCACCTGTTGTGCAATAATAATGAAATTCTCTCCCATAAATCATTCTTCTCTCTTACATTAATTGCTATTATTTTAGCACAGTTGCAAGGGGTTTTCAAATGATGATGTGCTTTTTTTCGTTTTTTTTGACAGAAAAAACGACATAGTTCACAAATATGAGTTAATAACATTGTGCATTTTAACTAACAGGAATTTTATTTTTTCGCAAATATGTATTAACCGCTGAATTTTTGTACAGTTTATTGACATTTTTTACTCTCAAATGTATAATATTTACAAAAGATAAAACTTTTATTTCTGCAATATTTTATTACTTTGAAAGAAGGATTTATTATGGCAACAACAAAGAAAACAACTGCAAAAACAGCCCCTGCAAAAACTGCTCCCGTTAAGGAAGAGCCTGTAAAAAAGACTGTTGCAAAGGCTGAGCCTGCTAAGACTGTTGCTACAGCTGCAAAGAAGGCTGAACCCGCAAAGACAGAAACCGTAAAGGTTGAAACTGTTAAGAAAGCAGAACCCGTTAAAAAGGCTCCTGTTAAGAAAGTAGCTCCAAAGAAGGTTGCTCCAAAGAAGCCCGTTCCGGTTGAAACAAAGGTTAATTTCTTCGTAGAATATGCAGGCGCACAGGTTCCTGTTGAAGAAGTAATCAAAAATGTTAAGGCTACATACGGCAAGGATGCAAAGGAAATTTCAATCTATCTCAAGCCCGAAGAAAGCAAGGCATACTTTGTTGCCGACGGCAACGCAGAAGAAATGGATGTATTCTTCTGCTGATGGCAATAGATTTTGAATTTAAAACACAAGCTTTAAAGACCGCTCAAAAGAGCGGTCTTTTGTTGTTTTAAGATGAATGTTGTGTGTAATTTGTAGGGGCGTTCATTGGACGCCCGCCTTGATGAAATATTATGTTCGCAGAAATGTGTTTTGATGTGATTAAAATCGTGTGCAACGCACACGAACGGGCGAACACGGTTAGCCTCTACAAAATAGCAGTAACTTTGTGATATTTATATAGTTTATTTCTATCACAATGTTTGTGCCTTTACTTGCGGGCGGCCAATGACCGCCCCTACGGGATTGTATGAACAATTACAATGCTACGCTCGACCATAATTTTCCATTTTCAATTTTCAACTTTCAATTTTCCATACGCTCGGGCAATTTAACTCTCGCACTTGTAAAACTAACTTCTCGAACGGGGAACGGCGGTTCGCCGTATTATCTGTCTTTCAAATCAACATATTCCTTGTTTTCGGAAATGCTCATATATGCAGGACGGATAATCTTACCGCAGTTGATAAGCTCCTCAAGTCTGTGTGCGCTCCAACCCGTAATACGAGCTGTTGCAAAAAGCGGAGTATAAAGCTCACACGGAATATCAAGAAGGCTGTAAAGAAGTCCGCTGTAGAAATCGACATTTGCGGCAACGCCCTTGTAGATTTTACGCTTTCTGCCGATAACCTTCGGCGCCAGTCTTTCAACTCTCTCATAAAGATCAAATTCATCATTGTGACCTTCGGCAAACGCAAGCTTTTTAACAGCACCGTGAAGAATCTGCTGACGGGGGTCGGAAATTGTATAAACTGCGTGTCCCATACCGTAGATAAGACCTTTTTTATCAAAAACCTGCTTGTCAAGGAGCTTTTCAAGATAATCTTCAAGAGCGTCCTCGTCTTCCCAGTCCTTAACATGCTTTTTGAGATCCTCAAACATATAGTAAACCTTAACATTTGCACCGCCGTGCTTAGGACCTTTGAGTGATGCAAGTGCCGCAGCTACTGCCGAGTATGTATCAGTACCCGAAGATGTTACAACATGTGTTGTAAATGTTGAGTTGTTACCGCCGCCGTGTTCCATATGGAGAATGAGCGCCATATCAAGAACCTTTGCCTCAAGCGGAGTATAGTGCCTGTCGGGACGAAGAAGCGACAGAATAACCTCGGCTGTTGACATTGTAGGCTCTGCACGGTGGATATAAAGGCTGTTATCACGCTGATAGTGATTATATGCGTGATAGCCGTAAACCGACAAAAGTGGGAATACAGAAATAAGCTGTATGCACTGTCTTAAAACATTGTCGATTGATGTATCGTTAGCATTCTTATCATAGCAGAAAAGTGTGAGAACACTTCTTGCTATTGAATTCATCATATCGTTACTTGTGGCCTTGAGGATAACATCACGAACAAAGTGCTGAGGAAGGGTTCTGTACTGAACAAGAAGCTTCTTAAAATCTTTAAGCTGTTCTTCGTTAGGCATATCGCCAAAGAGAAGAAGATATGTAACCTCTTCAAAACCAAAACGGTCATCCTCAAGAATACCGTCAACGATATCCTTTACATTATAGCCCCTGTAACGAAGCTCACCCTCGCAAGGAACAAGCTTTCCGTCAACAAGCTTATTCTGTGTGATTGTAGAAATATCTGTAAGACCTGTGAGAACACCCTTACCGTCAAGGTCACGCAAACCTCTTTTTACATTGTACTTACTGTATAAATCTGTATCAATAACGGAGTTATGCGTCATTTTCTGAGCCAGAGCATGAATCTGCGGTGTAACATCCGAATACTCGCTGTTTGTCATAAAAAACACTCCTTTTTAAAATTCACAATAAATTGAAACTATATTTTATATATTATAGCACATTTTTTAAAAAAAGAAAAGGTACAATTCTTGCAGAAGTGTCATAACGATTTTTACCCTTATATGTAGAACTTGCATAATTTTTTGTCGTTTTATTCATCATTATGCAATTTTCGGGATGTTTATTTATAAATGAAGTATAATTTTGACGGATATAAATCTGCAATCCGTCATTTGAGGGTTTAGGGCAGAAAAATACGGAGCAGGAAAAACCTGCTCCGTAAAAAACAACATTATTTTATTACTTGAGATATGCGCCGTTAGTGCCGATCTGACCGTCAATTCCGGTGAAACCGTCTGCACAGCAAACATAAACTCTCATATTAGCCTTACCAACAGAAGATACTGTAAGTGTGCCGTCTGTAACATACTTAACATCGCCTGTAACTGCATCAATATACTTGCCGTTAGGAAGGTTCTTGAATGTAGCACCGTCTGAGATAGTTACACAAGCAAGGCTGTCTGTAGCGCCCTGTGTATAACGGCGAATGAATGCCATATTACCGTCAACATAAGTATTGCTCTTTGTATACTGACCCTTCTGAAGTGCAGGAACTGCTCTTCTGATTCGGTTGAGCTGCTGAATATGAACAGCGAGAGGTGCTTCAAGTGTGCTTGCAACAGCACCGCTTGCATTAGTATATGTACCAAAGTCTGTTGCTGTTACGTCGCCCTCGAGGTAGTCACCGAAGTATGCACGACCTGTTGTTGAAAGAGGTGCGTTAGGACCTACGTCCATAGGAACACCCTTCTGGAACTCAAGCTCAGAACCGTAGTAAAGACACGGAACACCACGGAAAGTAAAGAGCACATCAAGGTTCTCAGCCCATGCCTGTGTACCGCCGTCATAACGGCTGTCCATATCAGGACCGTAGTCATGAGAATCAACATATGTTACATTCCATGATGCGTCATTGTAGTACGGATCTTCTTGACAAGCACGGGTAAATGCGTTGCTTGCATTTGAGAAGTTCCAATGCATCGGGAAGTCGATTACGCTTGTGCCGTTTGACTTGCTGTAATCAGGTGTGTGATATTTAAGACCGTCAAGATAAACATTATCAGATGTGGGCTGATTTTCTGTACTTGCGTTGCTGTTATAGTGTTTAAGTGTAAGATCAATGTTTGCAGCCTGATCATTTGTAAATGAATCAATGTACTGGCTGTCTGATTCAGCCCATGTATAGAACGGAGCTGAAATTGCAGGAATGTTGTGGTTCCAGAATTCGCTTACACGAGTACAAACCTCACCAAAGATGAAGAAGTTTTTACCGCCTGTCTTGAGCCATGACGGGAAGTAATACTGGTTAAGTGTAAGTCTTGAAACATGCTTTTCAGTATCAAGTCTGAAAGCGTCAACGCCCATGTTGATATAGTTGTTATAAACGTTGTTAAGGTAATCTGCAACTGCAGGATTCTCTGTGTTGATATCAACGCAGTCACCGGCAATCTGACCTGTCTGAACAGTCGGGCTTTCCCAGCTGAGGTCTTTGAAGTGGTGATAGTAGTTTTCCGTGTCGTGATTACCGGAGTCAAGCTCCTTAGTATCCTTCATGATATTAAGTCTTGCGGCATACTGATCGCCGGGATCAAGGTCATCGTAGTTCGGGAATGTTTTAGCAAAGTCGCTTCCCTCAATAACCTTCATGCAATCTACAGAAGCAAGATCCTGAATTGAGTCGTATTCCTTTGTAAACATAGGAGCAAGAGTTGCCTCACCGAAGTTACCTGAATGGTTAACTACGATATCCTGAACAATCTTGATGCCCTTTTCATGAGCGGCATCAATAAGATCCTGATATGTAGCGCCGTCGCTCTCATAACGAACATCAACTGTTGAGAAGTCCATTGCGTGGTAGCCGTGGTAATCGTAGCCGGACGCATTTGTTACAACAGGAGTAATCCAGATTGCGCTGAATCCGAGAGCCTTGATGTAGTCAAGCTTGTCGATAAGACCCTTGAAGTCGCCGCGCCATGCGGGATCGCTGTCGGGGTTGTTTGCCTTTGAGTCGTCCCAGCAATGAACATTGTTACCTGTGTCACCGTCATAGAAACGGGTTGTGATTACAAAATAAATTGTGTCTTCACGCATGTCAACACGGTCAAATTCCTGCATATCTTCAGGATTTTTACTTGACCATCTCTTATTTTTGTACCACCACTCACCTGTGTTTCTTGTGAGCTCCGCAGACTGCTTTCCGTTTGTAACAAACATCATATTGATTTTTGTTACATCGTTGAAAGTGTACTTGTAGTAGTTGTTTCCCTCGGAAGTCATCTTAACGCCGGGGTACTCCGTGCTGATGTTTTTCGGAAGACTGTTCCAATAATAGATTGTGGGCGTGCCTTCCTCACAGTAGTAGTGTACTGTGATTGTGCTTGATGCCGAAGTGTCGTTATCGTCATCTGTATTGGCCGCACTTACGGACATAACAGATACCGTGCAAATTACGCAAATCGACAAAATCAAAGCAAGCAATTTTTTGATTTTTGCCATAGATTTTCCTCCTTTTGTTATACTTTGTACAACATAACATACAATTATATTATAATTTAGACAGCCTCATATATTTTTCTTTTTTAGAATTATTACAACTTTGATGCCGCCAAAGATTAAGCCCTCAATTTGGCTATTATATACAAAAAGGAGCGACAGATTCTGTTTTTTCAACTCTTTTAAAGGGTTAAGTCAAATCTGACGCTCCGTTAAATTATATTTTATATATTCAAGCGTATATTAGGTTCAGACCTTGCGGCTATTGCTTTAAAACAAATTTATCAAGTGTGTTCGCAATACCGTCGTTATCGTTTGACTCGCAGATATAATCGGCAATCTTCTTAACATCGGTTTCGGCATTACCCATTGCAACGCCGAAGCCTGCATAACCTATCATTGTTATATCGTTGTAGTTGTCGCCGAAAGCGGCAAGCTCTTCCCTTTTTATCTTGAGTTTATCAAGCAAAAGCGGAAGCATTGAGCCTTTTGTAACACCAAACGGCATAATCTCAAGAAAATAAGGTGCGCTTTTATATACATCGAGCAAGCCGTCATAACGATTTGCAAGAATTTTCTGATACTTATCAAGCTCATCGGGTTCGCCTGCAAGAAGAATTTTGTTGATATCAAATCTTACAGATGAGATAAAATCGTCAACAACAACCATTTCGGCTTTGATAATATCCCTTTCAACATAGGTATAGTCATTAACCTTATTATCCGAGATGATTCGCCTGTCATCGTATGTGTTGATTGTAATGTTTGAATCCTTCAAAACATTCACGATGTCGGGAAGATATTCAAGCGGAAACAGCTTGCTCACCATAGTTTCGCCTGTTTCGCAGTTGATAATCCTGCCGCCGTTGAACGCCATAATAAAACCGCCGAAACGGTCAAGCATAAGGTCTTTTGCTATCGGCATAATTCCTACGGGATGTCTGCCTGACGCAAGAATAATTTTCTTGCCCTGCTTCTGCGCCTCCATAAGAGCATATCTTGTACGGGGAGTAATCTCCTTTTGGGAGTTTGTCAGCGTACCGTCAATGTCAAGCGCTATTAATTTGTAATCCATGAAACCACCCTTAACATATCAATTTCTAAACACAATCAGTATGTTACGGTCAAATTTGACCGTATAAAATATACCACAAATCGCCCAAAAATGCAACTAAAAATCCGATTTTAGCCCATATAAAAGCTATTTTCACCATTTTTCCGCTTTGTCTTTTTTGCCAACAAAAAACGGACGAAAAGAGAATTTTCCTTTCGTCCGAAATTAAATATATTCAGCTTTTATTTATTCTTCCGATTTTGTATCGTTGTCGGATTCAGCCTTTTGTTGCAATTTTTCCTTTTGCAAACGGTCTATAATTTCGTTGATGTCGCCGTCCTTCAGCGATTTGTCATGTCCCGTAAGTATTCGTATTATAACGATAAGCTCGTCAATGAATATCAACAGCAACACTGCAATAAAAATAAGAAGTCCCCACGGAGAGAGGAAAAGGTTGTACAGAGTGTCAATGAATCCGAGCTTGCACACCATAATATAAAGCACATCATCGGTTGAAATTTCAGGGTCGGAAGCATCGTTTGCAATGCCCTTTGTCTGTAGCTTGTATGTGCCGTCAGCTGTTTTATACGGCGCAACTACAACCTTATGAGTCACGAGAAGTCCCTCGGTCTGACCACTGCCCCGATAAGTAATAATATCGCCGACCTTGAGGGCGGTCGGATTGTCAACGCTCTTTCCGAGAATAACATCTCCGATCATAAGCTCGGGCTGCATACTTCCCGTTGAAACTCGAAGCACGGAATATCCGAAAAGCGAAGGTGTTTTTCCATTCACCTTTGAACCCATAAACACAATTACGGTCAGCACGAGTATTGCAAGCACTCCCCAGCAAATTATATTTTTAATTATCCGCAGGGTTTTATGTAGCTTTGATTCATGCCTTTTCCTTATTCTTTTTTTTGATTTGGGGTGTTCGGTTGTTACAGATTTTACTTCAACCGCATTTTCAACATAGTTTTTTTTATCCATAAATTCCTCCACGGTGTGCCACCGTTCTCAGTTCGTGTAGATTGTTTGCAATGTGCGAAACATATCCGCCCGAGCGTTGTTTTGTGGTTTGCGTAATTATTCGTGGCGGTGTGCCACCGTTCTCAGATCGTGCAGTAGGGGCGGTCATTGGCCGCCCGCCTTGATGAAATTATTTGTTTATCCACATAGCTTTTGATATGCTAAAAGTAGTGTACAATATGTTCATACACATATGTTTTGATATAGCATAAATCATGCATCCAAATTTGCACGAAATTGCGTGCAATCGTGTGCAATGCACACGAACCGGAGACCTGACACAAACTATTTGTTTATTAACACATTATTTTATATAACGAAAATGCGTATATGTTCGTTTTGGTTTTACAACCAAAACGATTGGCGAACACGGTTCGCCGCTACAGTATAACAATTACATTGTGGCATTTATAAAATATGTTTTACATATAATTTGTGCGGTTACTTGCGGGCGTCCGATGAACACCCCTACAGAATAACAACAACTTTGCAACATTTATCGGATTTTGTTGCAAATACTATATATTTTTTCTACCCTTGCTTACGGGCGGATTTTATTCTCTGCTACCGATTATAAATTATAATAAAAAAGGGCTGTAAAAACAACCCTTTTGTAAATTTAAAAATCTAAAATTTTAAAGTGAGATTTTCATATCGCCAAGTGAATATTCAGCGTCGGATGCTGTATCGTTTTTGATATACCAATACACCTTTGTAACAACAGGATCGGTGTCGGTGCAACCTTCAATCTTCATATTCGTAACAATCGGAATATACGAGCTTTTAACCGGTTTTTTGCTTACGGTAAGCTCACATTTTGCCGTTATTTTATCACCGTACGCACCCGTAGATGTAACAGTAACAGTAGTCTTGCCTGCCTTATTGGCAATAACCTTACCGTTATTGTCAATTGTTGCAACACCAGTATTTGACGATGTGTAAGTCACTGTACCCTGTGCCGTTGCTCTTAAGTCAAATGTCTCACCTACTACAGCTTCTGCTCTAGAATAAAAACTTGAAATTCCGGCAGACGGATCTGAATGTTTCATAGCTGTAGATTTATTTGCTTTAAAAACACAAGTATTATTCTGATCTGTAATTTCTAAATTATTACCGTACCACATTTTGTTACCATCCCAGAGCTTCGCGTGGTCGTGTTCCATAGAAATTGTAACATATGATATTTTATAATCTACATTATCATAATTAACAGACTCACCTTCAATGTATCCGCTAAGTTCTTTATCAGTAGGATCGGTATCTACATTCTTCCAAGTGTGCATAGTGTATATCGTAGGGTCAGGAACATTAGTAGCTATGTACAAATTCTTCTTATTCACATTACTCGGTGTCTTGGTAACATAAGATGTTGTTTGTGAATCGGAGGTAAATCTCCTGTAGGTTCTGAGGGGGCTGTTCACACCGACAGAAAGGGTGTTAGTATCCGAATTTTTAAGGAACAAAGAAATTGACTGCGGTGCAGTTTCCGTGTTCGTTACCTCTGTACAGAAATATTTTGTTTCATGGGCGGAAACAGTTGTCAAACCACTAAAATTAAACGGATCAGTACTATACTCACTGCCGTCTGGTTTTGAAGCAGCATAAGTAACGGCAGTAATATTCTTTCCGTTTGTCACATTGTAATCTCCGTGCCAAGAGAGGGAGTCGCCCTTTTGCACATCAGGACGATTAAACCACGAAAAAGTCGTAGTTGTTCCACACAACAAACACAGTACAAGTCCGAGTACAATAACAAGTGTAAATTTAGATTTCTTCATGGTTTCACCTCCAAATTAAACTTACGAAAGGCATTCAAGCAAATATACATAGCAATTATTAACGCCTCAGTATAATGTGTTATAAATCACGGTTTTAAGGTATAGTAAAATAACTATCTACATTATATTTACCTTCACCATTCTTAGTGCTCTTAAAGCTACAACCGTTCGCTTTATTTTTATCAAACCAGCTTAATTTTATATCCTGCGACTGTGAGCCTTTATCGTTATTGTTGAAAACCACTTTGTCTACTTTTGAAGTATCAATTTCAATACAATAAACATCATGATTGCTTATTTTTTGAGGATACAATGTCAACACATTACCTGGCCATACAGCACACCCATCTGCAACACCACTTCCATCCTTAAAGCAATACAATCTAACTTCATCCCAATTAAGAGTATTTTCAAAATAGAATGTCTTGACAGATGAGGATGAAGAAAACGTTGCACTTACAGTTATGTCTGAACCATCGACAAGATAGGTTGAAGAATTACCTGGAAGTATTTTTGATTCACCTGACTGTGGAGTTACAACAAAGTTACAATAATAACCGCTTGCAATATTTGCAGCATTAAGAGTAAGACTTGTACCGTCATAAACCTCACGTGAATCGTTCTCTGCTATCGTGTCAGTACCTGTGGTAACAGTAATATCAGCATTCTCTACATTTGAAACAGTAACACTATGCTTAATATCACTGCTTGTCTGCCAGTCATTATTCTTAAAATATTTTTTGTCTTGTTCTAAAGATAATTTTAAATCGTCGGTTTGATTACCGTTGCCAGTTTTACCATTTGAAAAAATAACATTTTTCCAACTCTCAGATGAAGAATATGAGTAACTCCACACTTTTCCGCCTAAATTCGTCATAGGCTTTCCGAATTTAGTGTCATTGCCCTTATTATTATTTTCACCATCGCCCCACATATACGCATAGACATTCGTCCATTTATCATTATAGTTATAAAAGTAGATTGTAGTTGAATCGCTCACAAACTTAGCATACAGAGTGATTCCCTTGCTAACATTATTTAAGGTTATAAGTGAGACATCGTTGTTTTCAGTAGAATACGGTTTATTACAAGCCTCGTCCGTATACCAACCGGCAAACTTGTAACATTTTTTGGCAATTGCCTCAACTTTTACATCATTGCCTTCCATAACAGGTTTAGATGAAATTTTATCGGCTTTTTCGTTGCCAACCTTTACAGTACCGGCTGTAACAACATTTTCGTTGTTGTACATCGCTTTGGCTTCTACCGTATACAAAGCCTTAAATCTTGCGTACAGTTCATATGTCTTTACATCGGAATATGGTATATTAATTTTTGTAGAATAGACGTCACCATTTAATGTACAATCTTTAACCGCTACCTTCGGATCTGCTGCATCCTTAGTCGCATACCAACCGATAAAAGCATAGCCTTTTTCAGGCTTAGCATAAAAAGTAACTTCTCCGTTACGATTTACCGTTGTTGTTACTTCAGACGCATAATTATTATTATCAAAAGATACATTACCGGCATCACCGGAAGGAGGATTGTTACCGTGCTGAGCGTATGCTTTTACAGTATAAATATCAACTTTGAATTTCGCATACAACTTCTTGGAAGCCTCAACATTAGCCAATTCATATTTATCACTTGAATTCTCCAAGCCGGTCTTACAGTCTGCATCTGTGTACCAGCCGTCAAAAACATATCCGTCTTTAGCTTTTGCGTAATATGTAACTGTGCTACCCTTAACAGCATTGAGTGTAATGTGTGTTCCATCGTTGGAATCTACAGTCGAATTTTGGTTTCCACACTTAATTTCAACTGAACCTCCCGTTGTGCTTTCAGAAAGTTTTGCACCGTCATATGTTCTGACATAAGCCTCAAATGTCAACGACTCAACATAAACGGCTGTAAAGTTATAGTTACCTGAAGCTGTCGGGGAAAAAGAACCGTCGCTGCCAATGCCGTCTGCCACGGCACTTGTATCGCTGTATACCCAGTTTTTCAATACGAAACCTTTATTAGGATTTGCTATTAGCTTAACCTTTGTACCGGGGGTTACAGAAATTGTAGCACTTGTCAAACCATTATAACTAACTTTAGGTTCTCCTAAGGCAGTTCCTGCACCGTTAGTGCCTGCAGTAACAGTAATAGTAGCAGGTGGGTCCCAATAACCTGTTGTAGCAGAAGTAACAACAAAATGCGTTGAATTGCCTCTGTTAGGAGCAGGAATTTCATAATTCTTGCCGTTATTTTTAAAAGAAAAAGTCATGTTGTTTGCCTTTTCCTTTGCAATATAACCGACCCATTTTTTATTGTCAGCAGTAAATGGCATTCTGACTTTACTGTTAGTGTCACCTTGATTCGGAACCATATATACACTTGAAACATTGCCTGTATCAGGGAGTACATCGGCTGTTGTTTCGCTTGAAACACTGATTTCAATCACTTCGCCCCATGTACCGTATCCGGCATTACTGCTATTATGATTGCCGTAGGCAGTATAGTACATACTTTCGCCTGAATTGAGCGACTTCATATCAGTAATCCAAGTAACACCTTCCGAGGTGAACTTAACTACTGTATTTTCTTCGGCGGGGGTATAACCACAGTAATATGTATGCGACTTCGCATCAAACTTCATCGTTTCAGGAGTTTTGTCACCCTGCTGAAATGTTACACCCTTTGTCCAATTTTTTATATCTTCATTTACGGTACGGTCAACAAAATACACTTTATTGCCTTTTTTGTTCTGAGTTACAATATTAACATCAGTTATTGAAACAGTTTTACCGGCATATGCAGTAGCTGCATCATCATCCTGAAGCCACACTTTAATATTTATTGTTTTACTGCTTCCTCTATCAACCCGAAACAACTCCGTTGGTCTAGGTTCAGAACTAACAACAAAATCGCTAAAAGCTTGAACCTTCTCAGGAACTTCTTTGCCATCTGCTGTATTTACAACATTATCAGTACTGCCCTTAGAACCGCATACAACCGTATTTTGAGTATCGGTATCTGTAATTGCCATTCTTACAAGGTTTCCTGAAACATCTGCACCACCTATAGTTATCTTAGGTACTTGATCAAGGTAAAATTCTGCATGATCCGCGTTAAAGGTTTTATCAACCTTTACATTAAATGAAAAGTCAATATAATTAACATTCCTATCGTTTACATCCGCACATCTGTAAGAGTCAACACCAAATTTAGACACATCTGATTTCTTTATTGGGAAAAATATATTTTCACCGTCAGCACTTGAAGCCGAAGCAAGATGCACTCCACCCGCAGCACGGAAATATTTAGTCAAGTCAATGGGGTTGCCTGAATAACCACCATCACTGCCAATATCGGCATTAGTATAAACATAGTTATCGATTTTTGCGCCCTCAGCTTTAATTGTGATTGTTGAAATAGTTTCAACCCAAGCCGAAACGGACACAACCGATATGGCGAGTACTTCAACAAGTGCCACCATAGTGAGTATAAAACCTTTTCTTGTTTTTTTATTCTTGCCAAATGCAAGTCTGTTTTTCAAATACTCCCTTAAAAGAGCAAGTCTTTCTCTCATCGTGACACCTCCTTAATATGTTAATCAATTAAACTACCCATTCGCCTGCTTTTATGATTTTGCCAGATCCTTCGTTTACCAAATCATAGGATATGATATATTCATTAGAACCCGCACTCTCAGTAAATGTATGCTGAATGTCTACAGGCACGCTATAAACCCTTATTATTGTATTATCTTTTGCTGGATCATACAAATCAAATCTTACAAGCTTAGAACCGCTTTTGACGCTTGTCTTTGACAGCACGCACTTATCTCCGCCACCCTGCGGTTTCATTTCATAAGCGGTTTCTGTACCGTTTGAATCTTTAAATACGGCTTTTAGTACCAAAACATTCTGACTAAGCAGATTTCTCAGACCTCCGCCGCCGTTATACGAATTATAATCATTTAACCATACATTGTTATAAATTTGAATATCCGCTCTCGCGTAGGTTTCTCCGGTTGTCGGCAGTTGTTCGGTTGTAGTCGGTTCAACACTGCCGCCTGAACTGTTGGGATACTTTGTGCCCCAATATCCGATACACGGGGCAACATTTTCAGCAACATTAGGGGTATCGCCGTAACCGTTACCGTGTACGGCATAATAGGTATTTTCTATCGTTCCGTCTTCAGTTCCGGTATCTGTGCGGTATGTCTGAAGACCGTGTTCTTTATTTATTTCTTGTGACCAATTAAACGCTTTTTCACCTTTGCCACTATTATTTGCTTTAATCCAATCATTTACTTCAGCTGTTGTATGCCATACATTATATATTCTGCCTACCTTGACCTCATTTGTTCCGTCAAGCTTAATATTCTCTTTTACTTTACTATATCGCATAAAAGATATGTTTGTTTTTTTATCCTTTGGCAGATAAGCTATCCATTCAATAGGTTGTGTTTTTCCGTCCTTAACCTCAGTCTTTGACGCACTCATTACTACTGACTTTGGATTTTCAAAGTTATCGTCATAATAAGTCATGACAAGGAAACATCCGTCATTACCAACCCACTTACTTTGTGGTGCATCATCACCTGTTGTATTGTCTACAAAAGTAACATATTCCATATCTTTCCAGTTACTTTCAAGCTCAACTGTAATTGACACATTCTGACCCTCGTAAGCGTCACAGTTCTCTCCGGTTGCCTCAAGCCACGCAACCATGGTTATGTTTTGGGATTTAAGACCGTCGAGAGTAAAAAGAGGAGCACCTGTACCGAAATAGTAGTCGGAAAATGACCTGCCCTTTGCTTTAGTGGTTGTTGCCGAGCCGAGCGAATTAACAGAACTTACTGCCTGACATTCGTCAGCATAGTTGTCAATAATTGCAGTAGGATCAATAACGGTCGAAGCCTCAGCACTGTTTCTGATGAATGCAATCCTTATTGGGCAAGGATTCTGATATGCCAGATATGTCGATGGCTTTTTGTTGCCGTCAACAGTAATATGTGTTGCACCGTCATAAACTTCTGTTTCACCATTTTTATTTTCTACCTCAACTTTGTAACTTTTTACATATACTTCAACCTGACCGCCTGTTTGACCGGTAAGGGTAAAATCGCTGTATATGTATCCGTTATTTTTATCTCCTACTGTGCCTTCACGAAATTTCATTTCGCTTGTGTCAACGCTTTGACCCTTATCGCCGTATCCGCGATCTACAGGGAAAAACATATTACGACCGTCAACACTTGATGCTTCTTTCAGCTTTGCCTGTTTTACGGTGATTGTATTTCTTATTTCTTCACCCTTATTAACTCTCATTCCGGCAGCAGATTCAAGAGAAAAGGTGTCTGAATCAATAGTTGCCGTATCTCTTATTGTGAACCATGAAAAGGTAGATACTGCGAAAATACTTAAAACAAGAAAAAGAGCAACATATGAAGTCGTGACCTTTTTTGTGTTATTCAGTCTTGAGTCAACTAAACCGTTGAGAAAGTTACAAAACTTATCTTTCAACTTCATCAAAAGTTCCCCTTTCCTACTTTAAATAAAATCAACTTTCTTTTGTCAATACAAGATTAACCCTAAAATTTCCGTTTACAAGGGCAAGTCTTGCCTCTGCGTCTTCGCCCTCAATCCACATATTACAGGTTACCATAGCGCCGTAGTCGCCGTAGTATGGATCGGTAACGGTATCTAAGGACTTGTTAAGTTCTGCAATGCTTTTGTTTTCACCAAGTTCATAGGTGAATTTTCCGTCAGCAAAACCTTTATGATTCACAACAAATGCCTTATCGTCAGTAATACTACTGACTGTTTGTTTTGCTTTTTTCGTGTCATAGTATACATGACTGTACGATTCTCCGCTTGGCATATTGTCTGACAAAGTGTACTCGTCAACATTCTGAGTCAACAAGATATTCGGAGCCGGCAACCACAAGAGCTTTTTTGAAGGAGGAGCGGATTTATAGTCAACAACCGAGAATCTTACAGCACCAACTACGGAATCTCTTGAAAAATTACCGTACTTGCTTTTATTTTTAATGCCCGTACCGTCTTGACTTGTGAGTTGAGGAGCATCCGGTTTTATTGTTGATTTTTTGCCTATTGCTATATTATACTGCGATTTTGAACGAATGTAAAGGTCAAATGACAAATAATGCTGATTTGCATCAGCTGGACTCCAATCTGCAGTTGGGTCAACTTGAGCTTGACCGCCTGTTTGAATCAAAGCCGGTTTATAAAAATCTGTGCCGTCACTGGTTATTTCGGTCAACTGAAGATTCTCAAGAAATTTGCAATTAGTTTTATTAAGCTTAATATTACCCACTGTATATTCTGTGTCTTTAGGAGCCGGATCGTTATGCTTAACAACAGCAATTTTAATACCGTCAGGTGCCTGACACTCAACATTTATACCGTCGGCTTCAGCTGAACTCTTATCCGTAAACCACGCCTGAATGCCGCAAAAGCCGGCAAGTGCAACAGTGAACAGAACTATTAAATTTTTAGCAATCATTCTGCCCGTTTTTCTGTTGGGCGCAGTAGAGTTTTTCATTTTTGCCCCTTATTCTTTACCAAAGTAAACTGAAACAAATCCGTTTGCTTTCAGAGTTTTGTTATGGAAAACAGTTGTTTTTCTTTTGGTTGCATCTCTTACAATGTTTTCAAAATTCATCACAAACGGTCTGTCAACACCGGAGAATGTAATTACAATCGGCAGATTGCTCATACCTTTCAGCATTGAACACAAATCGTTAAATGCAACAGTAAGATCTGCCTGCTTTTTATAAACATTGTATACGCTTGCGCCGCTCTGTGAAAAGCCTGCAAGCACAACACCCTTTTTACTTCTGCATATGCAAAGAGATCTTACGCTTTTCTGTGCGTTTATAAGCTCGTCTGCGATTGAAAGCTTGCCGAATTTTGCAAGCTCTTCGGCATATTTTGTTGGGTGCAGCTCTAAGAATGCCTGTCCGAAGCA
>OGET01000458.1_pt1 | contig 17920 bp, 17 predicted proteins | sample 1570771 | NCBI WGS metagenome assembly OGET01 (sample SAMEA2582032, study PRJEB24529) | metagenome | biome: Human gut stool | place: China | collected 2011 | reverse complement strand
TTTATTTCTCCTTCTTCTGAAGTGTGACGAAAAAGAGTAGGGCATAAACTAGGCAATGAAGCACCAAGGCCCACCATTGTCCCCAGAATTCGCCTGTAGACCCTTGAAAGGCCTCCAACTGGCTCTTAGGGACAGGAACATGGTACTTAGCCAAACTAGATGGCAAGTCTGACAAGTCACTAGAAATCCCAAAAAGCTTGTGGCCATAACCTAGATAGACAAATTTTTGTACCCAATCAATCGCTTTTGGCAAAGATAGGATAGTTCCTGACAATGAAAATTGCATGATACCCACAACTACTGCTAGGATAACAGAGGTAATCTCAGATTTTCCAACCAAAGCTGAAATAAAGAGGGCAATGAAATGCGATGCAAGAAAAACCAGAAGCACTGTAATGCCAACTTCCCAACGGTAGGAACCAAAAATATGACCAGCATCTGGAAAATCCTTGTCAAAGAACTTACTAAAGACAGAGTAAGATAGAATAAAGACTATGGTTTCCAAAACGGCAAAGAAAGCGTGAATCCCCAGACTAGCAAAGGCAAAGGCCGAACGGCTCAAGCCTGAGAAAAAGTCACGATTGAGAACTGAGCGTTCTTTAGAAATATAAATACTGTTTTGAACCACAATCAAGAGACTGGTCGAGAAAAGCAAGAGAAATAGCGTCATTCGAGTTGTTTCAAAATCGTCCAAAAATCCCTTGTTTTGGATATAGAGGATTAAGCCTTCAAAAGCAACAATGCCCAGAAGTACCTTAACAAAATCCATATAGTGGTGTTTAAATTTATACCAACTTAATCGTAATGCTGCGTTCATAAGTCTCCCTAAATCTTGTAAATACGCGTTGAAGCATTGAGCTCCTGGTAGACATCTGCGATATTCATATCCATATATTTGCGAATCATGTAAGGATCGCTAGTCTTGTATTCCAAAAGCAACTCTTCATAAGTCCCTGCAAAGGTTGGACGTCCCTTAGACAAGAAGATAATCTTGTCAAAAATAGCCAGATTTTCTGTATTGTGGGTAATCACCACAATTGACTTGTTAGCTGATTTAGCCAAAATTTTCAAGGTACGTAAGAGATTACGGTCACTGAGGGCATCCAAACCTGAAGATGGCTCATCAAGAATAAAGTAGGGACTAGGGCTAAGAAGCTCGATACCAATAGAGACACGACGTTTTTGCCCACCAGAAAGCTCTGAAATCTTCTTGTTTGCAAATTCCGTCAACCCTAAATCATCCATAATTCCTGCAATGCGATGCTTTTTAGTCAGCTTACCACTTCCTTTAAGATGGTGGTCCGCATAAAAATCAAAGGTCTCAGATACCTTGAGGTACTCACGTAGAAGATTTTGTTGGGGCACATAGGACCAAGAGCGTGAACCAGCAGTCACAGGTTTGCCATTTTCTAAAATACGAAATTGTTGGCAGGTTGGTTTAAGCTGGCCAAGGAGAATCTCAGTTAAGGTTGTTTTCCCTGAACCAGAGGCACCCAAGATACCTACAACTTGGCCAGTCTCCATAGTAACATCCAAATCTGTAAAGAGCTGGTTATCATTTCCCTTATATTTGAAACAGATATGTTCAAATGTTAATTGATTGGTTTCCATTAATATCTCCTAAGACATAAGTAACATCAAAGCCACAATTAGAATGGCTCCGATAATAAGAACGATGACATTGATATTGAAAAAGAGAATCAAGCTTAGTAGAATCACAAAGGCGAAGGCCGCAAAGAGGTAATTTTTAAGAGATGACTCTTTAGTCTGAGTCACCGCAACAGGTTCAAAAGGGATTTCCTTTTTAGCTGTTACATTGCTAGTATCAGTGGTCGTTCCCTTTTCAGCTTCCAATGCCTTTCTCTGAGCCTGTCTGAGTTTTCGATCGTATTGTAACTTCTCATGGTCTGAGAAAAAGATTGAGCGAATCGTGTAGAGCTCACTACGCAAACGCTCTCCCTCTTTATCCAAGGTACCATTTGTCCAGAGTTCCTCCAGCTCTTCACGTAAAAAGGAAAGTGCCACGAAACAATCTTGAGCCGACATTTCTGGAGAGATACGGTTACTGACCTCTCTTAAATAAGATACTTCCTGTCCTGTCTCTATATCAATTGCTTTGTAGTAGTCTATCATGAGATGAATTTAGCAAAAATAGCTTGAAGTTCTGACAAGTCTTCCTTAACCACTTCTTGGGTTTGGTTGACTTGTGCGTTGACTGAAAAGCGTGCCACAACAGTATTGCTTCGAGGATCAGACACTGTTACGGTAACAATTTGTTCTGAATCGAAGGCATAGGTGACTTGTGCCAAAAGCTCGCCTTTCTGACGAGGTTGTGGCACTTGTCCTTCCACTTGTCCCAAAATCTTCACAGCAAATGGATTTTCATAATTTCCTTCTGTGATACGAAGCTTGAACTTACTCTGTCCATCCACGACCGGAAAGAGATCCTTGGTCACTGCCAAAGGCAAGACCGAGTTACGTGGAACCACGACACTATTATAGTAGTCACCCACAAAGCTGTAGTTCTTGTTTGGATTTTTCTTGAAGAGCAGACCTATTCCCTGAGAGGTCACATCCTTGACAACTACTCTGTCTGTCTCAGTTGTCTTACCATCCTGGTGCTCAGAGAAGCTAACCTCGTTATTGACGATAAGGTCGGCCAAAATAGATGCCCCCTGTGCCACGATAGTGTCTGGATTAAGGTCAAACTTAGGTTCCAAACCACTCATCAGGCGAATCATTTGACGAATCATTGGCATACGTGTTGAACCACCCACAAGCAGGATATGGTCGATTTCTTCCCATTTCAAGCCAGACGCTTGAAGGGTAGATTGTACCTTGATTTCAGTATCTTTGAGGAGGTCCAAGGTAATTTCATTGAAAATCGCTTGAGTAATCAAGACACCGTAACCTTGACCATTGACATAATGCTCATAGAGAGCTTGGTCATTCACAGATAGACTAGTCTTAATCTGCTCAGCCTTATATTGAAGTTGAATTTTTTCCTTCTCGGAAAGGTTAGTCATATTGACCCCTTGTTTTTCCAACTCCTGCATGATGTATCCCACAAGACGCTTATCAAAGTCAATCCCACCAAGGCGTGAATTCCCGTCAGTCGCTAAAATATCATAGGCATGATCAGCCACGCGCATGATGGTAACATCAAAAGTTCCTCCACCAAGGTCAAAGACCAAGACATTTCCTTGGGCACTTTTAGTGTGGGCATAGGCAATGGCCGCAGCTGTAGGCTCATTGATAATACGCAAGACATTAAATCCTGCGATACGACCAGCATTCTTCGTTGCCGCACGTTGATCTGACGTAAAGTAGGCAGGCACAGTGATGACAGCATCCTTGATACCGTCTGCTTGGCCCATCTCCTGACCAACTACATAAGCACGTTTACGGAATTCGTTCAAAACCAAGGCAGAGAGAATAATAGAATTGACACGTGTGTGGTCTGGTGTATCACTAGCAATCGGACGCCCGATGTCACGTTTGAAGTCAAATTTAAAGTTTTCTGTACTTCCGATTTCTGTCCCACGCTCGATGGCTTCTTTACCAAAAGATACATGGTTTTGGCCACTAATATTTGAGAAGTAAACCGCTGAACGTAAGACCTGATCGTCATTCGTCCCCATCGGAATAATCTCTGGCACATCTTCACGAACAACAGCCATAACGGAATTCGTTGTCCCTAAATCAATACCAATCGCTTTTTTTCTCATAACAATTTCCCTTCTAGCCTCATTCCTCATTTTGAGTTTTCTTGACTATAGCTCCAAGCAGGCATCCGCTTAGATTGTCTCCATTCATCGCTGTCACATAAAACTCCAAAAGAGTAAAGTTATTCCAGTCTAGTTTTTTCACTATACTATAGTATCACAAATAAAGAGACTATAAAATAGGAAAAAAGGGAGTAGGACCGAACAACTTTTTAAAAATTGTTCCTTGTCCCACTCCCTTGAGTCTCAATCAATCTGATAGACTGGATGAACTTAGAAATACAGGAGTATTATCCACTTAAAGTGTCATGCTTTATAGCAACTAAGATACTCCTACTTTCTAAAAAAGCTGAGAATCTCACCTCAGCTTTCTTTGTTATAGTCAAAGCGAATGACTTGCTCCGTTGCATCTACATACGCGTGGACTCCAAAGGGAACAATCGCTCTTGGAGTTGCGTGTCCGACATTCAGATTATAGACAATCGGGATATTGCTATCAATGATGTCCATTAAAGCCTCCTTATAGTCGTCATAGAAGGTTTCATCCATAGGTTTCCCGACCAAGAGTCCACTGATGACCTCAAATATGCCAGTGTCCTTCAAAGTCCGCAACATTTTTTTGAAGTCCTCAGGTTCAGGCTTTTCTTCGCTTGTTTCTAGCAAGAGGATCTTTCCTTCCCAGTCGGATAAGTCAGGGAAGAGTTTATACTTTTGGCAGAGTTCTCTACTGTCTGCATATCGAGAATTGTCAAAAATATCATAGAGAGACTCGAGACAACCACCGAGGATTTCTCCCTCAAACTGAGCATTGCCTTGTAACAAGTCAAAACCTGTATTTACATGGCTAATACGAGGTGTTCCCAAGGCTTTGGGACTAAAATCAATCCGTTCCTCATACCAAACGTTACTAGGGCGAATTTCTGAGATTTTTCCAGTCTCAATCAATTCTTTAAAGTAGTGAAGGCTATATGGCAACATTTCTTTGTCTAACTCACAAATGTCTGCTAGAAATGATTGACCGTAAAAAGTCTTGACACCTAGTTTATGTAACATGAGATGGTTCATGGTTGTATCCGAGAAACCGAGAAAAATCTTTGGTTTGATAACCTTTTGTAGTTGGTCATTTTCAAAAAGATAAGGTAGCAAGCGATAGGTATCGTCTCCACCAATGGCGCATAGGATCATGTCGATGCTATCATCAGAAAAGGCCTGAATCAAATCCTCTGCACGAGCTTCAGGATGGTCCTTGATAAAGTCTAAGCCATTTAGCGAATGGGGCAAAAAGATAGGATTGAGTCCCAGGTCCTTGAGACGTTGGACACCCAAGTCCACCTCGTGCTTGACAATATCTTCACCGATAATTCCACTAGATAAGCTCACAATACCAATAGTAGAAACCATACTCTGTCCCTCCTGAAAATAGATTGAGCCTATCTTATCACAGGGGTTGAGATAAAACAATAGGTATTATATTAATCAGAGGTTCCCTCCACTAACTTAATCAATCACATTCTCACCAACATAAATAATTTCTAAATTACCCAAGGAAACATCCCCTTTAATGTAGAAGTCCTTGCTAGTCAAATTGCTAGGATTTTCCTCATGCTGTACAGCTGAAAGAGAGTTATCCACATTCACATGTACCCGCCAATCACTGGGCACATAGAGACTCAGACTTCCCAGAGAAACGTCCACATCAAACTGGGCAGACGGTCCTTCAATACGGCAGTTATCAAAATAAACCGAGGCTTCTCCCAGACTTACATCCGCACTTCCACGAGTAAAGTGTTGGTCATTGAGATATTTGGTCACCGTTGAAAAAGTCACATCAATATCATTACCACCATTTTGAGCATCTGACCCGCCAGCATTAAAATCAAAACGGTTTTTCGCTTTACCAGAAGGTTTGAAGAGAATATTCAAGCCAATCACTGCAAGAATAGAAGAAAGGATAACGACAGAATTGGATACTGGAAGAAAATGAAACTGGCCATTGAGTGAAAAGAGAGCCAAAACACCATAGATGAACCCCCAACCAAAGTGGCGTTTCAAAAAACTAGATAGGGAAAGAACGGCCAACAAGACCACCCAGGCCAACATCCAAATACTAATTTCCCATTTTACAAAATAGTCTTGTACAATTACCAAAGCTGCCAAAAGGATCAAGAGGATCCCAATTAATTTTTTTCTCATCATATTACCTCATTTCGTTTAATCGTTCTTTTAAGACTGGATAGTAGCGTCTTGATACATGAACCTGCTTGTGGGTCTGATAGAAATTAACCGTGCTGGTCCCTGAAAAAGACTTCTCTAAAGAATAAATCTGCTTTACGTTGACAATGGTCGATTTGGAAATCCGACAAAAGGCAATCGGAAGTAGCTCTTCCAACTCATAAAGCTTATGCTTGACCTCATAAGCCTCGTCCCTGGTATGCCCATAAATCCTCTCCCCATCTGTTTCAAAAAAGAGAAGAGTTTCCAAATCCAGAAAATATTCGCTGCGATCCTTATAAAAGGCTAAAGGGGTCAACTTTTGCTTTAAAATGGACTCCTGGAGCTGCGCTATTTCTTCTGTTAATTGAGGAGCTCGAATCAAGATTTCAGGCTCATCTATGGATGGGTCCAATGCGATGCTAACTTTCATAATACTCCTTTCCTGTCCTTTTGATGGTTCCATTATAACAGCTGCTTTAAACAAAACAAGGCTTTTCAGGTAAGTGGCACAGTTTTCCCCCTAAGAGGTTAGTTGAGGCAATCAAAAAGAACTTGGCTATTGCCAAGCTCTCCACTTTTTAGATTGAGGACCGAACCTCTTAATCATTTTTCAGTTCACTGTTGACTAGTCAACCGCAAAAATATCTACTATTTCACAGTATTTTCACGACTCACATTTTGTGATTCGCCAGCCTTGCCGTTGATACGATAGTTGCTGTAGTCAGAACTGCTACTGCTAGAATCGCTATCATCGTCTCCAACGTATTCCACATTACAAGACCAAGAGATTTTATCTTTGATATCTCCTGATGACTTGAATTTCGAATCATAACCATAATAGAAATCATAAACGGCTGTGAAGGTCACCTTGAAGGTCTTCTCACCAGTCTGAACGACTTCTGTGACGTCAACGTCTGAGAAAGTAATACTATCAGCGGCACGGTTTTTAGCACCTGTAGTATTTTTGTCAATGTCAGCCGTTACATCCTTGTACATGGTATCATCAGTACCATTAAGGAAAATGTCGGATACACCATCTGGTGTCGTGTTGTGATTAGAAGCGTAGCTACCAAATTTACCGTAGGCAGCGGTCAAGAGACGGTCTGCCGTATCACGGTCAAGAACACCATCAGCATCAAGAGTAACCGTTTGGCCTTCAGAGATTTTCTTAATAGACAATGTCTCTGTTTTAATAGAGCTACCATCTTCGAAATTCTTCTTAACATAAACAGCTGATGAACCTGCTACTGCTACCTTGTTAACATCTAGTTTCCCTGAGTTAAGGGTTCCAACTTTGGTACCACCAACGTAGAGGTCTCCATCCTTAAGATTAGACTTAACAGTAAAGCTAAGATACTCTACAGAAAGGTTGACTTCTGTTTTAGAGGTCACATTTTCCTCAGATGAGACCGTGATATCTTGGTCATTGACCTTACCAGAAGCCACAAAATTGTAAGTTCCTGGATAGAGATGGTTCAATTTAGCCGTGTAGTTATTGCCATCTGTAGTCGCATAAGAAACCCCGTTAATAGTCACATTCAAATCAGCTGTATTAACGGTCAAATCAACCGTTCCAGGATCTACCACGACTCTCCACTTAGGAAAAATAAGGAACTGACGTCCAACCTTTTGCATACGTTCGCCAGACAGGAGTTGGCTCTTGCTATAGGCTTGTGTACTTTTAGTGTCTGTGTACTTGACTTCGGATGTTTTAATTTCCTTTTTAGTATCAGACCATACTTGGTATTCCAAGCTATCTTTAAAACTCTTCTTAGCTGCTGCTTCATAACGCTCTGCTACTTGACCACGTGAGTAGTAATAAGAACCAAAGCCGTAACCAGCTAGCGCTAAGACTGCTGCAACAACACCAGCAATAATCAGGATTTTCTTTCCTTTAGCCATGGCTGGCTTGGCTGGTTTCGCTGCCTTACCATCTGAGATAAACTGATGGATGGTTGACACATCATAACCTGAAGACTTACCAAGTAGGAATTCCTCAGGAAGAGGTTGACGTCCAACATAGGTTTTAAAAGCCTTCATCCAGATGGCTTGTGCTTCTTTAGAAGCGGCCTCTGAATTTTCTTCAGCTTGACCTTGATCTGCTTGAGGTACTGGTGAAAGCTCCTCAGTTTCTAAAGGAGTCGTTTCCTCTTCGTCACTCAGCGGTACATCTTCAAACACTTCCTCGGCAACGTCATACTCATCAACTTCTTCTGTTGGTTCAGAAGGAGTGGCCTCTTGGTCCAAGCCCATTGCCGCAATGCCTTTTATAGCCTTTAAGTCAAAGTCTGCTTTCTGGCCTTCTTCAATCTCCAAAGCATGGGGCGGACGACCAACTGCCTTTTCAAATAAATCAATCCACTTTTCTTTTGTTGCCATAAAGACTCCTATAAACTTGCTTTTTCAAAAACCGTTAGGTTTACTTAGAATAGAAGACCTACTGTAAATGATGATATGATAGCAAATACGATTGCAAACAAGATTGACAAAATGACACCATTCAAAAGTGCTGCCAAAATCATTTGATAGAATTTATCAGCCTTCCACGCTGTTGTTACAGGAACAATTGTAAATAGATTAGCAATTGCAAATAAGAAGTAAACAACATAGAACAAGAATCCTGGGAAGGCAACAAGTCCAATAGCTCCCAACAAGATTGTTACTAGCAAGATTGGCAATGCCAATGATGTCAAGCGACCAAAACGGTCAAAGCTATTCAAGAAAGTAGTCTCAGGGTCACGGAAGATAGCCTTACGTGTTACAAATCCTGCCAAGATAAAAGCAAAGATAAAGAGGAAGGCAGCTAGGATACTTGCGAAGAAGGCTCCAAAACCAATGCTAGATGTATGACTTGAAATTGAAGATGAGTAACTATCTGTTCCATAAGAACCAAAAATACTAGACAATGCATTTGTTGTTGATACAACTGGGCTAATAAATTTACGTGCCACAGCGCTCAAAATTGCAAAGAAGGCAAGTCCAGTGAAGAGTGACAAGAAGATATAATTAAGCCAACCATTGTGCTTACCATAATCTGTCATGTCAGCTGGACGACGCCATGCATTAAGCAACCATGTCCAGTAGTTTTTGAAAGTTGTCGCAAATGCTGATGGTTGTGCTGGAACAACTACAGCTTGGCCATTGATAAATTGAACATTTTGACCTGGTTGAAGCGGTTGACCGTTAGCAAAAGCTGGTTGTTGACCAACTTGAGCATTCGCAAAACCAGCTTGTGGTTGCACTGCTTGATTTGGCACTCCTTGTACTGGAGCAGTTTGAGCCCCTGCAAAGCTTGGTTGTGCTTGAGCAGCCTGAGCATTTGCAAAAGGAGCTTGCGGTTGTGCTTCATGTGCACCAGCGAAAGTTGGTTGTGGCTGCGCCTCTTGTGCACCAGCGAAAGTTGGCTGTGGCTGCGCCTCTTGTACTGGTGTTTCTTGGGCACTAGCGAAAGCTGGTTGCGCTGGCGCTTCTTGTGTTGGGGCAGTTTCTACTGCTGGGGCGTCATCTTGGAACTCACCAGCTGCAAGTGCTGCTGCAATTTCTTCTTCAGTCGCTGAACGACCATTGATGGCTTCAAAAAAATCTAACCAATCTGCTTTAGTCATAATAATCTCCTTAAAAATACATAGAATGACTTTATTTTATCACAAATAAAGTCATTAATAAATGTCATTTTTATTAGAAAAAGATTCGGAGCAAACTGTCCAAACCTTTTTATCTTCTTATTTATTTCTTTGTAGAGATTTTTGAATCTGACGATCCAGCTCTCGTTTAATGTGTGGTTCTGGTGCAAATCGCTCTTCCCAGTCACTTGGTTTAAGAATTTTGTGAGTCACAGGATCAAAATGAGCTTTGCCATCTGGGAAAATTTTACCCATATTAGCCTCATGAACGGTATCAAAGAAAGGCTTAGGATCCACCCCCATAAGAACAAATGAACCATAGGTCAAATAAAGCAAATCTGTCAAAGCATCCACTTGGCCAACCATAGTTGACTCTGGGTGCTCCTTAGAACTAACCTTGAGCGCAGCCTTATCAAGAGCGGCATGTAGATCCAAAACAGCTTGTCCAAAGACACGCTTGTCCCCACCTGATGAAGCATAAAGGAATTCGACGATTTCTTCCAACTTGAAGTCCGAACGATGACTAGCTTCCTCAATACCGTAAACACGAGGCATATCATTGGTAGAGCCATCCATCAAATGGTGGAAATCCTTAACCTTGTTAAAGTTGTCATCATCACTGGTGAATGAATTCTCTGTTTCAAAGTGAATCAAACCATAATGGGACAAGGCTTTTGCAATCCCGTTTTGGTTATTGGTATCAGTGACATGGGTAGCTTGGTCTTTCAGTTCGTCTTCACCATTTCCCATGGCAACACCAATACCAACACCAGATAGCATTTCTAGGTCATTTTCCGAATCTCCGAAGGCCATAACCTCGCTGAGTTCGAAACCAAAAACCTCACCTAGATGGGCAATTCCTTTAAGTTTAGACTGTCCAGCTGAAATGATATCAGCTGAATAAGGGCTCGAACGTGTAATCTTCACGTGTGGAAATTTTTCCTCGATAGCCTGGGTTTCACCCACTGTCGCTACCATAACCACCTGATAAACTGGCTCGCGCATGATAGTTTTAAGGGTCTCCATGCTTTGTGGCTTGAAACGACGAATTAAGGATTTGAAACTACGTTCCACCATCTTAGCCCAAGACTTTGGTACAATACGGCTTACCATTTGCCCAAACTTGCTAGTCCCCATACTGATGATATTGGAACCAACCAGTCCTGTGCTAGTCCCCAGAGAAATCTCTCTACGGTGCTTGGTAGCATAGCGGATCAAGTTGTAGATAGTTGATTTAGGGAGCTGGTTTTGATAGAGAACCTTGTCGTGGGTCAAGATATACTGACCATTATAAGTCACTGCAAAATCCAGACCCAGATTGTCCATGAAAGGCTGAACAAATCCTGGACCACGACCAGTTGCCAAACCAACTAAGATACCATCTTCCTTCATTTGACTGATGGCTTTTTTGGTTGAACTAGACACGCGTTTTCGGTCATTTAGAAAAGTCCCATCAATATCAAAAAAGACTGCTTTAATGGCCACAGAGCTCCCCTCCTTCTAACATTTTATGCTAAAATAAATTATAACATAAATATGATAGTGAGTAGTATAAATGATAAAAAAAATCCTAGTCCTTCACACTGGAGGGACCATTTCCATGTCAGCGGATAATGATGGCAGGGTCAGCCAAAACGCTGATAATCCCATGAACCATGTGGGGCTTGATTTAGATAATTTAGAACTAACCGTTCTCGATTTTCTTAATATCCCAAGCCCACATATCACACCCTACCACATGCTGGATATTTACAAAAAAATCAAGGAAACAGCTGGTCAATATGATGGTGTGGTTATCACTCATGGGACAGATACCCTGGAAGAAACAGCCTACTTCCTAGATACCATGGCCGTCCCTGAGATTCCAATCGTTCTAACTGGTGCCATGCGTTCGTCAAACGAACTAGGAAGCGACGGAGTCTATAACTATCTCTCAGCCCTACGTGTTGCTAGCGACGACAAGGCCGCTGACAAAGGAATCCTGGTCGTGATGAATGATGAAATCCATGCAGCCAAGTATGTGACTAAGACCCATACCACAAACGTGGCAACCTTCCACACGCCAACCCATGGTCCACTAGGCATCATCATGAAGCATGATATCCTCTGGTTCAAAACTGCTGAGCCTCGTGTTCGCTTTGATTTGGAACAAATTACAGGAACAGTACCAATCATAAAAGCTTATGCAGGGATGGGGATTGGAGATGGTATCATCAGTCTCCTGGATCCGGAGAAGATTGACGGTGTCGTCATCGAAGCCCTGGGTGCTGGAAACCTCCCACCACTAGCTGCAGGAGAAATCACAAAGCTTATGGACAAAGGAGTCCCTGTTGTGCTCGTCTCCCGCTGTTTCAACGGTATCGCCGAACCTGTCTACGCCTATGAAGGGGGTGGGGTCAAACTCCAAGAAGCTGGCGTTATGTTTGTTAAAGAACTCAATGCACCAAAAGCTCGCCTCAAACTCCTCATTGCACTTAATGCAGGACTAAAAGGCCAAGAGTTGAAAGATTATATCGAGGGATAAGACATGAAACTTAGCATTGAAGCAACCGATAAATTGGAAAATAAAGATTTCCACTATGAACTAACCATCTCAAAAACACATATCGCCATGGTCTGTGGTACCGTGCTAGCCAGTCTAGCGCTGACTGCATGACTGAAGAAAAAATAAAAAAGCTTGAAGTATCGTCACTAGAAAGGTGACTGAACTGCTTCAGGCTTTTAGTTTTCTTCGTCTGGTCTATATTCAAGAATATCTCCTGGTTGGCAATCTAACTCCTTACAAATAGCATCTAGAGTTGTAAAACGGATTGCCTTGGCCTTGCCTGTCTTAAGAACCGAGAGATTGGCTGGGGTAATACCAATCCGTTCTGCCAGCTCACCCGAGCGCATCTTCTTCTTGGCAAGTTCAACGTCCAAATTGACAATAATCATAAGCCCCTCCTAAATCGTGTACTCATTTTCCTCAGCAATGGCATTAGCCTTAGTCAAAATCATAGCGACAGCATAGAGGACAAAGCTAACTAGCAAATAACTGATGTTAAAGAAACTATAACTCTGGTTGCCTGTTCCAAACGTAAAAATACCATTATTGATAAAGGTCCCAAGAACGAGCAAATGCGCTGACCAACGAACCAACTTAGCATTTTTAGAGATGAAAATATCAGAACGATAAAGGTTAATCAGAAAGGCACGTAGGCACAACAAGAAACCTATGTTGACTACCATACGAAGGAAATCAATGGTTGCTGCAAAAAGCGTCAGACTAGGACCCTTGCTTTTCACGGTAACTCCCGACCCAAAAAGCATACGCAAACCTTGTTGTAAGAGTCCTTCATGACCAGTCAGAATAAAGGCATCATTAAGAATGGTAATAACAAGACTTAAAAAGCCCGCAAAAAGGAGGACATTAACGAACAGGAGAACACTACGAAGTCGTTTTTGTTCTTGCGTCTCCTGACGATTTTTAGCACTTTTAGCCGATTTCCAACCATAATAACTAGAGCCAGCCAAGGCTAGGACGATTAAAAAATAGAATAAGATAGTTGTCATGTGTTACCTCGATTGTAAATTCATTTGATTTCTTTGAGCATAGACTAGAAAAAGCCAAGGTGCCTCTAGGAGCCCTTGACCTCATACTAAATCAGTAGCTAACTATTAACAGTATCAATTATATCGAACATCAATATAAAATACTAGTTTATAGATAAGATTTTACTACTTTTCAAATAAGATTGATTCCATTATTTGACAGTTGTTTGTCCCTTACGAAGACGGATAGCGTCACAAGCTAGAGAGACCAAGAAGAGCCAAACTGATGTGCTGAAGTCCATTACTAGGTGATCTGTCGTTCCCAACTGCAAGAAGATATTCAATGCTGATGGCACAAAGGTTAGAAGGGCAGCCTTTTTCAAGAAGAGAGAGAAATCTTCTGTCCAAAGTGCCTTCCAAGTAAAGTCTTTAAGCTCTTTACGAAGAAGACAAATCAAGGCAAGATAAAAGGCAAATTGTAACTCTGATACTAGCCAGTAACCCCATCCAGAAAGGTAATGAACCTCTGCACCTGGGAAAAGATTGGCCACATTCACAAAAGGAAGGATAAGTAAAGCAAGCATTGCAAGACCGTAGATTGCCATAAGAAGAGTAAGAAGAGCGTTGATGATTGGTTTAAGTGTTTTCATGATAAGTTTTTCCTTTGTTAAATAGTTTTAGTATATAATTTCTCTTTTTCGCGAATAAGATTATCTTTATCGAAAACTTATTATCGTTTTTCGATAATTATATATTACACTCTTTATTTCTCCTTGTCAACACATTTTTATCGTTTTTCGATATTTTTTATCTAAATTTCAAAAAATAAAAACCAGTCAAGAAAATCTCAACTGGTTAGCTTACTTATGTTAATCGCCTAGACTGGTCAAGCTTCCGTCTAGACTTTTTATGAGTTTAAGAAGAGGGATTCTACGTTATGAAAAAAAAAGGAAAAAGGGATTTTGGAAAATGAGGGATGAAAGTTGTAGAATATGGGTAAATTTAGCCTCTTCCTAGCATCAATACTAGTTTTGATAAACCTTAAAGTCTTGAGGATGCTTCTGGAAATTTCGGTTGTAGGTTACTTTAATTTTTACTGTCATTGTTTTGTCCTCCTTTTTAGGAATGGTTTGGCCTAGCCAAAACGTTTTATTAGCAAAACCTATCTCGTTTTGATGGTTTTATTATAGGTTGCCTAACTTAAAGAAAGCTTGTAATAAGCTTGAAGGAAACTTAAAACTCTCAGTGAGTTTACTGAGAGTTTTTCTGTCTAAAGCATGGATAAAATAATTCCCAAGACCAAAGCCACCCAGACAGCATAACGAATTGTCGCATGATAGCGGTAACTTTCAATAACCTTTGGTAGCTTTGTAAAGAGATAGGCAATGTAGGCAACTATGGAAAGAAAATACCCTTTAAAATTCCAGGACGAGCCTAAGATACTAAAATCTTCGAATAGTGGCACGAGCATCAGTACAGCTGTAAGCATGCACCAAACTGGCAGAAGCGTTCTTTCCTTTTGATGCTGTATATGGATAATCAGTTGAGCTATGAAACCAGCTACATACATAATGAATAGTACTGAGCACAGTAGAGAGATAAAAAGTGAATAAAGATATAGGGTATGAAAGTCTGTCTTTCCTTCTATCAGCTTTTCCAATTCGGTAATAAACCAAATCAAGATGAAGGCGAAAAAATAAAATATAAGACCTAACATCATAAGAAACAAGGGATGCAAGATAGCAAAAAAATCGAGTTTTAACCGTCTTTTGTTCATTAGTTTCCTCCTCAATCAAACTCGCCTTGGCTTCTCAAATGTGCTCCTAGCACCTGCCATTCAGGATTCTCTCGCCAGTTAGGGTCAGATACAATTTGGCTAGCCACTCGTCTGGCTTCCTCTAAGATATTGTAGTCTTCCACAATATCGGCCACCTGAAATTCAGGAATACCTGACTGACGTGTCCCAAAGATTTCACCTGAGCCACGCATTTTAAGATCCTCCTCAGCTAGAACAAAGCCATCCGTGGTCTCACACATGGCCTGCATGCGTTTTTTACCAGTATCATTTTTAGGATTAGCCACCAAAACACAGTAGGACTGCTTATCGCCACGACCTACACGCCCTCGAAGCTGGTGAAGCTGGCTAAGTCCAAAACGATCCGCATCCATAATAACCATAACTGTAGCATTTGGCACGTTAACACCTACTTCGATAACTGTAGTTGATACTAAAATCTGAGATTTTCTGTCCTTGAAATCTTGCATAATTTGGTCTTTTTCATCATTTTTCATACGACCGTGCATCAGAGCTACTGTAGCTGAATCCCCAAAGAACTCTGTGAGTTCCTGATGAAGAGCTACCGCATTTTTCAAATCAAGAGCCTCAGACTCTTCAATCAGGGGAGAAATAAAATAGATCTGAGCATCTTTTTCCAACTCACCCTTAATCCAAGTCAATACAGTATCTAACTGCTCATGTTTGACCCAACGGGTAATAATGGGCTTACGTCCAGCTGGCATCTGATCAATGATAGATACATCCATCTCCCCAAAGGCAGTGATTGCCAAGGTCCTAGGGATAGGGGTCGCTGTCATCATGAGGACGTCAGGATTGTCACCCTTCTCACGGAAAATACGACGTTGATTAACTCCAAATCGGTGCTGTTCATCAGTAATGACTAGCCCAAGACTATGATAAGTCACTGCATCCTGAATCAGTGAGTGAGTCCCCACAATCATCTGAGCCTCCCCCGATTCGATTTTAGAAAGAGCTACCTTCTTGTCCGCCGCCTTCATTCCAGAAGTTAGGAGCACTACCTCTAACTCAGGAAAAAGCCCCTGTAAACTCTGATAATGCTGCTCTGCTAAGATTTCCGTCGGTACCATGAGGGCAGACTGCAATCCTGCCGTATAGGCCCCATACATGGCAAGGCTAGCGATAACTGTTTTCCCTGAGCCCACATCTCCTTGCAAGAGACGGTTCATATGAGCCCCAGATTTCATATCAGCTAGGATTTCCGATAAACTACGCTGTTGGGCCTCTGTTAAGGGGAACGGTAATGCTGCAATTTTGGCTTTGATTTTGACTTCATCGTAAGCAATTGCTAGACCATTAGTTTCGGACTTATTTTCAGCCTTCAGCACCTGTAAATTCATCTGGAAATAAAAGAGCTCCTCAAACTTGGTCCTACGTAGAGCCTGCTTATATTCAGCCAAATCTTTCGGAAAATGCATGGCACGCACAGCCTCTTGACGTCCCATGAGACGGTACTTGTCCAGCAGCACCTGAGGGAGATTTTCCTCCAACAAATTAAGGGTCCCACTATCAAAAGCTGCCTTTATTGCCTTTATCAGTTGGGCCTGACTAACACCCTGGGCCACATGGTAGACTGGTTGCATATCGTCCTCAACTTGAGCCAGAACTTTCATACCAGTCACAGCAGACTTCTTCTGGTCCCATTTGCCAAAAATAGCCACTTCTGCCCCCATCTCAATCTTGTCCACAAGATAAGGTTGGTTGAAGAAACTAATGGCAATCACAGCCTCTCCTTGCTTGATTTTAAAACTCAGACGATTCCGTTTAAAGCCATAATACTGCACATTGGCAGGCGTCACCACTGTTCCCGTAATAACAGCCTTTTCGCCATCCATCAGTTCAAAGATAGACTTACTCTTAAAATCTTCATATCGGAAAGGAAAATAAAGCAAGAGGTCCCCAACCGTGTGTAAATCTAATTTGGTAAATTTTTCAGCGGACTTAGGCCCAAAGCCTTTCAAATCCGCAATTGGTGAATCTAGTTGAATCATATCCTCTATCATTTCTATCGTGTTCTTCTTCCCGTGAAAAAGGAAGTCTTATCAGCTATTATAACACATGAAAATGGTCTTCACTAAAACCAAAAAATCCAGTATCAAACTGGATTTCTATTTATTTATATTAATCATAGCTACGAGGTACACGATCACTAAGCAAACAAAGGACCTCGTAGTTGATAGTGCCACGTTTTTCAGCCACCTCTGTCGCAGTAATGCTTGCTCCACCATTTTCACCCATAAGAGTGACAGGAGTTCCTAGGGGATAAACCTTAGGAAGACGAACTGTAATCTGGTCCATAGACACACGCCCAACAATAGGACAAAGCTGTCCATCCACAATAACATGGAAACCTTGTAAATCTCTAGTCCAACCATCCGCATAGCCAATCGGAATGGTTCCAATAACCTCATCAGCTGTCGTCGTATAGGTTGCACCATAACCCACATCTTGACCTGCTGGTAGGGTCTTAACATGAACAAGTGCAGTCTCCAAACTTAAAGCAGGACGAATCCTATATGGAAGGTCTAAAGCACTGCCACTAGGATTGAGACCATAGATAACAACACCCAGACGTACCGCATTAAAGACTGTTTCTGCATGCCAGATGCTTGTCGCAGAGTTGCTAGCGTGTACCAAGCGAGGACGGTCCACCAAGTTATTAACCAAATCCGTGAAGAAGGCTAATTGACGCTTGAATTTACTATCATCTGCCTCATCAGCCGTTGCAAAATGGGTAAAAATACCTTCGACATCCGCACCAAGTGCCTTCAGATCAGCAATCAAGCTATCTGCATCTCCTTGGCTACGCACCCCAATGCGTCCCATGCCTGAATCAATCTTGATATGAACAGTCAAGCCAGTCAGATTAGCTTGCTGGCTCAAGAGCTCCTCCAGCCAAGCTAGACTGGCCACCGTCAAGGTAATCTGCTTCTGGATCGCTAAAGGCACAGCCTCTAGTGAAGAAACACCCAAAATAAGAATGGGTTTAGCAATGCCAGCTTCTCGTAGTT
>OGET01000441.1_pt1 | contig 18636 bp, 15 predicted proteins | sample 1570771 | NCBI WGS metagenome assembly OGET01 (sample SAMEA2582032, study PRJEB24529) | metagenome | biome: Human gut stool | place: China | collected 2011 | reverse complement strand
CCGCCACTTTTGATAGCTCTGTTGCGTGTAGGAATGCTTTGCAATATCCAGCAGGAGATGCTTAAAATTTCCAGATTGACTAAGGTTTTGCCAATGCTCAATTCGTTCTCTAGCAAGTTGACTCGGTTTAGCTGTTGTCACGGCTAGGATGAGCTTTTGAACCTTTTCAGGAAAATCAACTGCTAACCATTAGGCAATCATTCCACATGTGTAATCCGCATAACATAAGCTCCGGTAATATTCAATACTTCCATTGCTTCTGTTACATCGGCTGCCATATCCCGTGTCGTATAGCCCTGCCTCAGCTCATTGATTCGAGAAAAAACATAGATTTTATAGCTCTTAGCAAGTAAACGATAAGAGAGGGAAAAGAGCTGGGCCTTTCCTTTGACTGTCTGCAACCCATCGCCCAAGCCTGGTATGATCACTAATGGCTTCTTACCTTTACCAAAGGTCACATAATCCATGCTCTTATCGTTAAAATATAAGGTTTTCCCTTTTGTTGAAGACATTACTTCGTTTCCCTTACTATTTTATCATGTTTATTCATGTTGACTTTTTAAATGCAGAGCAAAGCCGGCAGTCACTTTTTCAAATCCAACCGCCTGATAAAACTGATGTGCAGCATTTCGTTCAGCAGTTAATCCACTATTTAGAGCCAGTGCATTAACTCCTTCTTTTACCGCTTGTTTTTTCAATTCATCGATTAGCCTACTAGCAATTCCTTGTCGTCTTGTTTCTTTTGCAACTGACAAAGCTAAAATACGATAGTAAAATCCATCTGCTTCAAAAAAGAAGAGCTTTGCATAACCTAAGAAACCTAAAATTTCTCCGTTTCTTTCAGCTAGAAGACAGTCATAATGTGGTTGAGAAAGAATCATTTCTAAACGTCGAGACAGCTTAGAAGCGGTCGTTGGATAGCCCAAGTCTTCGTATAAAGACAGTAGGGCTTCAGCATCTTTCATGGTTGCTTTTCGTATCTGCATAGGATCCTCCTATTCTCCCCTCAGTGCTTCGAATTTCGCTTTCATGGTTGGATTTTTGTGGGTCAATTTTTTGACTGATACATCATCCAGCTTATTATTGGCAAGTCGAAGTTGATTTTCTGATGTGGTCAAAAATTTCTTGACCTCTTCCATCCGCTTGATGGCCTTGTCGATTTCATCGATAGCCTTGCCGAAGTTGACAGAAGCTGAATTGTAGTTTTTAGCAAAAGCTACTTTGAAAGCATCCAAATCTTCCTCAAAATGAGTAATGTCAACATCTTCTTCAAGCATACTTACCAAAACAGCATACTCACAGTTCTTTTCACGATGGTCCTTGTCCAATTCCTTGTAGAAATCGGCATTCTTATACTTTTTCTCTGTGCCGTCAGCTTCATTTTTCATCTCAAACATAATGGAAATGAATTCTAGCCCATTTTCATCAAAGTCACGGAAGATATAAAGTCTCCTTTGGACCCACATGCAGAGACCTTGTTGTCCTTTTCGAAATAAGCATTTGGAAAAGCAAAACTATGAACCTTGTTGAACTCACTTTCCGCATACTGCTCCAGACTTTCCCCAATGGCCTTGGTTGATTGTTGAGCCTTGAAATTTTTGTAGAACTCCACCTGCTCATTAACCACCTTAAGCTGAGCCTCATAGTTTTGTTTAACCGAAGTCAGAGAAAGCAAATTTTCTTTAGACTCCGGTAATTTTAACTTCAAAAATAGTCCCCTTCGGATGATTGTCCTTGACAACAATTGTTCCTTTAAGAGCTAAAACAATTTGTTGCGCTAGGGATAAGCCAAGTCCAAACCCACCTTTTTGTCTGGTTCTAGCCTTATCTACGCGATAAAATCGATCAAAGATTTTTTTCTTATCTTCATCTGCAATACCCGGGCCATTGTCTGCTACTGAAATGTAAAGATGACGATCATTAGTACGAACGGTAAAGGTCACCTGCCCATCATCTTCTGTATATTTGATAGCATTATCAAATAAAATTGTCATGAGCTGCTTCAATAGTGTCTTATCAGTTTGGATTGAGCGCCCAACCTGATTTTGAGCAGTAAACCCTTTTTCACTTTCTTCAGCAATCATAGCATAATTGGTAAATACTGTATCAAAGAAAGCAGGTTCTAAGGTTTCGATTTCCGGCTTAATACCATCGTCACGACGAGCCAAGTTCAAGAGATTTGTCGTCAACAGACGCATATTACGTACTTCATCAAGACTTGAAGCAATATTCTCTGAATTATCTAAAATGGTGCTCTCAGGCTTGCGGAAAAGAACTTCTAATCGGTTTTGAATCACAGCAAGCGGTGTCCGTAACTCGTGACTGGCATTTTCAACAAATGCCTTCTGCTTCTCCAGACTTTCCTGGATAGGACGTCTTGACCACTTGGCCAAATACATACTAGCCGCAACAGATAGGAGCCAGAAGAAACTCATCATGATGACAATGAGCTTGACATAACGTTCAGTGGCTTCTTCCAATTGAGTTGTATTAATCGCAATAACAAGGTACTTAGCATCAGGATAGAGACTATTATCTACTTTTTCAGTAATCAGGCGATACTTTTCGGTTTGATCGAAATAATTCTGAGCGCTTCCCTTGCTAATAACATCAATGTTATTTTTATCTATTGGTAAATTGGATAAGCTTGAAAATTTATCAACGACATTGAGGACTTTTCCATTCTTATCAAGCACTAAGACACTGGTATTCGCCGCAACAGATAAATCGTGAGGGGCATCTTCCATCTTTGATTTCTTCTTAGATTCTTTTTTAGAGCCACTCGAGTCAGGTGTTTCATCTGTCGACCCTTTAGTACCATAGGCTTGGTAGATGGTTGTCGTATTATTTTGATCTACCTCAGAGGTCAGAAATAGTTCCCGTTTTAGCATTTCCATTTCTAAATAAGAATTGGTCTTAGTCGCTGCCATTTTCAGACTAGAGTCCACATTGGAATAAACACCGTAACTCAGAATCTGCAAAATCATGACAGTCATGACAAGGAAAATACCAGAAAAAGTGGCAAAGAAATGAATGAAAGACTTAAATCCTTCTGACTTGATTCTCCTAAAGAGATAATTGAAAAATTTAGTCAGCATTCTTCAAAATGTACCCCACACTTCTCAAGGTTTGGAGGTTGGCAACAAAGTCTGTTCCTTTAAGTTTCTTACGAATTTTAGAAACATAAACCTCAACAACTGATACCGTGGTATCACTATCAAATCCCCAAAGACGGTCAAAAATTTGTGACTTAGGCAAGATCACATTCTGATTTTGTAAGAAGTAAACTAATAAATCAAACTCTTTACCAAGAAGTTCTACTTCTTTATCACCCACAAAGGTTGAATTTGTAGCAAGATTGACACGAACATCACCAAAAGAAAGTGTATTTTGGTCAAATTTACCAGAGCGTTTCAAAAGTGCCTGAATACGCATCTTCAACTCTTCTAAGTAGAACGGCTTGGTTAGATAGTCATCAGCTCCTAATTCAAAGCCATGTCCTTTATCATCCAACCTTTCCTTAGCAGTCATGATAAGTACAGGAGTTGTTACACCTTTATCACGTAATTCTCTAAGAACAGTGAAACCATCTTTTTCAGGTAACATTAAGTCTAAAAGAATCAAATCATAGACACCACTTTCAGCTTCGTAGAGGCCTTCATCACCATCAAAGACCTGCATAACGTCAGCAAAGTCATCTAAAAAATCAAAAACTGAGTTGGACAAACTCAAATCATCTTCAACTAGTAATATTTTAATCATAGTTATCCCCCTTGCTAGGTGCCAAAGATACAAAGAACACTTTGACTAAGTCTTATCATTATATCTAAAATACACATAATCATCTAGTGCTTTGATCGTCTTTTATTTAAATTCAGTCTACTATACTTTCCTTAAGTTTTTCATAACTGGAACGAAAAAACAGCACCAATAGGTACTGCCCTTTTATCGTTATTTTTTCTTAGAACAAACCAACAGCTGTTCCGTCTTCAGCTACGTCCATTTTAAGGGCTGCTGGAGCTTTTGGAAGACCTGGCATGGTCATGACATCACCTGTAAGAGCCACGATAAATCCAGCACCTGTTTTAGGAACAAACTCACGAATAGTGATATCAAAACCTTCTGGTGCTCCAAGCAAGAATTGGTTATCTGAGAAACTATATTGTGTTTTAGCCATACATACTGGTAATTTATCCCAACCAAATTCGGCAAATTGTTTGAGTTGATTTTTAGCTTTTTTCTCGAAGACAACTGATTTACCACCATAGATTTCAGTAACAATCTTAGTGATTTTTGCTTCCAAGCTATCATCATCAGAATAAAGACGTTTATAGTCAGCATTCCCATTTTCAACAGCATCAACTACCGCGTTGGCAAGGTCAATACCACCATCAGCACCATTAGCCCAAACGCTAGCCAATTCAACAGGAACATCGATTTCTTCACAAAGTTCTTTAAGAGCTGCAATTTCAGCTTCTGTATCAGCAACAAACTCGTTAATTGCAACGACTGCTGGAATACCGAATTTACGAACATTTTCCACATGACGTTTCAAGTTTGCGAAGCCATCACGAACAGCTTGAACGTTTTCTTCAGAGAGGTCAGTCTTGGCTACCCCACCGTGCATTTTAAGGGCACGAAGTGTCGCAACAATAACAACAGCATCAGGAGTTGTTGGGAGGTTTGGAGTCTTGATATCAAGGAATTTTTCAGCACCAAGGTCAGCACCGAAACCTGCTTCCGTAATCGTATAATCTGCCAAACGTAGCGCTGTAGATGTAGCTAGAACTGAGTTACATCCATGAGCGATGTTGGCAAATGGACCACCGAGTACCAAAGCTGGTGTCCCATAAATTGTTTGTACCAAGTTAGGTTTGATGGCATCTTTAAGAATAAGTGTAAGCGCACCTTCGATTTCAAGATCACGTACATAAACAGGTGTACGGTCATAACGGTAGGCAACTACAATGTTAGCCAAACGTTCTTTAAGGTCTTTAATATCAGTAGCCAAGCAAAGAATTGCCATGATTTCAGACGCAACAGTAATATCAAAACCATCTTCACGTGGAATACCGTTAAGGGGACCGCCAAGACCAACATTTACATGACGAAGCGCACGGTCATTAAGGTCAACCACACGTTTCCAGATAATACGACGTTGGTCAATACCTAGTGCATTTCCTTGGTGAATATGGTTATCAAGGAGAGCAGACAAAGCGTTATTAGCTGTGGTGATAGCGTGCATATCCCCTGTAAAGTGAAGGTTAATATCTTCCATCGGAAGGACTTGTGCGTAACCACCACCTGCAGCACCACCTTTAATCCCCATAACAGGACCAAGAGATGGTTCACGAAGGGCAATCATCGTTTTCTTACCAATTTTGTTCAGAGCGTCTGCAAGACCAATTGACATAGTTGATTTCCCTTCACCAGCTGGTGTTGGGTTGATGGCTGTTACCAAAATCAATTTTCCTGGTTTATTGTCTTTGACTGCATTGATTTTATCAAATGACAATTTTGCCTTATATTTTCCGTAGAGTTCCAAATCGTCAAAGCCGATTCCAACTTTTTCAACTACTTCTGTGATTGGTTTTAATTCTACACTTTGAGCAATTTCGATATCTGTTTTCATGAGACACTCCTCTATATTTTTCTAGAACCTATTATAACAGAATTTCATAAAAAACGCATTATTTTTGGCTAATTACTTTTCAATGTTCGGTTTTTGTTTTGTTATAAATCGTTATAACTTTAATTTATAGGGGTACAACTAAAAAAGACCTACTATTATTTACTAAAAACTCAATTTTTAGTACAATACTACTATGAAAATTTTGATTACATCGGGTGGTACCACTGAAAAGATTGATGCTGTGCGTGGAATCACAAACCATTCAACAGGTTATCTAGGTAAGGAAATCGCTGAACTTTTCTTGGCTAAGGGGCACCAAGTAACCTTAGTAACGACCAAGACAGCGGTTAAACCAGAACCGAAAGAAAATCTAAAGATTACAGAAATTACGAACGTAGAAAGTCTTCTCAAAAAAATGGAGCCACTCGTCAAAGAGCATGATGTTCTTATACATAGTATGGCAGTCTCTGATTATACGCCTGTTTATATGACGGATTTCGCTGAATTAGAGGCTACCAAAGATCTCGCTCAATACTTGCATAAGTCTAACACTGAGAGCAAGATATCTTCAGCTTCAGAGTATCAAGTTCTCTTTCTTAAAAAAACACCGAAGGTCATTAGCCTTGTTAAACAATGGAATCCTACTATTCAATTGATTGGCTTCAAACTTTTAGTTAATGTAAGTAAGGATGAGCTTTTTGAGGTTTCTCGTGCAAGTCTGAGACGCAACAAAGCAGATATCATTGTCGCAAACGACTTGAGTGATATTTCTCCAGATCAACATATCGCCTATCTCGTTGACGAAAAAAGCGAGGAGAAGGTTAGGACCAAAGCTGCAATTGCTCGAGCTTTATTTGAAAGGATATGCCATGACTAAACGTATCATCCTTGCTGTTTCAGGATCAATTTCTGCCTATAAAGCAGCCGATCTAACAAGCAGGTTAAAGAAAAAAGGTTATGATGTTCACGTCATTATGACTGAAGCTGCTCAAGCCTTTATCACCCCTCTGACACTTCAAGTTCTCTCGAAGAACCCCGTTCACACTGATGTCATGGAAGAAAAAATAGCTGAACGTATTAATCATATTGACTTAGGAAAAGAAGCTGACCTCTTTATTGTAGTTCCAGCTTCAGCAAATACCATTGCCAAATTAGCTCATGGTATAGCCGATAATATGCTGACTGCTACTGCTTTAGCTTTACCTAGCACTACCCCAAAACTAATTGCCCCTGCAATGAATACGAAAATGTATGAAAATCCACTGACTAGGAAAAATTTAGATACTTTGCATGATTTTGGCTACCAAGAAATTCTTCCAAAATTAGGTTTACTGGCTTGTGGAGATACGGGACGCGGTGCCTTAGCTGATGTCGATGACATTATTGAATCCATTGACAATGCTTTAACAAAATAGCCTTGCAGAGAATAAAAAGGAGTTTATGATGAATAAGAATAATAAAGCAAACCAAACAGCGCAGTTAGCGCTCTTGATAGCGACTATGGTTGTTATCGAAGTACTCAGTCAAACTATCTTTGCCGCTTTTGCACTTCCAATTAAACCAACCCTAACGCACATCCCAGTTATTATTGCTAGTATCGTCTATGGTCCTAAAATTGGAGCCTATTTGGGTGGTTTCATGGGAATTATGAGTATTGTTCGTAACACTGTCATTTATACGGTTAGTAGCTATCTTTTTAGTCCCTTGGTTGAAGGGGGAACTTGGGCATCTGCAGTCATTGCCATCGTTCCTCGTATCCTAATCGGTATTTTCCCTTACTTTGTCTACAAGTTACTTCAAAACCGTCTAGGTTTGACTCTATCTGGGGTTTTAGGTGCTTTCGCAAATACATTTTTCGTACTTATTGGCATCTACTTCTTAATCCCTAACTTCTACACAGCGGGTGGTAAAACACTAATGGCAACCATTTTCACAACAAATTCGATTGCTGAAATGATTATCGCTGGCCTACTAACCCTAAGTATCACACCTGTGTTATTAAGATTGAAAAAATAAAGAAAAAACATGGTAATTACCATGTTTTTTTCTTTTAATTATGGTATAATGTAAGCGTTTAAAAATATAAAGGAGATTGCTATGTCTTACACTGAAAATTATCAAAAATGGCTCGACTTCGCTGAATTGCCTGCTTACCTTCGTGATGAGTTGGTCGCAATGGATGAAAAAACGAAAGAAGATGCCTTCTATACCAACCTTGAATTCGGTACTGCAGGTATGCGTGGTTTGATTGGTGCTGGTACTAACCGCATTAACATTTACGTTGTTCGCCAAGCAACTGAAGGTTTGGCTCAATTGATCGACTCAAAAGGGGAAGATGCTAAAAAACGTGGTGTTGCTATCGCTTACGATAGCCGTCACTTCTCTCCTGAGTTTGCTTTTGAATCTGCCCAAGTTTTGGCTGCTCATGGTATCAAATCTTATGTATTTGAAAGCCTACGTCCAACACCTGAATTGTCATTTGCTGTTCGTCACCTCCACACATTTGCAGGTATCATGGTAACAGCTAGCCATAACCCTGCTCCATTTAATGGTTACAAAGTATACGGTGAAGATGGTGGACAAATGCCACCTGCTGATGCGGATGCATTGACAGATTACATCCGTGCTATCGAAAATCCATTCACTGTCCAATTGGCTGACCTTGAAGAAAGCAAAGCCAGTGGCTTGATTGAAGTTATCGGTGAAAACGTCGACGCTGAATATTTGAAAGAAGTGAAAGGCGTTAACATCAACCAAGACTTGATCAATGAATACGGTCGCGACATGAAGATTGTCTACACTCCACTTCATGGTACTGGTGAAATGTTGGCTCGTCGTGCTCTTGCGCAAGCTGGATTTGAAGCAGTTCAAGTCGTTGAAGCTCAAGCTGTTCCAGATGCTGACTTCTCAACTGTTAAATCTCCAAACCCTGAAAGCCAAGCTGCTTTTGCTCTTGCTGAAGAACTTGGCCGCAAAGTAGACGCTGATGTATTGGTTGCAACTGACCCAGATGCTGACCGTCTTGGTGTTGAAATCCGCCAACCAGACGGTTCTTACCTCAACCTTTCTGGTAACCAAATCGGAGCTATCATTGCTAAATATATTCTTGAAGCTCACAAAACAGCTGGTACGCTTCCTGAAAATGCTGCCCTCTGTAAATCAATCGTATCAACTGAGTTGGTAACTAAGATTGCAGAAAGCTACGGCGCGACTATGTTTAACGTTTTGACTGGTTTCAAATTTATCGGTGAAAAAATTCATGAATTTGAAACACAACACAACCACACTTACATGCTTGGTTTCGAAGAAAGCTTCGGTTATCTAATCAAACCATTCGTACGTGACAAAGATGCTATCCAAGCTGTTCTTATCGTTGCTGAAATCGCTGCTTACTACCGTTCACGTGGTATGACTTTGGCAGACGGTATCGAAGAAATCTACAAACAATACGGCTACTTCGCAGAAAAAACAATCTCTGTTACCCTTTCAGGTGTTGACGGAGCTGCTGAAATTAAGAAAATCATGGATAAATTCCGTGGAAATGCTCCTAAACAATTCAATAACACAGACATTGCTAAGACAGAAGACTTCTTGGAACAAACAGCTACTACTGCTGACGGCGTTGAAAAATTAACAACTCCTCCAAGTAACGTTCTTAAATACATCTTGGCTGATGATTCATGGTTTGCCGTTCGTCCTTCAGGTACAGAACCAAAAATCAAATTCTACATTGCTACAGTTGGTGAATCTGAAGCAGATGCTAAAGAAAAAATTGCTAACATCGAAGCAGAAATCAATGCTTTCGTAGGCGAATAATACTTAAGACTTAGAGCTAAGCTCTAAGTCTTTTTTATACATGACAATACTAGGATTAGGTAAGCAAGTCACCTTTTTCATACTAAAACCACGAAACCACCTATAGATTAATCTATAGGTGGTATTTTTATGATTCAATTATAGAGCACCAACTTGTGAATGATGCTTAAACAAAGAATGAGTAGCTTCATGAATCTGACGAGCAGTTTCTGCATTATTCATGGTATAGAGGTGAACGCCTGCAACATCTTGAGTAACAAGGTCGACAATCTGGTCAATAGCATAGGCAAGACCTGCCGCTCTAAGTGACTCAGGATCATGTTCATACTTATCCAAAATGGCACGGAACTTACGTGGCAAATGGATATTTTCACAAGTCTTAAGCAAACGTAGAGCTTGGTTTCGATTCAAGATAGGCATAATTCCAGCATGAATTGGTACGTCAATGCCAGCCAAGGTACATTTATCTTGAAAATCATAGAAACGCTCATTATCAAAGAAGAGTTGGGTTACAAGGCTAGAACAACCTGCATCAACCTTTTTCTTAAGGTTTTGGATATCAGAGATTTGATTTGCTGAATCGGGATGCCCTTCAGGATAGCAGGCACCGATGATATCAAATTGAGGAGCTTGGTCCTTGATAAACTCAATCAAATCAGTGGCATATCTAAAATCTTTAAGAGGTTCCACACCTGGAATAATATCGCCACGTAGGGCTAAGATACGGTGTACACCAACAGCATCCAACTCACGTAAGGTATCAGCAACCTTTTCTTTACTCAAATAGATAGCTGGAAGGTGGGCAATCGTTGGGATAGCTAGGTCATTTTGAATATGATCTGCCAAAGGAACCGTCGTCTCTTTGATATTATATTTGTTATTACTAGCTGTCACACTGATAAAGTGTGGGGCCAATCCTTGCATATCCTCGAGGGCACGTAGAATTTTTCCATTACCCACTGCTGGGTTGGGTGGAAATACTTCAAAAGAGAGTGATGGTGTTCGGCTTGTCATATTTTATACCTTCTTCTTTTTAGATTTTTGTTAAGACATAAGCAGTTTTAAGTGCTTACTGACTTCATAAGTAGCGTACACTTGTTAATCATAGCCTGCTTGCAAAAATCTTTAGAATATTATTAGCTATTGAAAACCTTCTACACTTAAGGAAGAAGGTCTTCAACGTATGATAACTTCTGCTTACAAGTTTTCGCGAGCTGCTTTTGCAGCTTCTACAAGCTTGATCAAGCTTTCTTTAGTTTCTTTGATTCCGCGAGTCTTCAAACCACAGTCAGGGTTGATCCAGACTTTACCACTTGATACTTTAGCCAAGATTGCTTCGATAGTGTGGTCAATTTCACCGTCTTGTGGGACACGTGGTGAGTGGATATCGTAAACCCCAGGTCCAACTTCTGTTTGGAAGTTTTTCGCTTTGAGTTCGTCCAAGATTTCAAGGTTTGAACGGCTTGCTTCAAAGGAAATAACGTCCGCATCCATGTTGTCAATAGCTGGGATGATATCTGTAAATTCTGAGTAACACATGTGAGTGTGGATTTGTGTGTCTGGTGCTACAGTTGAGTGTACCAAACGGAAGGCTGGAATCGCCCAGTCAAGGTAGTCTTCATACCAGTCACTACGACGGAGTGGCAATTTTTCACGAAGAGCAGCTTCGTCGATTTGGATGATTTTCACGCCTGCAGCTTCAAGGTCAAGAACTTCATCCTTGATGGCAAGAGCGATTTGAAGAGTAGAATCCTTGATAGAGATGTCTTCACGTGGGAATGACCAGTTAAGGATAGTTACAGGTCCAGTCAACATACCTTTAACAGGTTTGTCTGTACGGCTTTGAGCGTAGCTAGACCATTTAACAGTGATTGGGTTAAGACGAGTCACATCACCCCAGATGATTGGTGGTTTAACCCCACGCATACCGTATGATTGAACCCAACCATTTTTAGAGAAGAGGTAACCTGACAAGTTTTGACCGAAGTACTCAACCATGTCATTACGTTCAAACTCTCCATGAACAAGAACGTCAAATCCAACTTCTTCTTGCCATTTAATCCATTCATCAGTGATTTCAGCAAGGAAAGCATCGTATTCTTCTTGTGACAATTCATTCTTACGGAAAGCCAAACGTTTAGCACGAACTTCCTTAGTTTGAGGGAATGAACCGATAGTTGTTGTTGGAAGCAATGGAAGTTTGAAAGCATCCTTTTGAATCTCTTCACGTTCTGCAAACGCTGGCAATCGAGTGTAATCAGCTTCAGTCAAACCTGCAATACGGGCACGAAGTTCAGCATTTTCACCAACACGCTCAGTCGCAAAGAGTTCTTTGTTAGCAGCAAGTGCTTCTGCACCTTGACCATTGCGGATGGCATCCAAGTCACGCAATTCACCCAATTTTTCAACTGCAAAAGCGAAGTGGTTCAAGATAGCTGGTTCAAATTCTTCATTAGCAGTTGTAAATGGTACGTGGAGAAGTGAGCAAGAGGTTGTCAAAACAACATTTTCAGCTGGAACTTGTTCAAGAATTGCAAGGCTCTTCTCGTAGTTGTTACGCCAGATGTTTTTACCATTGACGATACCGGCATAGAGAATCTTATCAGCTGGAAAACCACCTTTAACCAATTCAAGTGTTTTCTTACCTTCAACAAAGTCAAGACCAATACCATCAACTGGCAAGTTCAAAAGGTCATTGTAGACATCACGAACATCACCAAAGTAAGTTTGAATCAAAACTTCAAGGCCTTTCTTATCAGCCAAGAGCTTGTTGTAGAGGTTCAAGAAGAGAGCTTTTTCTTCAGATGTCAAATCTTTAACAAGAGCTGGCTCATCGAGTTGAATACGAGTAGCACCAAGCTCTGCCAATTTTGCAAAAACATCTTGGTATGCAGAAACAAAGCTATCTACGAAGTCTTCAGCTTTTACACCATCTTCAAAGTCAGACAATTGAAGGAAAGTGAATGGTCCAACCACAACTGGACGTGTATTAAGACCCAATTCTTTTGCTTCTTGGTACTCATCAAAAATTTTGTGACCAGCAAGTTTAACTTCTGTTGTTTTTTCAAATTTAGGAACGATGTAATGGTAGTTAGTATTAAACCATTTTTTCATAGGAAGGGCACGTACATCCCCTTTTTCACCTTGGTATCCACGCGCCAAAGCAAAGTAACGTTCAAGATCTGTCAAATCCAAGTTTTGAACAGATTCAGGTACGACGTTGAAAAGGAAAGCTGCATCAAGGAAGTTATCGTAATGTGAAAAATCATTTGAAGGAATTTCAGTGATCCCCTTCTCTTTAACAATATTCCAGTGTTTTGCACGCAAGTCTTTGGCTGCTGCTAAAAGTTCATCTGCAGTAATTTCATTTCTAAAGTATTTTTCTGTTGTAAATTTTAATTCGCGGAATTCACCCAAACGTGGGAAACCAATGATAGTAGTTGACATCTTGTGTCCTCCTCTTTGTTGTTGAACTTATCTTACCAAAGAAATGGGTAGCTGTATAATTGCTATTAGTTTTCTCTATATATAGTTTTAGACTATACCCTATAAAATAAAGGGTTACCGACTTCTGTTATCTCCTTTTGCTTAGATATCGTTATAGCTAATAACTATATATTGACTTACTAAATCCCTTTTTATATCAAAAAATCCCTAGACTTTTGTCTAGAGACTCTATTATTTACTAGGATTAGAACACTAAGCTCTATAACCTCTCTTGAAGCCAAGATGATGTATAAGACATATTCTCACTATTGTAACTATTCCAGATAAAATAACCAAAAACTACCAATACTAATAAGAAACAAATTCCCAAGACGGCTAACCATATGATTTGTTTCTTTAAGCTATCATACTCACTCATATAGCCATTATGAAGTTTAATGAGTTCATTTCTTTTTTTGTTACTTGACTCTTTAGCAATAGCTATTTCTAGCTCGTACATCTGGTGCTTCCATGAATTCTTAGAAGTGCCTTTTTTCATTTTATTGTTTGAAAGGTTGCTGTTGCCTTTCTCAAAGTTATTTTTTCCAGTCATATTTCCCTCTAAAATCTTCTTTTGGTCCCTATCATTATAACATATGTAAAACTATCTGAAAAGTTCATTTTTGGTTAAAATTTTGAGAAAGATAATTAAAACATGAAAAAGAACCAGAGGGAAACTTCTTATGTTATACTCTAAGTATGCATAAGAAAACTGTTATTGATTTTAAAGAACTTGGTGTCAGACAAATCTTTACAGACGCCATTAAAGAACTAAAAACAAAGGACATTAAGGAAGTCAATCCCCTTTTAGATGAACTCGAAGCCTATCAAAATGAAGGTTATTATGCAGTAGGTTATGTTTCCTATGAAGCAGCCCCTGCCTTCGAGACAAAATTTCAGGTTATTGATGGTCCATTAATGTCTGAGTATCTCCTCTACTTTACTGTTCATGAAACTGTTCAAACAGAGCCTATTCCACTTACTTATGACCCTATTACCTTACTAAAATCTTGGCAAGAGCTAACTTCTGCTGAGGAATACAAGGCTGCTATTGAGCATATACACCACCATATTCGACAAGGTGATACTTATCAGGTCAATTATACTGTTCAACTTCAACAGAACCTGACAGCTGATCCCTTTGCCATCTACAATCGATTGGTTGTTGAGCAAAATGCTCATTACAATTCCTTTATTCAGCACGATGATGTTTCTATCATTTCCATAAGTCCAGAACTCTTCTTTAAGAAAGATGGCGATAAGTTGACTACTCGTCCTATGAAAGGTACTACCAATCGAGGATTAACAAGTGAAACTGACCTTGGACAAGCAAGATGGCTAGCTCAGGACCAGAAAAATCGCTCTGAAAATATGATGATTGTTGATCTTCTTAGAAATGACATGAATCGTATTTCAAAAATAGGAAGTGAAGATGTCAAGAGCCTTTGCCAAGTTGAACAATACTCTACAGTTTGGCAAATGACTTCGACAATTGAAACGCAACTCCTGACAAATAGAAGTTTATGCGATGTCTTCCAAGCCCTTTTTCCATGCGGATCGATTACAGGTGCCCCAAAAATAGCAACCATGGAGATTATTAAGAAGGTTGAAAAACAGCCTCGAGGTGTTTATTGTGGGGCTATTGGAATCTTGGTGCCACAGGGACCTAGTATTTTCAACGTAGCCATTCGGACACTACAAATGGAAGAAACCAAGGCTATCTATGGTGTCGGAGGGGGGATTACTTGGGACAGTAACTGGGAATCCGAATACGAAGAAACCAAGCAAAAAGCTGCTGTTCTATACCGTCAGAACCCAAAATTCGATCTCATTTCTACCGGTCGTACTCATCAAGGAAAACTTCTCTTTCTGGAGGAGCATATAAAACGTTTACAAGAGAGTAGCCGATACTTTGACTATCCTTTCAATGCAGAAAAAGCGCACTATCAAGTCGAAGCTCTGTGTCAATCACTAGACCTTAACACAGACTACCGTCTTAAAATGTACCTTGCAAAAGATGGTGAACTGAAGTTTGAACATAGCCAATTAACAAACTTATCTGATGACTTTTGCCAAGCAAGGTTAGTTGAGCAAAGACATCCGTTGGATAGCCCCTATACCTTCTTTAAAACAAGTTACCGTTCTCACCTTAGTATCGAACCTCACGAACAAATCTATTATAATCACGAGGGACAACTCCTAGAAACCTCTATCGGTAACATCGTTCTTAAAATCGAAGACCAACTCTACACACCACCAGTTCACCTCGGCCTCTTAAATGGCATCTACAGACAAAGTCTTATAGCTGAAAATAAGCTAAAAGAAAAAGTACTGACTGTAAAAGATCTGAAACAGGCTCAGGCCATCTACGGATGTAATGCGGTGAGAGGGTTGTATGAATTGAAGGTGGAGGGAGATAATTATATCTAAACAAAAAAAGCGAGTTCTTTGTACTCTCCTACACCTACTAAAGACAAAAGAAACTTCAATTTTCTATTGGAAAAAAAATCAACCATTTAGTAGTAAAATAAAGTATAATACTTACTGATAGTTATTCCAGTAATCTTGACTGAAATGACGAACTATTTGGCTTTAAATTTATTAGCCTTAAAACTGAGTAACAATTTAGAAAGGATACAAACCTTAAATGAAAAAATTTAAAGGCTTGACTTCCGCTGAAGTTCAAGCAAGTAAAAACGCCCATGGCGATAATAGGCTTTCTAGTAAAGAGGCTAACTCGCTCCTCTCAATCTTTATCGAAGCCTTCCAAGATCAATGGATTCTTATCCTCTTGGCTGCCTTAGGATTAAAAATCATTTTCAACTTTGTTGGAATGATTTTCCCTGCTATTGGTGAAGCTAATTGGTATGAGGCTATCTCACTAATTTTCGCCATTTTGATGTCTACAGGATTCTCAGCAGTCTCACAATACCGCAATGAGCAAAAGTTCAACACTCTTCAAGAAGAGGCTTCGAAAACTAATGCTAAAGTTTATCGTGATGGTAAACTTAAAGAGGTTCTCGTTGATGATATTGTAAAAGGTGATCAGATTCTCCTTCAATCAGGAGACAAGATTCCAGTTGATGGTATCATCTTGGAAGGGGAGTTAAAAGTAAATCAAGCTGTCCTTAATGGTGAAAGTGAAGATGCTAAAAAACTTCCTCTTGGCGATGAAGCAGAGCCGGACTCTTCAGACCTCTTTACAGAGCTCAAAGTCTTCCGTGGTACAGTTGTTACTTCGGGTGAAGCTGTTATGGAAGCTACACAAATTGGTGATAACACCGTTCTTGGAAGCATCAATACTTCTCTTCAAGAAGATAGTAAAGATTCACCATCTAAAGAGAAACTTAACAAGCTTGCTGGTAATATCGGTGTCCTCGGTTATAGTGCAGGTGCTGCATACTCAGTAATCAACCTTGTATTAGGCTTTATTGCCCTTAATAAGGCTAATAACCTCAATGGTGGTTCAATCTTCCTTCTTATCATTGAAACGATTCTCTTTGCAGTTACAATCATCATCATGGCTGTTCCAGAAGGTCTCCCAATGATGTTGGCACTCGTTTCTTCAATGAACTCAGGTCGACTTTTAGCACAAAATATCTTGGTTCGCCATCCTGATACTATTGAAACAGCGGGATACATGAATATCCTCTTCAGTCAACTTGATTTCGATACGAACACAATTACTGAGAAGCAACAATTCAACTCAGCAACAAAATTCGCAAGTGTAACAACTAAGGACGGAAAAACTTACATCAAAGGTGCTCCAGAATTCATCCTAAATGACTGCTACTACTATCTTGATAAAGATGGTAATAAACAAAACTTTACAGATGATATTAAAGCTCGTTTCCAAGAATTGTCATTAGAACAAGCTAACCGTTCAATGCGTTTGCTTGCTATCCTAAATACAGATGGTAATGATAAAGTCTTGATTGGTATCGTATGTATCCGTGATAACGTTCGTTCTTCAATTAAACAAACTGTTGAAACAATGAACCGTGCGGGTGTTCAAGTAGTTATGGTAACTGGTGACCGTAAAGAAACCGCTGTTGCTATCGCTAAAGAAGCCGGTATCGTCACTGGAGAAAATGACCTTGTCCTTACTCACGATGAACTCTCTGCCCTTTCAGATCAAGAACTTAAACAACAATTGCCTCACTTAAAAGTAGTAAGTCGTGCCCTTCCAATGGATAAAAAACGTCTTATTGAGGCAGCTCAAGACCTTGATATGGTCGCTGGTATGACAGGTGATGGGGTCAATGACTCACCTGCCCTAAAATCAGCTGATGTCGGATTCTCAATGGGTGATGGTACTGAAGTCGCACGTGAAGCTTCGGATATCGTTATCTTGAATAACTCATTGACTTCGATTGAAAAAGCCGTCCTCTATGGACGTACTATGAGTAAGTCAGTAAGTAAATTCATTATCTTCCAGTTAACCGTAAACGTGACGACTATTGCCATGTCACTTCTCTCACCACTTTTGGGCCTCAAAGAGCCATTTACAATTATCCAAATTCTCTGGATTAACCTTATCATGGACACACTTGCTGCCCTTGCATTTGGTGAAGAGCCTACGCTAGACCGTTATATGAATGAAAAACCAGTTCCTAAGAAGGCAAACATTCTTACTGGATATATGAAATCTGCTATTGGTGTAGCCAGCGTCTTCATTACTCTTGTATGTTTAGCCATTCTTAAAAACGTTGGTGGTATCCAAGACTTTATCACAAATGGAACTGGCAACTTTGAAATGGTAACAACATTCACATTTACAGTATTTATCTATGCTGTCATCTTCAACTCACTTAACACACGTAGTAATGGATTCAATGTTTTTGAACATATCGGCGAAAACAAGAAATTCTCAATTGTAATGATTTCTATTGCTGTCGTTCAAACCTTGATTATCCAATTTGGTGGAAAAGTATTTAGCACTGTTCCAATGGATGTTCAACACTATATCTTTGCTCTTCTTATCGCGGTTTTGATTATCCCTGCAGATTTAATACGAAAAGCTCTAACTAAAAACAAATAAGATCTGTTTAAGGTATTGCAAATCTTCAAAATGATAAAAAGGATTGGGTTTTACTCCCAATCCTTTTTCAAATTTTCTAAAGGTAACCTATGAAAAAATTATAAGAGCAATATTATTCTCTTATTGCTCTATAACAAAAAAGGCTTGCTAAAGCCTTTTTCTGTGTGTTACTTAAATTGACTAGGAGTCCCTGTATAACCTGCCCAATCCTTACTATAAAAGCGGTCGTTCAAGTTATAGCTAGGTGCAGGTGTTGGATTACTTACAAATGGATCAACAGCCTTGTCAAAGGCTACCCACCCTTTCCATCCCATATGAATGGTGTCTTGCATAAAGTAAGGTTGATCTCCATCTTTTGAGAAGTCTGCAATATTGGTAAAGCCTTGACTTTCCAATTGATAACGGATTTTAGAAACCGTAGCATCATACATTTCTTGACTAAGTCCCGTATAAGCCATCCACTTGCTATTAACAGGTGGAATGACAAAGATGACATTTGTATTTGACTTGGCAAATTGATTTAGCACCAACTGTAGGTCACCGTATTCTTGTGAAACTTCATAAGAAAGATTTTTCTGGAAACCTTTAAGTTTACCAATCTTCTTAGATAAGCGTTTCTTATAAAAACGGTCATCAATACCAAAGTCATTTGATTTGGTAT
>OGET01000432.1_pt1 | contig 18988 bp, 19 predicted proteins | sample 1570771 | NCBI WGS metagenome assembly OGET01 (sample SAMEA2582032, study PRJEB24529) | metagenome | biome: Human gut stool | place: China | collected 2011 | reverse complement strand
TGCAGAGTTGGTACAATATCTATCAGTTGTGCTTGATGGGGGTTACGATGTTTGCTATATGGTATCCGACACGCAAGAAAACTACTCCTTTCAAGTGGCGTTGGAGCATCATTCTGATAAGTGTGTTCCTAAGTATTGCCGACTTTGTCTATTTCTACGCTTTGAGCTTGCCAGGTGCAATGATATCTATCGTGTCAATGGTGCGTCGAGGTAGTGTGGTAGTGAGCTTCTTCTGTGGTGCGATGCTCTTTAAGGAGAAGAATCTTACAAGCAAGTTGGTTGATATGCTGTTTGTTATACTCGGAATGCTATTCTTGTATATAGGTTCGCATTAATTGAATTTACGTTTTTTAGTAATTACATTATTCGGCAATCCAATATAAAGTGTTAACTTTGTAGGCAAATCGTAATATAACAAGACAATATCTATGGCACGAAATATATTTAAAGGACTTGGTGTAGCACTTATAACGCCATTCACCTCAGATGGTAGTGTTGATTTTAAATCGTTGACCTGTTTAGTGGAACATCTGATTGATAATGGCGCAGACTTCCTCTGTATCCTTGCCACGACGAGTGAGGCTCCTTGCTTGTCGGCATATGAAAAGGAAGAGGTGAAAAAACATGTGATTGACATCAACCGCGGACGTTTGCCAATACTTATGGGATGTGGTGGCAACAATACAAAGGCTATTGTTGACGAACTGAAGAATAGTGATTGGCGTGGCATAGATGGTGTGTTGAGTGTTTGTCCGTATTATAACAAGCCCTCGCAGGAAGGTCTTTACCAGCATTTCAAGGCAATAGCAGAGGCAAGTCCGCTGCCGGTTGTTCTTTATAATGTACCAGGACGTACCGGTGTGAACCTTAAGGCAGATACTACAGTTCGTTTGGCTAACGATTGTGAGAATATCATTGCAATCAAGGAAGCCAGCGGCAGCTTGGAGCAAGTTGATGAGATTATAAAGAACAAGCCAGCTCGTTTCGACGTGATTAGCGGTGACGATGCTCTCACGTTCTCTATGGTGGCGAGTGGGGCTGCCGGTAGCATATCCGTTATAGGCAATGCCTTGCCCAAGGAAGTGTCGCGTATGATTCGCTTAGAGTTTAACGGTGAGTATGAGGCAGCACGCACAATACATCATCGTTTCACCGAGTTGTACTCGTTGCTCTTCATTGATGGAAATCCGGCAGGTGTGAAAGCACTGCTGCATGAAATGGGATTTATAGAGAACGTGTTGCGTCTACCGCTTGTTCCGACACGTATCACAACTCTTCAGAAGATGACAGAGATACTGAAAACTCTGAAAATATAACTCACAGCATTTTGCTGTACGAACATTAACGTGGTTTGACACACAAGGCTATCATATTTCCTACGCTATGCATAGTGTTGTTAGCAATCTTTCTTGTTAATATCTTTTACGGAGCAGTTAAAATACCAGCATCCGAAGTGTTAGGAATATTAAAAGGAGACATTGCTTCCAACGTCTCATGGCAGTACATAGTTATGAGCTATCGCTTTCCGCAGGCTCTTACGGCGTTGCTTACGGGTAGCGTGTTGTCGGTATGTGGTCTGATGTTGCAAGCTATATTCCGCAATCCGCTTGCCGACGCTTCTATTCTTGGCATAAGCAGTGGAGCCGGATTGGGCGTGGCTTGCGTTATGCTGTTGTTCGGTGGAGGCTTGTATATAGGCGGTTTGTCGTTTGGAGGGTTCGCTGCAGTGTTTGCTGCAGCTCTTTCGGGCGCATTGGCTGTTACGTTTATAATGCTTTTTCTTTCAAGTGTTATTCGTAATAACGCCTTGCTTTTGGTAGCTGGCGTTATGCTCGGTTATGTCACGTCATCTGTGGTTATGCTCTTGAACTTTTTTGCGTCGGCTGATGGAATACGAGCTTACGTCCAATGGGGAATGGGCAATTTCTCGGGCGTATCCGAAACGATGTTGCCATTATATGCTGCTGTTTCCATGATTTGCATCGTTGTCTCATCCCTACTTGTGAAGCCCTTGAATCTGATGCTTATTGGAAGTAGATATGCAGAGAATTTGGGAGTAAACATAAAGCGTTTGCGGACGACGATATTGTTGCTGACAGGAATAATGACCGCCTTGTCAACATCTTTCTGCGGGCCGATAGCCTTTATTGGCTTGGCTGTTCCGCATCTGGCTCGCTTATTGTTGCGTACAGACGATTTCCGGCTTATTATGCCAACCACAATCCTTATTGGTGCCTTGGTCGCCTTGCTGTGCAATTTTGTATGCGTACTGCCAAGCAATGGCGGAATACTGCCGCTGAATGCGGTGACACCATTCTTGGGTGTACCAATAATATTATATGTAATATCAAGAAAAAGCTACTCGTTATGATCGAAACAGAACGTATTAAACAGCTACGTCAGTTGCTGCATGAATATAACCACAACTATTATGTGCTGAATATGCCCACGGTCACCGACCGTGAGTTCGACGATTTGATGCATGAATTGCAGCAGCTTGAAGAAAAACATCCAGAACTCTACGACTCCAATTCGCCGACACAACGTGTGGGTAGCGACCTTACACAGGGCTTCGCGCAGGTCGAACATAAATATCCGATGCTCTCATTGGCTAATACATACAATGAGCAGGATGTGCAGGATTGGTACGAGTCGGTTAAGCGTGGACTTGAAGGCGAGGAGTTCGAGGTATGCTGCGAGATGAAGTACGACGGATTGTCGATATCGCTCACATACGAGAACGGACGTCTTGTCCGTGGTGTCACACGTGGTGATGGAGTGTATGGCGATGACGTGACAACCAATGTGAAGACTATCCGTTGCATACCGCTTGTGCTCAATGAGAACGTTGCATACCCGGAGGCGTTTGAAATTCGTGGCGAGATACTTATGCCGTGGAGCGTATTCGACGATCTGAATGCAAAACGTGAGGCAGCAGAAGAACCATTGTTTGCCAATCCGCGTAATGCAGCAAGTGGCACATTAAAGAGCCAGGATCCACGCCTTGTGGCCGACCGTCATCTTGATTGCTACCTCTACTATCTGCTTGGCGAAACTCTACCTTCCGACGGACACTACGAGAACCTGGCTGAGGCTGCGAAGTGGGGATTTAAAATCTCACAGGGTATGCGTAAGGTAAAGACTCTTCAAGAGATCTACGACTTTATTAATTACTGGGATGCAGAACGCAAGAACTTACCCGTGGCAACAGACGGAATAGTGCTAAAGGTGAACTCTATTCGTCAGCAACAGCACTTGGGATACACGGCAAAGTCGCCACGTTGGGCTATCGCTTATAAGTTCAAGGCAGAACAGGCGGTTACACGTTTGGAAAGCGTGTCGTTCCAAGTGGGACGCACTGGAGCCGTAACACCGGTGGCTAACATGGATGCAGTGCGACTTGCCGGTACAATGGTCAAGCGTGCCACGCTTAACAATGAAGATTTCATAAAGAATCTCGGTTTGCACATCGGCGACTATGTATATGTTGAGAAGGGGGGCGAGATTATCCCCAAGATCGTAGGCGTTGATGTGACGAAACGCTCTGCTGAAGCACAGCCGGTAGAGTTTGTCGATTGCTGTCCTGAGTGCGGCACTCCGCTTGTGCGTTACGAAGGGGAGGCTGCATATTATTGTCCGAACGACACGGGATGTCCGCCGCAGATAAAAGGACGCATCGAGCACTTCATTGCTCGCAAAGCAATGAATATCGACTCGTTAGGTCCCGAAACAGTTGACGACTACTATCGTCGTGGACTAATACATAACATAGCCGACCTGTATTGCATACAAGTGCAGGATATTAATGGCAGCGGTAATCGCGAGCGCTCGGCACGCAAGATAGTGTCAAGCATAGAGGCTTCCAAGCAAGTGCCCTTCGAGCGCGTTGTCTTCGCTCTCGGTATACGCTTTGTCGGCGAGACATCCGCACGCCAACTGGCTCGCCATTTCAAAACGATGGAAGCATTGCAGAACGCTTCGTTGCAGCAGCTGATGGAGGTCGATGGAGTGGGAGAGGTGATAGCCAAGAGCATAGTGGCTTACTTCCACAATCCTGCAAACATGGCGATTGTCAACCGTTTGCGCGACTATGGTCTGCAGATGCAGCTTTCTTCTGAACAGATAGCAAGCGCAACGAACAAACTCGAAGGTAAGAGCATAGTTATCAGCGGTGTCTTCTCCAAGCACAGTCGCGATGAGTACAAGGCTATGATAGAGCAGAACGGAGGCAAGAACGTCGGCTCCATCAGTGGCAAGACTTCCTTCATTCTTGCAGGCGAGAATATGGGACCGTCGAAACTGCAGAAAGCCGAAAAACTGGGCGTGCAGATAATAGACGAGGATACGTTCCTCAGTATGTTAGAGTAATAATGTAGAAACCATACATTCAGAATATGAAAATAGTAATAGGTATAGACGTAGGCATTAGCACTACAAAAATCGTAGGTATCAACGAGGAAGGCGATGTCGTGTCCCCAATCCGAATACGTGCTACCGATCCCGTCACCTCGCTTTATGGCGCATTCGGAAAGTACCTGCACGACAACCACATCCAGTTGCATGATGTAGAGAAAGTGATGCTTACCGGTGTAGGCAGCGCATACATCAACGAGCCGGTGTACGGGCTGCCGACAGACAAGGCTGAAGAATTTCTCGCCGACGGTTTGGGTGCTCGTTACGAAACACATCTCGACCGTATGCTCGTCGTCAGCCTTGGCACCGGCACATCCATTGTGAAGTGCGACGGCGACGACATCAAGCATATCGGCGGTATCGGCATCGGCGGCGGTACGTTGCAGGGCTTGTCGCGCCTGCTACTGAAGACCGACGATATAAAACAGGTGGCAGCGTTGGCAGAAGAGGGCGATCTCTCGCATATCAATGTGCTCATCAAGGATATCTGCACAAACCCTCTGCAGGGGCTTCCGATGGATGCCATTGCCTCATTGTTCGGCAACGCCAAGATGAATGCCTCTCGCGAAGACATAGCCCTCGGACTAATCTGGATGGTACTACAGTCAATTTGTAGCGCAACGATTCTCTCGTCGTTGGGCAGCGGCATAAAGGAGTTTGTGATGATAGGCAATCTTACGCTTCTTCCGCAGGTGCGCCATGTCTTCCCCGCAACCGAACGTCTGTACGGCGTAAAGTTCCGCATACCGCGCTATTCCGAATTCTGCACAGCCATTGGTGCTGCCCTGTCTTACCGCAACGTTCAAAGCACAACGCTTTAATACTCAATGTACGGACCTATCCGTTCAATGTCATGGCTGGAGAATTCTTTCATCAGTTTCAGCTCCGATATCGAACGGATATTTCCGCGCAAACGTCTGTAGTCGCTTATAGCGCGAGCCTGATAATAATTCAAGTACGGATGTCGCTTAAGTTGTGACAGCGTCAATTGGTTTATGCGCAATCTACGGATGCTACTCTCGTCAATACTGATGTATTTGACAGCATCCTCTGGGAAACCTTCTATTTCCAGCAACTGCTCCTTACTTACAAAACCGCCCAATTGGTTGCGGTATCTTACAATTTGTCGCGAGTAATAGCTGCCGATACCCGGTATCTTCATCAGTTCCGTAGTATCAGCACCATTTATCTCAATGTGTTCTCCAATGCGTATTTTAGGTGTATAGGCTTTATGTTCTACGTTCGGTGCATTTTCGCCATTATCCGATGCGTATCGGCTGCTGCGTTCGTATCCTCGTTTGCGGTTTCTTACTTCTGCCAGCGAACTCGCAGGCAAGTAGTCCGCACCGATACGTATATACGGCTCCAAACGCTTGTAGTCCTTAACAGTCAGTCCATAGACATATGCAAAGTCCTCTTTGCATTGATACACACCGCCCCTCGCCCTGTACTTATATATATTGCGAACCTGCCAAGGACGCAACCCCAATTGAAGAAGTTGCGTACTGTCCGCAGTGTTCGGGTCGAAGTAAAACAACTTCGACCCTTTGTTCGTCTCTTCCACAGCATAACCTTGCCCGTCAGCACTCTCATGGCTTTCGTCCTTTACCATGGCTGTCTCCTTTCTCTCCTCAATCTTGTTGCTGGTGTCATCAGTTAGCGACACCGCACCAAAGAAGATGATTGCAACCAACGCTAAAGAGCATAAGCATATAAAAGTGCGTCTGTCGGCTCTGGTCATATAGAAGAATTCTTTCAGAAACATTGTGGCGTGTTATAAATGGGTTAGTCCTCCATCAATTTTCTGTAGCGACCCTTCTTTATTTCTTCATTTCCGAGTCTGCGAGCCTTGTTGATCTCGTAGTCCGAATAACTTCCCTCAAAGAAGAACACCTCGCCGTCACCCTCAAAAGCAAGAATGTGCGTACATATACGGTCAAGGAACCAACGGTCGTGGCTAATCACTACAGCACAACCAGCGAAACCCTCAAGACCCTCCTCCAGAGCACGCAGCGTGTTCACGTCGATATCATTAGTCGGCTCGTCGAGCAACAGCACATTGCCCTCCTGCTTCAGTGCCAACGCCAGCTGCAGACGGTTGCGCTCACCGCCCGAAAGAGTCTCGCAGAGTTTGCTCTGGTCCGTTCCCGCAAAGTTGAAACGCGAGATGTAGGCACGCGCATTCACATCCCTGCCACCCATACGTATCGTCTCGTTACCCTGCGAAATAGTCTCGTACACCGACTTCTTCGGGTCAATATCCTTATGCTGCTGATCCACGTAAGCCAACTTAACAGTCTCTCCAACCTCAAACGTACCGCCGTCAGCATGTTCCAATCCCATAATCATGCGGAAAAGCGTAGTCTTACCCGCACCGTTCGGACCGATAACACCCACGATGCCGTTAGGCGGAAGCATGAAGTTCAAGTCCTTGAACAGCACCTTCTCGCCGAAAGCCTTCTTCACATGCTGCGCCTCAATCACCTTGTTGCCAAGACGCGGACCGTTCGGGATGAATATCTCCAGCTTCTCCTCACGTTCCTTCTGCTCCTCACCGAGCATCTGCTCGTAAGCATTCAGACGAGCCTTGCCCTTAGCCTGACGAGCCTTCGGAGCCATGTGTGCCCATTCCAACTCACGCTCCAATGCCTTGCGACGCTTCGAAGCCTGCTTCTCCTCCTGCATCATTCTCGTAGTCTTTTGCTCCAACCACGACGAGTAGTTGCCATGCCAAGGAATACCCTCACCACGGTCCAGCTCCAAAATCCATTCGCTCACATCATCCAGGAAGTAGCGGTCGTGAGTCACAGCGATAACCGTACCCTCATACTGCTGCAAGTGCTGCTCCAACCAGTCGATGCTCTCCGCATCCAAATGGTTCGTCGGCTCATCCAGCAACAGCACATCCGGCTTCTGCAGCAACAGACGGCACAGAGCCACACGGCGGCGCTCGCCACCCGAGAGATGCGTAACCGGCAAGTCGCCCTTCGGGCAACGCAGCGCAGCCATCGCGCGGTCCAGCTTCGAGTCCATGTTCCATGCGTCCGTCGCGTCAATGATGTCCTGCACCTCCGACTGGCGCTGCATCAGCTTGTCCATCTTCTCCGGATCACCATAGTACTCCTCCAGACCAAACTTCTCGTTTATCTCCTCATACTCCTTCAGGGCATCATATGCCTGCTGCACCCCCTCCATAACGTTCTCCTTCACCGTCTTCGCCTCATTCAGCGGTGGGTCCTGCGGCAGATAACCGACCGAGTAGCCCGGACTCCACACCACCTCGCCCTGAGTAGGCTGGTCCAGTCCGGCTATAATCTTCATCAATGTCGACTTACCTGCACCATTCAAACCGATGATACCTATTTTTGCACCATAGAAGAACGAAAGATAAATGTCCTTCAATATCTGTTTACGATTCTGTGGGATGATCTTCGACACCCCAACCATAGAGAAAATAATTTTCTTGTCGTCTACTGTTGCCATTTTATATAAATAGTTTTTTATCTGTGATTAAATTAAAAGTTATCGAAATATCCCTTTGTGAACATATCGTAGGATAAAGCCTCAAGTTCTTTTAGCGTCATATGCTCTATAGCATGTTCTATTTTACGAATTATTTCTTCGCGCTTATAGTCGCTATCGTCATTAAGAGAATGTTGAAAATGACTCATTGTGATAAATAAGATTTAAGATTTCTTTTTGCAAATTTAAAAAATATATCCGACAAATCAGCATCTTTTTATTAAATATATGTGTGACACACAATCTGCAAACCCAAAATCATAAACTTTTATATGAAACCCAATAAAATATTACAAAAAAGCATTGTGTTTGAAAAAAAAACATTACCTTTGCAGTCGATTTGGAGGTTCCGTAGCTCAGTTGGATTAGAGCAACAGCCTTCTAAGCTGTGGGTCTTGGGTTCGAACCCCAACGGAATCACTTTGTGACCCCATGCGGGTCACCAAGGAACGAAATTTCAAATTGAAAGAAAGAGGACTTTTACATAACGTAAAGTCCTCTTTTTGTGTATAATAGGCTGATTTTCAGTGGAAAATCTATTTTCTATATTAGGTTATTTAGAGGTTAACATTATTGTCTAACATCACGGTGGAATTCCGCTAAGAGTACAGAAGAGGACATAATGTGACATGATGAGCCAAAAATGCGTTACACATTGCGTTACACGTTACGCAAAAGTGCGTTACACATTTTGAGAGCTTGCGGTACAAGAAACATTGGCTGCATCAGAAGAGGTGACGCAGCTGCTCCGCAAGTGTAAGAAGATTGTAACGGCTATGGATGTCCTTGACGAGGAAATGACCATGGACAATTTCAATCTTCACTTCTATGGCGAGGAGGTCATGCAGAAGAAGGAAGAGGAGTTGCGGGTCGGACAAGTCCGCCCACGACTTGGGGAGGGATAAATTAAAAAATGCTTCCATACTGCGAAAGTACGGAAGCATTTGTATGGGGGAAAAGACAAGTTGTTTATTCTGGTTTCTGCACAAATATGATTTTATCAAAAATATCACCTGCAGAAACTTCTACACGAACATAACGTCCATCCTGTGTTTCGTTTGGCGCAAATGTAACAGTGAGCGTATTTCCTTCTACCTTTGAAGACGTATAGCTGCCTTTAATTTCGGAATAAAGTTTGTCATCATACGCAGGAACGTATTTAATGGTTTTATCACGCACCTGTTCATTAACGTATTCAATCCAAAAATTCTTGTAATTCTTGCATTTGAAAGTATATGTACCGCCAAGTTTTGGCACGCCAATAGCCTTGCCAAAACTTGGTGTCAGTGCTTCTTCATAATTGTTTTTTTCCCATTTCATGGCATCCCAATCACCATCGTCTTTGCTGCATGAAGTTAAAGATAAGATGCAAGTAAAAAGCAACATGGTTGCAAATAGTCTTTTTTTCATTTGTTATATATTTTATGGCTTTTATTATAAAACGCACAACTTCTTTGAATATTACATAAAAATGCAACTTTTCGGGGTCACATCACCACTTGACTCCTTTTTATTTTTATAACCATGGTCTTCAAAGAGTTTGGCGGTGTCAGACTGTTTCCATTCAGCGAATACGTTGCCCTTTGCTAAACGTATGCTGTTCACGATGTCGATGATGCTTGGTATCGGATATTCACCTGTGCGGAGTATAGAGAACTCGATGGCAGAGATACGCTGATACATCCGCTTGTATTGAGCGGTGTCGAGAGTCATATCCCATTTGTTGAGAGCGTTGGCCGTGCGAAGCATGTCCATGAGTTCCGGACTGGAGAACTCCGTTAGGCGTAAGGATAAGGTCGAGCTGTGGTACGGCGTGCAGCATCGCCTCTGCAGCCGTGATGATACGGCAGTAGTGCAGCAGCGGTGTGCTGTCAGAGTATGAGCGGATGCGACTCATCGTGTCGGACGAAATGAAAGTGGCGGTAAGCCATTGCTCCGCCTGTAAGAGGTGATACTGTATCTTGTCAAAAAGAGATAGTTCACCAGCTACCGCTTTGAGCGTGTTGGGAACATACTTTCTTAGAGTATCGTTGTCATTTATCAGCATTGCCATTGTCTTTGGATTTATTGAGTGAAACTTGCTTTGCGTCCTTATTTTCATCGAGCGTGGTGAGCTGGATGAATGGGCAATCGGGCGTTACGTTCTGCCATTTATTGAAGCGGATTATCAGTCGGTGAACGGAAAAGAGAAGGTCGTGGTAAGGCTTTTGCAGAGCTTGGGCGATGGTGTAAAGCTCTCGCTTGTCGCTGCCGGAGTTATTGGTCTGCGACTTGCCCGGCACCGAGCCTACGAGGTTAGAATGGACACGCATGGTGAAGCACATCATGTTGATGGCTTCGACAATGTCCGTAGCCCAGTTGCCACCCTCCTTATCCGTCTCGATTTTGTTGATTACCACGTCGTGTTGCTCCTCACCGTTGGGTGAAACATAGAATGTAGAGAAGAGTACCTTTCCACTGTTCTCCATGCCAGTGAGGAAGTTGATGATGTTGTCCTTCTCCTCGTTGACACGTTCCTGCTGCTTGACACGTTCAGTTATGCCCTCGACTTTGAAGATATTGTTCAGAAGGAGTTTGCAATCTCGATGTGATACTATAGCACGCCTGTTTGCGCACGATGCGGACAATGCGACTGGCATCCTCATTGAGGATGATCACGCTGACGCAAAAGCCGAAGTGCTTGAAGTCCTGGCATACGCCGAGGAAGTAACTTGCAAGGTCGTTGTCCAGCACGAAGTCATCCACTTGCGCTTGCACTTGTGCGGTGGCAAGCTCTGTGTCATAAACAAGTCCGGCTGCCATAGCAGACTTCAGCATTGAACATCTGGCAAGTGCTCATTGTCTCGTCGGACTCGATGAGATCAATGATGTTGTACGGCATCTGGTTGTCACCTCCCCATGGGATGTACTTCATCTTGTCGTTGATGATGATTGGTGCGATGTTATGCTCCTCCTTGAAGACTTCGGAAGTCTTTGAAGTGAAAGCTGCAGAGGCGTGTGCGCCGGGAATGGTGACAACGGATGTTGGTGGAATAAATGAAAAATCGCTCATATCTTGCTTTTTTAAGGCAAAGATAAAGAACATAGTTTTTTGAAAAAAAGACAAAACGTTTTGCAATGAAAGGACGACTTCGACGCTTTCGTTACCCTCACTATTGGCTGTGAGAAATTCCCCGTCTACGACATCGTGAACGTACCTGTTAGCGGTGTGATGTAACCGTTTTTCATTCAAATAAAGGGCAAAAATCGTAAGCTTTCTGCTTTTTTTTCATTTATAAGAAAATAATTATCCAAAGTGGAAATTATTATCAATCAAAATTACTATATTTGTAACTCAAAAATACAATAATCGATATGACAGAAGATTTGAATCGACTAAAAGTCATACTTGCAGAAAAAAAGAAATCCAACAAGTGGCTTTCTGAACAACTCAACATTGGTCAAGTAACAGTTTCAAAGTGGTGTACAAATAGAAGTCAGCCAAGCCTTGATATGGCAACCAGAATAGCTGACACTTTAGGTGTGTCACTTGACGAGTTAGTTAGAAGAGAAAACGCTTAATTTATCTTCACGTTTGCTTGCATCATGGTAGAAAAGTCAACTACAAAAAGAGTCTGGAGTCGAGACGAGTTCATTCTTGCCTTGGACTTATATCATAGAATAGAGTTTGGTAGAATAAACAAAACCAATCCAGATATAATTAAACTTGCACAGTTTGTCGGTCGCACGCCAAGTTCTATTGGTATGCGATTAGCTAACTTTGCAAATTGCGATCCTAAATTAAAGGAGCGTGGTGTCAAAGGTCTTGATGGAGCCATGAAATTATGCCAGCCTATTTGGGATGAATTTGAAGGGAATTTGGCTTACCTCAGAGAAGAAGCTATAAAAGCGAGAATCAATATTCTTGAAGCAGGAAACCCTGAACAGTCTTTGCATCTTGTTCATATAGGCGAGTGGGAAGATTTTGTCAAAGACATTAACGATTATCCATTCTTGAAGATAGTTAATAAAAATTATAACGGACACTGCGTAATATCTGGAATTAAAATACCAGAATTACTTGTCGCTTGCCATATAATTCCATCAGCACAGAATGAAGAAGAATCCATGAGAGCAGAAAACGGACTTCTGCTAAATCTTGTATATGCAAAAGCGTATATTGAAGGATTGATAGGTATAGACAAAGATTATAAACTCCACATTTCTTCATATTTGGAGTCTCATAAGTTTGACATTGGGTATTCTTCTTTATTCCCAAGAATGTTTGAGAGTAAGAAACTATTGATAAACGATGCTGTAGTCAAGCCAAATCCTACCTTCCTCGAATGGCACATGGATACGGTATATAACAGAAAAGCAGTATAACATATGCTAAACTTCATAGATTTATTTGCAGGTTTGAGCGGCATTAGAATTGGTTTTGAAAATGCCGCAAGAGAACTTGGTGTTCAGACAAAATGTTTACTTACTGCGGAGATTAAACCCGCAGCAATAGAAGCACTAAAACATAGATACCCTGACGAGAAAGTAGATTATAACATTTATGACGTAAAGGCTCAAATGTTTAATGACTCCTTGGACATTGTCCTCGGAGGATTTCCTTGTCAGCCATTCAGTGCAGCTGGCAACGGATTGGGTTTTCTTGACACGAGAGGAACATTGTTTTTCGAGATAGAGAGAATCATACACGAATCTACGGCTTTGGGGCACAAACCAAAGGGATTCATATTAGAGAATGTTGAAGGGCTTGTTAAACATGGTGGTGTTGAAGACGGTGCAACTTACGGTCGCACATTGACTACTATTGTAAAGAAGCTGAAGCTTGCAGGTTACAATGTATATGTAAAAGTTCTTGATGCTTCAGATTTTGGTGTTCCACAAGCCAGAAAAAGAGTTTACATTGTAGGTGTTGATAAAAAAATTGGTAAAATAAATTTTGATAACTTGCCTACCTCTCACACAACTATTGCAAACGTGAGAGAATATGGATTGCCCGTTGAGCATTCAGCTTTTACTAAAAAGCTGTTAGCCGTTTATACGCCTAATCAACTTGAAGGCAAGTACATAAAAGATAAGCGCGGTGGTGAACACAACATTCATAGCTGGGACATATCATTAAAAGGCAAAGCTACAAAACAGGAGAAAGAATTTCTTAATTTGCTACTAAAAGAGCGTCGCAAAAAAAAATGGGCAGAGCTTATTGGCATAGATTGGATGGACGGAATGCCTCTAACCCAAGAACAGATTGCCTCATTTTATAAAGAGAAAAACTTGACTTCGATGCTTGCTTCATTAACAGAAAAAGGATATCTGGTGTTCGAACATCCAAAGAAAAAGATTATCATTTCAAGAAATGGGAATACTGCTTCAAGAAGAGAGCCTGATACAACAAAGCCAAAAGGCTACAATATTGTTACAGGTAAACTAAGTTTTGAGTTTAGCCAATTCCTTGATTCCAATTCTATTGCACCTACTATGGTAGCTATGGATATGGAACGAATAGGTGTCGTTGAAGAAGATGGTGTGCGACACCTAACAATAGATGAAGGACTAAGATTATTCGGTTATGAAGACTATGATTTGTCCTACTTGAATAATAAGAAAAAAGGGAGAGCCATAGCTTTTGATTTGCTTGGCAATTCAGTATGCGTCCCTGTGATACAAGTATTAGCAGAGCGTTTAATTTCAGCTATAAAAAAGAAACAGAAATGAGTAAGATTCCATATAAAGAATTTATAAAGAGTATTACAATGTTCTTTATAAATGATGATGTTGACAGAAAGTATCTGGAAAAAAGAGCGGAAAAACTATCCGCTCTCAGACAGCAGATGCAAAATATTAACACATTAGAAGGTCTTAAAGCGTATATAAGAAACAATGAGGATTCCTTAAGTAATCTTCTTGTAATTCTTGGTATTAGTACAGAATTATTCAAACGAGTTATTTCTATGTTTAGAATCCAGCGGCAGATGGATTTCAAAACAGAATGGGATGTTAAACACACTCGTGCGTTCATGCTTTCTGATGAGAAAATGATGGACAAAGTGTGTACTTTGTTTGTTGAGGGGCCATGTAATAGTGAGTTATCCACAAACATCCCCTCATACAGACTTCGTAATTTCGTCATTTCCGATACAGTTATGAAACGCTTGCAGAATGATGATTTTTTGGACTTCCTTATAAGCAAAGACTTTGACACCCAATATAATAGTGATGTCTCTTTGACTAATATTAAGCAAGTTGAAAATCTTCTTGAAAAAATCTGCAATCAAAAATGTTACAGACTGGTTCGTAGCCCAAAGGTCGATCCTGTCGGTAATGGCACCAGAGAGATTCAGGTTAATTACGCTATTCAAAACGAGGCTACTGACGAAATTGTCTGCTATGTAAAATATAGCTTTAACATAACCACTTCCCGTGGTCAGTCAGATTTTAAGCGCAGTGTAAAAGACTTGCGTGACTATATTCGCTCAACCTATCAGAATACCAAACAAATTGTTATTGTTGATGGAGCTGGATGGATTGGTCGTCAATCTGACTTAAAAGATATCTGGGACTATACAGACTATTGTCTCAATCTTAATTCACTAAATCAACTGAATGATATAATTATATAACATATAGAACGTAGTCAAAGAATTGAATTGCTGAAGCAAATTCAAGAGAAAACGCCATTCGCACAAGGATATCCTCTTCTCTATCGAGGAGAGCGAAAATCTTTTGATGTATGGGAGATTCCAATGGAATGTCTCATCTACAATCAGTATAATGGTCGTATCGGTAGTGTGGTCAAATCTTATGAGAAACAGAACCACAAACTTGATCCAGAGCTTGCTGACGATGCTGCACTCATCGAAAAATTCTTGTGGCAATCTAAAGCTGACAAGAATGAAAAGACGATGGGAAGTCTTCGACAAGTAGGTCAACTAAAATTCGGTATTGTAACTTCGGATGGTGTCATCGTCGATGGTAATCGAAGAGCATCTCTGATGAACAGAATCCTTAGAGATACGAGAGCTACGCAAGAGGAAAAGAATAGATGCAAATTCTTTAGAGCTGTAATTCTGCCAGAGAATGCAACAAAGAAAGATATTCTACAACTCGAAACATCCTTCCAAATGGGAGAAGACGAGAAAGTAGATTATAACCCTATTGAAAAATACCTCAAATGTAAAGACTTAGAGGATGCTGGTTTTACAAGAGATGAAATTGCAAATTTCATGGGGATAAAGAAGAAAGACGTTGATACAAACCTCGAAATTCTTTCCTTAATGGATGAGTATCTTGGCTTCTATGAGTATGACGGCATTTATACAATGGCAGAAGGACACGAGGACTCTTTCCAAAAACTGAACATTGCCCTTAAGCAGTATAGTGCAGGTGTCGCTAATATGTGGAGCTTCACACCAGAAGATGTCAACAACCTTAAAGCGGTTTCTTTCGACTATATAAGATTGGGGTTGGCTCAAAATGATATTCGCGATTTATTCCGCAAACCTGGTCAAGCAACTTCGAGTGTTTTTGGTGCAAAGACACGATGGGAAAATTTCCTTGACAAGCATAACGAAGCTGTTGCAAGTTATGAAGAGAAAAGCGTTGATGAATACATACAGAACGCAACAGGCGATGACATTATCCCATGTATGCAAGCTCGTGACCAAGAGTGGCGCAAGCATGTTAAACAGCCAATGGAAGATAACTTCAATGCAGCACAAGACGACATTGATAGTCAACTTCGTGCCAAAGAACCTATGCTTCTTGTAAAAAAGGCTTTAGGTGCCATCGCTTCTTTGGGATCCATTGACCCTCAGGCAAGTAGTATTAAAAAGTATCAGGTTGAAATTTTGGATGGATTACAAAATCTCATTCAACAAGCAGACGAACTTAGAAGCAGAATAGATGAATAATACAGGAGTTCTTCAAATAGAGTCTCAAGGCAACAGCATTGTCATTCGTGATGGCGCAGATAAAATTAGACGCAATCGAATGGCAAAGCTCTATATGCGTTCAAATCTGAAATTCTCAGATTGTGGAGACCACATACAAGTTGAAATTACAGAGAATGTCAATGTAACCATGAACCATATCAAGGTTCTTGCTAAATACATTAACTGTGAAATTTCGTTCGGTGAAGGTATCAACCGTGAAATGCAAAATTTCCGAACACAAGAGTCTCTGTTTGAAGAGTTCTCCCAACAAGCACGAAACATCAGAGATAATCATCCGCAGATTGATGAGTTCAAGCGTTTTGAAGAGTCTCTTATAAAAAACATGCCGAATCGACAGCTATATAAATTGCAAATGTTGTCGGCATACCACATGGCATTCGCTCAAAACGCTTGTAATTTTTCTGTGCCTGGTGCTGGAAAAACAAGTGTAGTTTATGGAGCCTATGCCTATCTTCATAATCTCCCTGAAGATGACCCTAAACACGTAGATTGTATCGTTATCATTGGTCCTTTAAGTTCATTCGGTCCATGGGAAATTGAATATAAAGAGTGCTTTGGTAAAGAACCAACTTCAATGCGTCTTATTGGTGGTATGACTACGAAAGAGAAATCATTGTATCTTCATGGAATGACCCATGCAGACATCACACTTACGTCATACCAATCAATCATCTCAATCAAGGATGATTTGCTATTTTTCCTATCTCAACACAAAGCAATGGTCGTATTAGATGAAGCACATAAAATCAAAAACACCCACGGTGGTATTATGGCTGCATCTACAATGGTATTGGCTTCAAAAGCCGTTTCACGTGTTGTGCTAACAGGAACTCCGGCACCAAATGGATATGAAGATTTGTATAATCTTTTTCATTTCATTTGGCCAGATAGAGATGTGTTAACATACAATGTTCCACAACTCGTAAATATGAGTCAGTCATCTGAAGATGAACGAGTGGAAGATTTAATAAATAAAATTGCACCATTCTTTATTCGTGTGCGCAAAAGTGATCTGAGTATACCACCTGCTTCTTATGAGGAAATTGAAGTTGAAATGTCAGAATCTCAGAAATCAATCTATTACGCAATAGAGAATAAGTTCATGGCAGAGATTGATGAAGACATGTCGCCTTTTCTTAAAAAGGTTAGAAAAGCGAAATTTATTCGCTTGATGCAAGTCGCTACTAACCCAGAATTGCTAAATTCTAAATTGACTGATATTGAAGATATTGGTGAGGATATTGCAGAATCAGAAGAAGATAGCGATTTTATTGCAGGCATTAAGCATTTTGTATCTTCAGAGATTCCGAACAAATTCATCAAAGCAGCCGACATTACAGAAGAAATAGTTAAAGCTGGAGGTAAGGTTGTCATTTGGGCTTCTTTTATTCGCAATATTGAAAGAATGAGTGAATACCTCAAAGAACGAGGTATAGCTTCTCGAATGCTTTATGGTGCTACTCCTGTGGAAGCAAGCGATGGGTCAGATGAAATGAATAGTCTGACACGTGAGGCTATTGTCCGTGAGTTTAATCGCGATGATTCATCATTCAAAGTTATTCTTGCAAATCCATTTGCCGTTGCAGAATCAATATCTCTGCACAAGAAATGTCATAATGCGATATATATTGAAAGGTCGTTTAATGCAGCTCACTTTATACAATCTAAAGATAGAATACATCGCTATGGCTTGAAGCCTGACGTTAAAACAAAGTATTATTATCTTATATCTAAAGATACGATTGACGAAACCATTAACACAAGACTTGCAGAGAAAGAGCAACGACTAAACGATATAATGGAGAGTATGCCGATACCTCTTTTTGATAATATCTTAGAATCTGGAGGTATAGATGATGTAAAAGCTATTCTACGCGACTATGAGGCAAGAGCTAAAAAGATATAGTTCCATCGGGGACAAAAATGGAATTCTATTCCTTTGTAGAAAATTACTGACGGGAAATAATGTGAGTTTGTCGTCAGTAAAGGCTGCATGTTCTTTTGTTGAAGGCATAGACCTTGTTTTCCCATGTGGAATTTTAGCGTTACAAGAACTTGACTTATTAAATGTTGATGGTGATTTATGCGTAACCAAGTCTCTAACTTATAACGAAATCCATGAAGATGCATTTATTAGGGAACTTTGTTCTCATTGCTTTAATGCGCTTAGTAAAAATGGACTATTCGATGACGAACAAGTTACGTATGACGAACAAGAAGATTTATATTATATACCTCGGAGAGCATTTAGATTAGAATCTGCTGTGTTTAGAAATCTTCTCATAAGTTTTGGAGCTGTAAAAACAGATGGGTTGAAATTCATTATTAGCAATGAATACGAACAGATTTTCAAAAAGGCGATAAAACACAAACGTACCATGGCCCTGAGTCAGCTTATGAAAAAGCTCGAACATGAAAGACTAATGGGTGAAGAGGGCGAACTGTTTGTATTGGATTTTGAAAGGAAACGTTGCCCATATACCGAACAACAGAAGAAAAAAATTAAACAGATTTCAGAAATCGATGTTTCTGCAGGTTATGATATTATATCATTTCATCGTGAAACCTCGACTCAACGCCGGTACATTGAAGTAAAAACATTTGAGGGCAATAACCATTTCCATTGGTCAAAGAATGAAATAAACTCAGCTAAACTGAGAAAACGCGATTACTACATTTACTTGGTAGACTACAATAAAATTACTGAAGAAGATTATGTACCAACTATGATTCAAGACCCTTATCAAGAAGTATTCGTGGAAGGTAAGTGGAGCTTCTCTGTTGATTCATATTTAATTGAAGAAAAGATATGCTGATTGTAAAACTTTTATTTTTATTTGGAATATGACTATAAAATATAATTATTTACATAAAAGAAAATTTATGTATCTTTGTGGGCTATGAAGTACTCTCTTTAACTTAAATACTAAAAACAATGAATAACAAAGTAAAATTTATCTTGACCTATGTAGCAGGAATTGTTACAGGAATTGTGTTATTGTTTGTGGTAGGCTTTTTTATGGCGAAGTCACAAGCAACGTCTGCATCCAATGATGATGTAGTAATGTTTGAAAAGCCTCGTGGCATTGTACCGGGCAAGGTCT
>OGET01000415.1_pt1 | contig 19599 bp, 18 predicted proteins | sample 1570771 | NCBI WGS metagenome assembly OGET01 (sample SAMEA2582032, study PRJEB24529) | metagenome | biome: Human gut stool | place: China | collected 2011 | reverse complement strand
TCTGGGGGACTATTGTTTTGCACTTTTTGGTCGATTTTACCAGCGTCCTTATGTCACAATCGACACAGGCTGCTCCAGCTACAAGTATCTGGCATTTCATTCTATGGCTACCACTGATTGCCATAGGACTCTTCCTCATTCGACCTAAAAAATTGAAAGCCATTAGATATCTTAATGACTAATATTTCAAACTGCATCCCACAAGTTAGATTTTTGGTGTCTAACCTGGGGATGTAGTTTTTCATTTATCAGCACCACATTCTTACAACTTATCTCAATTTCCATTATTACTCCAAAAACGATTTAATCATAGAAATTTCATATCAGGTCTTCATCTATTCCTATCGGGATTTTGCTGATTTTAGGCTTCTCATTTTGTTATAATATGACCTACAATCATGTTTTTAAAAGGGGATGCTTATGAATTTTCAACAATGTCGCTATGTTCAGACTATCGCTGAAACAGGGTCTTTTAGTAAGGCTGCTAAAAAACTCTTTTTGACTCAACCTAATCTCTCAGCATCCATCCGTGATTTAGAGGAAGAACTTGGAGTCCAACTCTTTGAACGTTCCAATACAGGAGCTAAACTAACTGATGACGGTCATGATTTTCTCAAATACGCCAAACGTATTCTTGGAGAGCTAGATCTACTAGAAGGACGCTATCGCAAATCCTTTAAGAAATCATTCACTGTTGCCAGTCACCACTACGATTTCTTGTCACTTCCCATGGCTCACATTGCCCAACGTTTTCGTAGTGATTATCAAGAATTTCAACTGATTGAAACAACGACTAGGAAGATTCTCAAAAGCGTTGAGAGCTTTGAAAGTGACCTGGGGATTATTTATCTAGATGAAGACAATGACCATATCCTAGAACGTAGTTTCCAACACATGGATCTGACTTTCACCCCACTTGGAGAGTTTGAAACTAAGATTTTCTTAGGTCGCCAACATCCCCTAGCTCACAAAAAATCCCTCAACCTCAAAGATTTAGAGGGATACCCACAGGTCCGCTTTCGTCAAGAAAGCTCTGGAATCCATTTTGACGAAGATCCTCTCGAGGTTCTACCTGACCAACAAGTGATTTACAGTAATGACCGAGGCAGTGTCATGAATTTGCTCTGTGCCTCAGATAGTTACGCTTCTGGTCTCGGTATTGTTAATAGTTTCATTAAGGACCAAATTGTTTTACTTCCACTAAAGAACAGTCCAAAGCACACCTTGGGTTTTGTGACCAATAATAAACAGAAACAATCCGCAATTATTCAAGCATTTATCGAGGAAATTCAGGATAGCTTACTACCCCACCACTAAGGAGAAGAAAATGGAATTTCAAACACTTAATAATGGCATCAAAATACCCGTGCTTGGTTTTGGTGTCTGGCAAATTTTCGATCAAAAAGAATGTCAAAAAGCCGTTGAAGATGCTCTTTCTGTAGGTTATCGATTGATTGATACTGCTAGCCTTTATCGAAATGAGGAAGCCGTGGGACGTGCTATTAAGGCATCTGGTATCCCTCGCGAGGATATTTTCCTGACTAGCAAAGCCTGGATTAGCCAGCTTGGATACGAAGATACTAAATTAGCCCTAAAAGAAACACTTCGCAAACTAGATACTGACTATCTTGATTTATATTTAATTCATCAACCTTTTGGCGACTTACATGGTGCCTGGCGTGCTATGATTGAACTTAAGCATGAAGAACTTATTAGAGCCATTGGTGTTTCTAACTTCTCAACAGGGCGTTTGACGGATTTTGCCTTGCAGACACCGGTCATTCCAGCAGTCAATCAAATCGAGTTGCATCCCTATAAACAACACAAACTGATTCAGAAAGCTGATAAGGAATTCGGCACCCTAACGCAAGCCTGGGCTCCTTTTCATAGAGGAGAGGATGGTATTTTTCAGGACCCAACTCTGACTGCTATTGCTGAAAAACATGGCAAGACAGTTGCCCAGGTCATCCTCAGATGGCAAACCCAACAAGGCATCTTGACCATCCCTAAAAGTACCCATATCGAACGAATGAAGGAAAACTTTAATAGCTTTGACTTCCACCTAGACCAAGCAGACCTTGACGCTATCAGTAAACTAGACCGATACCCAAATGCTTATGGACCTGATGAAAGTGTGGAACGCATTAAACATTTATTGAAATATAGTGTATAAAAAAACGAGTTCGACTGAACTCGTTTTCTTATACACTAGGTCCTCTTGGGACTTTCTTTAAGTAGTTACAGACCTTAGAGGATATTCTTCAATAGATAATTTTCAGTTTTAAGGAATCAGAACTCCTAAGTGCTAGACTTAGATGGGTTTCAAGCGCTTTACTCACAACCGAAGTTTAGTAAAAAACAGTTTAGCAATTCTACGAATTGAAAAACTGTTTTTATATAATATTTTACCCAATAACACTTCCGTTTGGCACAGATGGATCTACTGTCAAGACAGTGAGTTTACCGTCATGCTCAGCAGAAAGAATCATACCTTGGCTGACATATTTCTTCATCATCTTACGTGGTTTGAGATTAGCCACAACTTGAAGTTTCTTGCCGACCAATTCTTGTTCGTTTGGATAGAATTTAGCGATACCTGAGAGGATTTGGCGGTCTTCTCCGTCGCCAGCGTCAAGACGGAAGCGAAGCAATTTGTCTGAACCTTCGACTTTTTCCACTTCTTTAACTTCAGCGACACGGATTTCAACCTTGTCAAAGTCGTCAAATTTGATTTGGTCTTTTTCAGATTTAAGGTCAACCTCTTCTGGGTTCCATTCTTTCTCTTGAGGTTTGCCTGCGCTCATTTGAGATTGGATGTAGGCAATTTCTTCGTCCATGTCAAGACGTGGGAAGATTGGAGTTCCTTTTGAAACAACTGTCACATTTTCTGGGAAGTCAGAAAGTTCAAGATTTTCAAGGTCAAATGCTACTGGCAATCCAAGTTGTTCCATAATGGCATTTGAAGTTGTCATCATGAATGGTTGGATGAGGTGGGCTACCACACGAAGGCTAGCCGCCAAGTGAGCCATAACCGCTGCCAATTGTTCCTTGTCACCATCCTCTTTGGCAAGTACCCAAGGAGCTGTTTCATCAATATACTTATTGGTACGTGAAATGATGTTCCAAACGGCGTCCAAGGCACGTGGGAAATCTACAGCATTCATTTGTTTGTGGAATTCTTCAATATTTTCAGCCACAACCTTAGCCAAATCAGCATCAAAGTCTGTAATGTTCTCAACATAGGCAGGCACTTGACCACCGAAATACTTGTTAATCATGGCAACTGTACGGTTGAGGAGGTTCCCAAGGTCATTAGCCAACTCGTAGTTGATGCGGGCCACATAGTCTTCTGGTGTGAAGGTACCATCTGAACCGACAGGAAGACTACGCATGAGGTAGTAACGGAGTGGATCAAGACCAAAACGTTCTACCAACATTTCTGGATAGATCACGTTTCCTTTAGACTTAGACATCTTACCGTCTTTCATGACGAACCAACCGTGGGCAACAAGACGTGTAGGCAATGGCAAATCAAGAGCCATAAGGATGATTGGCCAGTAGATTGAGTGGAAACGAAGAATATCCTTACCAATCATGTGGATAATTTCGTGGTTTTCATCATTTTGCCAGAACAAATCAAAGTTACCATGCTCATCCTGACCATAACCAAGGGCAGTAATATAGTTGATAAGAGCATCAATCCACACATATACCACGTGTTTTGGATCTGATGGGACTTTAACCCCCCAAGTGAAGGTTGTACGTGATACTGCCAAGTCTTCCAAGCCTGGCTCGATGAAGTTTTTAAGCATTTCATTCATACGACCATCAGGTTGGATAAATTCTGGATGTTCTTTAAAGAAGGCAGTCAAACGGTCTGCGTAGTTGCTGAGTTTAAAGAAATATGATTCTTCAGACACTAGCTCTACTTCATGTCCTGATGGAGCCACACCACCAATAACATTGCCTTCTTCATCACGGTAAACTTCTGCCAACTGACTTTCAGTGAAGAATTCTTCGTCTGAAACTGAGTACCAACCAGAGTATTCACCAAGGTAGATATCTCCTTGTTCCAAGAGGCGCTCGAAAACTTGAGCAACAACTTTTTCATGGTAATCATCAGTCGTACGGATGAATTTATCGTATGAGATATCCAAAAGTTGCCAGAGGTCCTTAACACCAACAGCCATACCATCCACATACTCTTGTGGTGTGATTCCTGCTTCTTCAGCCTTTTGTTGAATCTTTTGGCCGTGTTCATCAAGCCCAGTAAGGTAGAAGACATCATAGTTCATCATACGTTTGTAACGTGCCAAGACGTCACAAGCAATGGTTGTATAGGCTGAACCAATATGCAATTTACCAGATGGGTAGTAGATAGGTGTTGTGATGTAGAATGTTTTTGTCATTTTAATTTCCTTTCATGTGTTAACAAATGGGCTAACACTGATGATATAACATCTTATTATAGCACGTTTTGGACACTAAAAAAACCAGACTAGCTGGTTTTAAATAATATTAATTTGCGAGCAACATAAAATTCACTTTGAATGACATTCGCAACTTAAAAGCTTAATATTAACCTTTTCAACTCCCTATCCTTCTTAGAGAATTTATCATAGTCAGATTGTAATTTTTCCTCTTTTGCTTTGGACAAGCGTTTGAAGGTCCGCACAGAATGAATTTCCCCATCTCCATCATAGCTAATAATTGTTAGTCTGTCTCCTATTAACTTATAACGATAAGTCCTTTTCAACTCTGATTTATACCTTTTTCTATACTCTTTTATGTCTCTCTCAATTCCAGACTCAGTTTTAAGAGGAGCACCCTTATAGTATTTTCTTAGAAGCTTACCAACCATATCTTCATATTCTGAAAGTGTCCAAGTATGCTTAAGACTCCTTGACCAAGCGTCACAGTCGAAATTATAACCAGTCATATAATCTATCTTATAAACATAGCCTTCGCCATTACTTAAAAAATAATCACATGTTTTTAAATGATTGCCTCTTACTTTAACAAAGTCTCGAACATATATATCGATGGATTCATTATACTCTAAAACATCAACCATCTCTTTCTCATCTTTGTCATGATAGTATCGATATTCAATTGGATAGGTTCCTTCAGGAATTTTCCCACCTTGCAGATGTATAAAGGCGTAAGAACCTAAGGAAAGTGCCACTAGAAGGATTGTCCCAAATAGAGAAACTATTATGATTTTTGCCTTCTTAGACAATCCTGTTTTAGGAGTCCTAACTTGTGAAACTGGTTGTGTCACCTGTTCTCTGAGTTGAACTTGTGGCTTGACTTTCTCTACCTTAGGCCCTTGAAAAATAAAATCGCCACTAGCTTTAGCCTGTTGGATTTCTTCCGCTGTCGGTTGTCGATTATTGATTATTTCGAAATAGTCTAACCACTCTTTTTCATTCATGATAGTACCCCCTTCCCATTTCTACTTTCATTTTACCAGAAAAATACCTTCTTAAACGCTTTTCATAAAAGAAAAAACCAGCTAGGCTGGTTTTAAACATTACTAGTTTTGGAAGCGCTTTTTATCAGCTCTAACATCACGTTCATAGTCATAATCTAATTTCTTCACGTCATCCTCTGATAGGCGTTTGAAGCTTCTTTCTTCTGTAAGTTTGCCTTTCTTATTATAAGTAGTGACGATTAATTTATCACCCTTAACCTTGTATCGAACGGTTTCTTCGAGAGATTCTTTGTAGGATTTAACGTAAATCTTTTTACTTTCATCGTTATCAGCCTTAGTTCGATATTCACTTATTTTGTATTGATTATCTACCGCTTGGTCAATGACTTTAGTGTATTCAGATAGTGACATGGTTGGTTTAAGCGTTCCAGACCAAGCATCTGGACGGTATGCTTTGTCAGTATCATAGTCTGTAAAGTCAACCAGATTGTTCCCGCCAGCTAAGGTATAAAAATAAAATTTAACATTGTTACCTTTGACTTTAACAAAATCATGAGCCTCTAGACCACTTTTCTTGAAAGATTCCTTACCATCAACCATTTTCTTCTTATCTTTATGGTAAAAGCGATAAGTTTCAAGTAGATAGGTTCCTTCAGGTATTTTACCACCTTGCAGGTGCATAAACGCATAGCCTCCAAATGAAAGTGCCACTAGGACAATCGCTCCCACCACAGAAGCAATAATAATTTTAGCTTTCTTAGACAAGCCTGTCTTAGCAGGAGCAACTTGTGAAACGGCTTGTGTCACTTGATCACTCAACTGAGCTTGTTGAGGATTAACACCCTCGTCCTTAGACTCTTGAGAAATAAATTCCCCATTAGCTTTTGCTTGTTGGATTTCTTCCTCTGTCGGCTTACGATTATTGATTGTTTCGAAATAATCTAACCACTCTTTTTCGTTCATAAAAGTCCCCTTTTTCATTGATATTTCCATTCTACCAGAAAAAAGACTCCAAAGCTATTTGACTATTTTCATAAAAAGAAAAGCGGTACCAAGATGGAGTTTTAGCTCTCCTTCTTGTACCACTTTGCTCATTTATATCATTGGCTGATTAAATTTTATCAATGCCTTTTTTGCTGCTTTTACTATCGTCAGAGCCTGATTTAGAACCACTACCATAGTCATCGCCGTAACCATAACCGTAGTCACCTCCATAACCATAATTAAAGTAATCCTTATACTCGTCGTACTGATCACTATAAGTCTTCAATTCTTTCTTATAATCTTTAATTGCATCCTTATAATCATCCCAACGATCTTCAGCATCCCCCTTACTCATACGCTTATAAGTAACACGGGATTGAAGCTCTCCATCCTTGTCATAAGTAGATAGCGTATACTCGTTACCTTTTTTGACGTAAGTTCGTTTTTCTTTGAGAGATTTCTTGTAAGATTTTACAGATTCTTTAACGGCTTCTTTTGTAGCGTCTTTAGTGTAAAAAGAATAATCCTTAGACATATCTTTCATGAAGTCTTTGACTGTAGATTCAAGCTCTTCAACTGTTAAAACTTCTCTCTGAGTTTTATTCCATGGATCGAACTGCTGAGGGATTTCATGTTCATACTCTAACAAGCTAACATAAGGTGATTTATTGTCCTCGAGATAAGAATAGTATCTAGATCTATTATTTTTTACTTCTACAAAGGAGTAGACATCATCAAATTCATCGAAAGCATTTACCATCTTATCTTTATCTTCATCACGATAAGAATAGGCCACTACCTCATATGTTCCATCCGCAATCTTACCTGACTGATAACGCCATAATGAATAACCACCAACAGAAAGTAAAATCACTGCCACAGCACCCAAGACTGATGCCAAAATAATCTTAGTTTTCTTAGACATACCTTTTTTAGCAGGTACGACTTGTTGGAAGGTTGCTGTTGTTTGGGCAAACTGAGGCTGTTGCGTCATAGCAATTACAGGTTCAGCTGGTTTAATCGGTCTTTGCTCCGTCACTTGTCCATTTGAGCTAAAAATATTAGGTCGTTCAAGGATAAACTCGCCTGCTGCTTGAGCTTGAGATAACTCTGCGGGAGTTGGTTTACGACCGTTGACTAATTCAAAGTACTCAATCCACTCTTGCTGGTTCATAATAATCTCCTTTTTTATTGGTCTACTGTTCTATTGTACCAAAATAAATGGTGAAATAGTATTTGACAATTATCATAAAGACTGTAAGGTTTTTTAATAAAACATTTGGCTATGATTTTCGATAGTTAAGAGGTGCTTGCTCGGTAAGTGGTTCAGCGCCAGATGAGATAATCCCGATCATGCCTTGAATAATTATAATACTTCAAGGAATACTCATAATCCCAATCATAACCACTTTTGACCTCTTTGGCTTCCTCTGAGCTCAATCGTTTAAAAGTTCTACGCGACTCAATATGTCCATCATCAGCATAAACAGTCAGAACGAGACCATTAGGTCGCTTTTCATAAGTTCTTTTTTGCTTCAACATTTTTTTATAATCGTCTACACACCTTTGGACAGATACTTCCTTTACGTTTGAGTACTCCTCTCCCTTTTTAGAAATCTTATCAATATGAGAAATCACTAGAGCTTTATATTCAGAGACTGTTAGATCCTGTTTCAAAGTCCCAGTATGTGGGTCAAAAGTCTGTGGAAGCTTTTCATCGTGCTCAAATGGTGAGACAAAAGGTTCCCCATCCCCCACAAAAACATAATAAAATTGAGATTTCATATTCTCAACAACTATAAAATCCTCATATAAGCTATCATTATTCTCTCCTCGCTCAGTCCAATTTATCAATTCATTGGAATATGCCGATTTAGCCTCATATTTTACCATCTGATAGGTACCATCTGGAATATAGTTCTGTTGATACTTCCAAAATCTTCCCTCTTCTATGGCAATCAAAACTGTCGCAACAAGTCCTAGAAAAACAATAATCCCAATCTTCCATTTTTTTGCCTTAGTCATACCTCTCCCCTTCATATTAGCCTACTCTTTAATACTATTTTACCAAAAATAGAGAGGAAATCTGTGACTTGACTACCAAAGAAAAAGAGGTTGGGAACTCATACTCTCAAACCTCTTTTCATCTATTTACTTTTTAAGATCCTCAGCACCAATGACTGGGTATTCGGTCAATCCTGATACTACTTCTTTAGCCTGGTCTGATTCTTCTGATTTTTTCTCAAGATCAAACTTAGGTGCATCTTTTTCATAAGCATTAATGATATCGGCAACAACTGGGTGACGTACGACATCACTGGCAGAGAAATGAACAAAATCAATCTGCTTGATATGTTTCAATTTCTCTGTCGCATCAATGAGACCCGATTTACTATTCTTTGGCAAATCAATCTGACTAATATCTCCATTGACAATCATCTTGGAATTAAAACCAAGTCGTGTTAGAAACATCTTCATCTGCATAATGGTTGTATTTTGCGCTTCATCAAGGATAACAAAGGCATCTTCGAGGGTACGACCACGCATATAAGCAAGAGGGGCAATCTCAATAATTTCACGTTCCATTAGGCGAGTCGTTTGCTCTTTGCCAAGAATTTGATAGAGGGCATCATAAACTGGACGAAGGTAAGGATCTACGTTTTCCTTGAGATCGCCAGGCAAAAAGCCAAGACTTTCACCTGCCTCAACCGCCGGACGTGTTAGAACAATACGTTTAACTTGACCACGTTTAAGAGCTGTAACTGCAAGGGTAACCGCTAAAAAGGTCTTCCCTGTACCGGCTGGACCAATCCCAAAGACCACATCATGATTTTTAATGCTATCAACATAGACCTTTTGTCCTAAAGTCTTCACTCGGATAGGCTTACCACTATTGTCCTTGATAATCTCTTCTTCATATAAAGCAACAAACTTATCAATCGAACCATCTTGAGCCATGGTCAAGGCTGCGACAACATCTGAGGTGTTGACTAGCATTCCACGCTCCACTAAAACAAGGAGGGCTTGAATGGTCAAACGGGCCAATTCGACACTTTCTTCGTCATCCCCAAGGACTTGCACACGCTCTGTTCGGGCATGGATGATAACATTTAGGTTCTCTTCAATGAGTTTTAAATGACGTTCATTAGTCCCAAAAAGTGACAAGACATCATCTGGGTGATTTAGGGTAATTTCAACAGAATACTCTTGCAAATAGAGTTCCTCTTTCTTTCGTCTTTTTCTCCATTATATCAAAAAAATCACGCCAGGCGTGACTTTTTGTAATTCTTAATTATGCGTTGAATGACACGTGAACGTGGTCATAGTGGTTTTCAGTAATGATACCACGGTCAGGCATTTGGTTCCAAGTGTTTGCTGGTCCGTAGATATTATCTACTGGTGCGTAGAATTGTTGTCTGTAGATGACATATGAGATACCTGCATTTGAGATATTGTCTACAGCATATTGAGCGACTTGATTACCAACTTCTGAACCAACTGGTACCATAACGTCAACGGCAAGTCCTTGACCATGGTCTTGTGGATCACCTTCACGGTAACCACCGATATCAGTAAGACCGAATTGTGCTGCTACATCTTGACGGAAAGCTTCAGCTTGTGGTTGAAGGTGTGGATCCGTTGGAAGTGTATTTGTTGATGCAGGTTGTGCTGCTGGTGCCTCTGATGCCGCTGGTGCTTCTGAAGCTACTTCTGATGTTGCCGCTGGTTCTACCGCTGGCTGTTCTGCTGGCGCCTCTGATGCTGCTGGTGCTTCTGAGGTAGCTTCTGATGTTGCTGCTGGTTGTTCTGCTGGTGCCTCTGAAGTTGCTGGTGCTTCTGAAGACGCTTCTGACGTTGCTGCTGGAGCTTCTTCTTTTACTTCAGGTTGTGCTGGTGTTTCAGCAGTTGGAGTAGTTTCTGCTTCAGGTGTAGCTTCTGCTGACGTAGTGACATGATCAATAGCATCAGCAACTGGTTGTTCAGTTTCTGCGTATGCTGGTGCTTCTGATGCTGATGCGATAGCTTCTGTTACTTCTGAAACAGCTTGAGTTGATTCTTCTGTAGCAGGTGCTTGAGTAGCTGTTGTGCTTACTGTTTCAACTGGAGCTGTCAAGTCCGCTGCAACTACAGATTGACCATTTACAGTCACTTCGTTAGTTGTCAAATCAGCTTCTGCAACTACAGGTGTAGTTGATGTTTCTGAAGCTGGAGTTTCAACTTTAACAGAGACTGCTTGATTATCAGCATTGTAAGTTGCTGTCAAGACTGTTCCAGGGTAAATCAAATCAATGTTTGTAATTTGATTGATGTTAGCCAAAACGTTCACATCGATACCCATAGCTTCAGCGATACTTCCCAAAGTATCACCGTATTGAACTGTATAAGTTTGTTGGTTATCACTTACAGCGATATCTGCTTTGATTTGATCTACTGAACGTACTGCCCAGTTTGAAGTTTCATCGGCATGTACGTGACTTGCAGCAAAAAGTGAAAGTGCTGCGGTCGAGTAAAGAAGTGCCTTTGTAGTTTTAGATTTTGATAACATGTATAATTCATTCCTTTTTTAACAATTTCAATATCTACAATAATACCACACTTTTCATCAAAAAAGTTATGATTTACTGCTCTTTAAAGCAATTACTAACTAGTTGTAACAAGCCTAATTTATTGAAAAACATCTGAGATATTTGTAAAAAAATGTAACAATTCATCCCAATTCAAATGCTAACCGCTTTAAAAAAATTGTAAAAAACGATTACACCTATGGTAAAGCCCTACCCCTATCAATGTGCTAGATAGTCTTCCCAAATCTGGTCAAAATGACCTAGATTGAAAGAGAAACTAGCCTGGTCTTCCAAGTAACGACTAACTTCTTCAAAATCATCGGTATGCTTAGGAAAGGTTGAATCTTCAAAAGCCAAATCGGCTAAGATTGCTACTGGTTCATTGGATTTGGGATTACGCTGGGCCATCAGCCAAGTATAAAAGGATTTTCTCATGCCTTCTCCTAACCGATTAATTCTGTTCCAAACTGATCTTGTTTGATTTTTTTGGCCTTCATCAGACCACCTAGAGCCTTCTTAAATTGACCCTTAGAAATACCGAAGGTTGCCTTGATATCTGCTGGTGATGACTTGTCATTAAGCGTCATAAAGCCACCATTGCTCTCTAAATAGGTCAAAATCATCTGAGCATCATTTTCAAGCATTTCAAAAGAACGTGGTTTAAGAGAAAGATTGAGGGTACGGTCAACTTCTCTGAACCCAATCACACGCGCTTCAAGGACCTGACCTAAACGTGGCTCCGCATAACGTTCTGATGGATGGATGAAACCAAGCATGTTATTCTCTGGCAAATAAACAAAAGTTCCTGACAATTTGAGACGGTAGGCAATAGCTGGCCATTTTTGGTTTTGCATATTATCGTAAGCAGGTCCAGCCATACGTTGAAAGACCTCAGGTTCAGCAGGAAGTCCCCAAATACGGTCTTTTTTGTCAACATCGAGTTTGATGTAGAGTTTATCCCCCTTCTTAGGCCAAAGCTCTTTGAGTTCTGGCAAAACATCGAGAGAGACAACAATCTCCTTATCTGGAATTCCTACGTCTACAAAGACACCCAAATCCTTACGAACTTCAGTGACCTCTCCCCAATCATAAGAATCGCGAGTTGCCTTGATTTCCTTTTGAGTCAGACGTGATTTTTGCTTGCTATCTGTATAGGCGAAGCCTGTCACCATGTCACCAATAGCGTGTTCTCCTTCTTCTTTAGATAAAGCAAAAGTCACACCGTCCTTTTGTACAAAGTAAAATTTATCATTTTCATCAGTTACTAGGGCAGTAATGATCGTTCCAAGTAATGTATTCATCTTTTTTCCTCTAAAAAGAGAGTCGGACAAGGAAGCTAACATAGTCCATGCTCTTTTGCTTCTGTCCCACTCTCCTTATTTTTCTATTGATTAAACAGTAAGGAGTTCTTTTTCCTTTTCTGCTGTCATGCTGTCAATCTTCTTAACAGCGTCATCAGTTGCTTTTTGGATATCTTTTTCCAAAGCTTTCAATTGATCTTCTGTGATTTCTTTGTCTTTTTCTTGCTTTTTAGCTTCATCCATTGCATCACGACGGATGTTACGGATAGCGATTTTAGCATTTTCGCCGACTTTTTTCACTTCTTTAGCCAACTCTTTACGTGTTTCTTCTGTAAGTGCTGGGATAACCAAGCGCACAACAGAACCATCATTAGCTGGGTTGATTCCAAGGTCAGATTCATTGATAGCACGTTCGATATCAGCAATTGAACCTTTATCAAATGGTGAAATCAAAAGGACACGTGCTTCAGGAACCGTGATTGAAGCCAATTGGTTAAGTGGTGTTGGAGCACCATAGTATTCTACAGTGATGCGGTCAAGAAGTGAGGCATTGGCACGACCTGCACGGATAGAGCCAAATTCACGGGCCAATGACTCATGTGAGTGGGTGAAACGTTCTTTTGCTTTTTCAATAATTGCGTTTGTCATAAATTCTCTCTTTCTTACTTGTGTGATTCTGCTTTGTTAGATACAGTTGTCCCAATTTGCTCACCAAAGATAACACGTTTGATGTTTCCTGGTTCGTTCATATTGAAGACAACAAGGTCAATGTCATTATCCATTGAAAGGGTAGAAGCTGTGGCATCCATAATTTTCAAACCACGTTTGATAACTTCCACGTGTGTCAATTCATCAAATTTGACAGCATCAGCGTTTTTACGAGGGTCGTCATTGTAGACACCATCAACGCCGTTTTTAGCCATAAGAATAGCATCAGCTTCAATTTCAGCTGCACGAAGAGCTGCTGTTGTATCTGTTGAGAAGTACGGTGAACCAATACCTGCTGCAAAGATAACAATACGACCTTTTTCAAGGTGACGAAGGGCACGACCACGAATATAAGGCTCTGCCACAGATTTCATATCAATCGCTGTCTGAACACGTGTATCAACACCGAGTTGTTTCAAACTATCTGCCATAACAAGGGCATTCATAGTTGTTCCAAGCATACCAGTGTAGTCCGCTTGAACACGATCCATTCCTGCTTCAGCTGCAGGTTCCCCACGCCAAAGGTTACCACCACCGATAACTAGAGCAATTTGAATACCTGAATCCGCTACCTCAGCAATTTCTTTAGCCATAGCTTGGACAGTTGGAAGATCAATTCCAACACCTCGTTCACCAGCTAGAGCTTCACCTGAAAGCTTAATGAGGACACGTTTGTATTTTGGTTCTGCCATGATTTCTCCCTATTAACTATTTTGTTTTATGATTTAATTCTTAGCTGAGATTCATCTTTCCTAAGTCGTCAATTACCATCCTTTTAAGGTGGTTAAGGGGCTTATTCGAGCAACTCCTTTTTATGATTAGGATAGGAAAATGTTCTCTTTTTTTGCAAAGAAAACACTAAATCTTCATCCTTACTATTTTATCATAAATTAGGGTTTTCACCTAGTCAAATATTTAAAAAATATCCTTACAAGATAACTGTAAAGGTGATGGTGTCATTTTTATAAGAGGCAAAGATACGCCCCTTAAATAATTTGACCATACTTTGAGCCATGGATAGGCCAATGCCAAAGCCTTTATGTTCTTTGTTATTATGGGATTCTTCAATACGATAAAAACGCTCAAAAAACTTGCTATAGTCAACAGCCTTACCTTCTTTATAGGTGTTTGACACTTCTAAACGAGCCCGTTTTCGCGTTCTTCCAATCTGACGAAGTCTTACCGTAACTGTCCCTTCTGGATCACAATACTTGTTAGCATTATCCACAAGGAGAGTCACAAGTTCAAAGAGAGACTTCTCCTCTGCCTTTACATGAATATCCGGTGTGATGTCCATGACAAAAGATTTACCGTCTCGAACGACAGGTCCCTTAAAGTCCTCTGCTGCATCCTCAGTAATATAGGAAAAATCGACATCTTGAAGAACAATATCCGGCTGCTCCTCCAGACGAGATAGGGCTACCAGAGAATTGATTAGAGTGGTCAAACGTGCCACCTGGTCATTCGTTGACTTGGTCCATTCGTTCTCTCCAGTCATGAGTTCCTGTAGCTCCGTATTGGCAGAAATAATGGCCAATGGTGTCTTTAATTCATGACTAGCATTAGTAATAAAACGTCGCTGCTTTTCGTAGTTTCGAATGAAGGGACGAATGACGATTCCTGATAAGGCACTGACAATGACGACAAAAAAGATAAACCCAAACATTGATAAGAGGATAGAAAGACTGAGCAAGGCTTGGGAAGAATTGTAATAAGAGGTCGTGTCCAGGAAGACCACCAGAATCTTATCTTTGCTGACTTTGCTAACCTGATAACTCAGATTGATATTTTTTCTCTAATTGTTCCAAGAGTACCCGTCATACGGCTAGCTGCACGGGCATAATTAGCGGCCTCTTCATCATTTATCAAGGAAGTATGGCTGGTGTCCTGACTGACCACTTCATCACCAGACAAGGTCACGCTGAAAAAACGAAAACTATCCGATGGAATTTCACGCCCTTGATTGGTCTCAATTTTTTTAGTTTTTCCGAAACTACCATTATTTTCTGTAAGCGTGTTGAGAACTTTACTAATTTCCTGCTCTGTCTGAAAGGACCTCACAGTATTGATGATTCCCACTGTAAAAACCAAGATAAAGAGAATAGCCAAGGAAGCAATCGTAATAAATTGAAGTCTTAAACGTCTAAACATGCACTACTCCTCTCTAATTGGCAAGAAGGCAAAAGTCACCACCCTTTTCACCAAGAATGCTGATATCAGCCTGGATGGCTTGCAATTTCTGACGCAAATAGGAAATATAGACCCAGACAATCGATTCATCCACATCTTCCTCATCATCCCAGATGGTCTTAAAAAGGTGCTCAGTCGTTAATTTCTTGGCAGGATTGAGCATGAAGTGAGCCATTAACTTGGTCTCTCTGCTCGAAAGTCTAATGGCGTTGCCAGCTACCAACTCCTGTTCCTCCTGATCCAAACGTACAAAACCAAGTGTCAAAATTTTGGCAGTAAAGGTCTCACTAACACGACGCTCTAGCGAGCGCAAACGAGCCAAAAGTTCCTTAAGAGAAATCGGCTTGGTCAAGTAGTCGTCTGCCCCAGCGTCAAGTCCTGTCACACGATCATCAACTTCAGCCATGGCCGTCAACATAATGACATGCGTCGTATTCCCAGAGGAGCGAATCTCTTTCAGGGCCTCAATACCTGTTTTAATGGGCATCATGATATCCATAATCATTACTTGATAGGCATTCTGTGCGGCTAGGTCAACTGCCTCTTGACCGTTAAAGGCCTGATCCACCTCATAGCCTTGTAGACTCGAGATAAGGCCTCCTCGTCCTCAGCTAGTAGAATTTTCAAAGCCATTCTAGTCCCCTCCTTCTTGAATTAAGTTACGGATGGTCTGCATGGTCAAATCGCATGAAGCTAATTCATCCGCACAGCGCTTAAGCTCACGTGTAATCATTTCTGGATTCTTGACATCATGCTTGTACTTCATCTGATGCTCCAAACTGGCCCACGAATCCTGAGCGATGGTCCGAAGCTGAACCTCAACAAAATAGGTTCCTCTCTCATTTCCTAAGACATCTGGAAACTCGGTTTCTACTTCCAAAATGAGATGGTATGAACGATAACCATTAGGCTTAGCATTTAAAATGTAATCTTTCTCGTTGTAGATAGAAACGCCAGGAATAGCCTTAATGACATCGATAGTCTTGTAAATATCATCGACAAAGCCACAAACGATTCGAATACCAATACTGTCACGGATTTCCTTGAGGGCAGACTGGCTGGTTTCAGGTAAATTTTTCCGACGACACTTTTCACACATAGAATCGCTCTCTTTGATTCGTGAAATAAAATGTTCATAGAGTTTGAAGCCTATTTCTTTTTTGCTAGTAATATTAGCCGCAATAATCGGGTCTGTTATTTCTTGTAAAATCTTGGGGAGATACTGAGCATATTCCCCATAAATACTTGGAGTTGACATATAAACCTCCTCTAATAGCGTTTCTTAATTATAGCATAGATAGGCTTAAAAATAAGGAATGAGCCAGACAAGAAGGACTCTAAAGCTAAGAAAAAAATCCAGCCGAAGCCAGATTCAATTTGCTTATCTAAGTTAAATTAACACAAGGCTATGCATCAAGTGGTTTGACAAAAGGCCAGTTGCCTAGTTTGTGTGTTTCATAGGTCAAGACCTTATAACCACATTGCTTGTAACCATTTTTCTCATAGAAAGGCACATTGTAATCGCGATTGGTAATCAAGCCAAGACTACGACCTCCTGTACTACGTACAAAAGGTTCAACCCCTTCAAGCAAGAAACGACTTCCTATACCTTTTCTTTGATAATCTGGAGTTACTGCTAACATCATCAGGTACCAATCGTATTCTGCAGAATCCTCCAGATGTCTTTCAGACTCTTCAACAAAATTAAAGTACTTAAACAACTTAGTGATGCTTATGAAACGGAAAAGCTTGGTCGCTCCGTTCTGGAGATAGTTAAGCATAGAAATCGTCTGATGCTGTAAAATAGCTGCCGCAACAATGCGACCATCCTTTTCAGCCACCAAACACGAATCCATCTTTATAGCTAAACGCACCAACATTTCCTGCAAGGCTAAGACAAATTCCTTATACTGTTCAGGCTTCTTTAAATTAGTGGCAATCATTGAAAGGTAGGGATAATCTTCAAAGGCATCTGCACATACTTGTGCCACTTCCTGAACTTCGTCTAGTCTTGCTTTGCGATATTGCATCTTAATCTCCTAATCTGTCTGTTTTTTTCAGTATAACACAAAACGCATGACTGACAGTCATACGTTCTATGGTTTTTTGTAAAATCTTATAATTTTATAAGAAAAGTTTAGGCAACTTCTTCTGTAAATTGACTATTATAAAGATCAGCATAGAAACCATCTGCTGCCATGAGCTCATCATGATTTCCTTGTTCAATAATATTCCCATCTTTCATCACAAGGATAAGATCAGCATTTCGAATGGTTGATAAGCGGTGAGCAATGACAAAGGAAGTCCGACCTTCCATAAGCTTGTCCATGGCTTTTTGAATCAATTCTTCTGTTCGGGTGTCAACTGATGATGTCGCTTCATCCAAGATAAGAAGAGGGGCATCCTTCAGAAGGGCACGTGCAATGGTCAAGAGCTGTTTCTGACCAACTGATAAGGTCACAGAATCATCCAAATAAGTGTCATAACCTTTTGGAAGTGTGGTGATAAAGTGGTGAACACCGACAGCCTTGGCTGCAGCAATAACTTGCTCGTCAGAGATATTTTCTTGGTTGTAAATTAAATTATCACGAATAGTACCTTCAAAGAGCCAAGTGTCCTGAAGCACCATAGAGAATTGATCATGGACAGTTTCACGTTTCATGTCGTTCGTATCCACACCGTCAATGGTGATATGGCCTTGATCGATGTTATAGAACTTCATAAGCAAGTTAACAATAGTCGTCTTACCAGCACCTGTTGGACCAACAATCGCAATCTTTTGTCCTGGCTTAGCAAGAGCTGAAAAATCATGAATAATAGTCTTTTCAGGAGTATAACCAAAGGAAACATGATCAAAGACAACTTGACCTTTAGTATCTGTCAATTCAGCTGTCTTACCTGATTCGTCATCCATATCTTTTTCTTCCAAAAATTCAAAGATACGACCAATAGCTGCAGTGGCTGACTGAAGCTGTGTAATCCCTTGTGCAATTTGAGAAAGAGGTTGTGAGAAAATACGAACATAAGTCATGAAGGCTACCACATCACCAATAGTCAAGCTACCATCAATAACCTTAATAGCTCCCACAAGACAGACCATAACGTAACCAAAGTTCCCAATGAAAATCATAAGTGGCATCATAATACCTGAGATAAACTGAGATTGCCACATCGATTTATAGAGCTTATCATTAAGCCCCTTGAAAGCTTGACTACTTTCTTCAGATGCATTGTAACTCGTTACAACTGCTTGACCTGTGTAGATTTCTTCAATATATCCATTAATGTTAGCCAAATTTTCTTGTTGACGTTTGAAAAGGGGTTGTGAGAAACCCATGATGAAGGCTACTAGAACAAATCCTATCAAGACAGAACCAATCGCAGTGAAAGCCATAGTGACATTTGAGTAAAACATCATAATAATGGCTGCCACCAAGAGAACACTTGAAGTAATTAGGGTACCCAGACCTTGACTAAGAGATTGTCCCAAAAGGTCAACGTCATTAGTCACACGAGAGAGGGTGTCCCCTTGAGAATGACTGTCAAAATAATTAAGGGGAACACTGTTGATTTTCTTTTGGATAGCTGTACGGAAACGTTGTGAAAAGCGTTGTGTAACCGTCGCAACCGTAAAGCTTTGTAAGTAACCCACAATGGCTGAAATGGCATAGAGAACAGCCAAGGTTAAAGCAATGCTGCCCACCTTGTCTAAATCAATACCGGGAATAACTCCCATTTTGGTAGGTGTTATACCTTCAGTAATAGTATTAGTGATTTCTTTAAGCTTATCTGGTCCAATTACTGTAATAACTGCTGAAATAATTGCTCCAACAATCGCAAGGACAAAGGGAACTTGGAAACCTTTAATATAGGGTTTTAAGCGTTTATAGGACGATGTTTTTGGCTTATTTTCCATTTTCTAACTCCTCCTTAGACAATTGTGAATAAGCAATTTCTTGGTAAACCTCATTGTTAGCCAAGAGTTCCTTGTGGGTTCCTTGCCCGACTACTTTACCTTGATCGAGTACCAAGATTTGGTCCGCATCCATAATGGTAGAGATACGTTGAGCAACAATCAACTTGGTCATATCTTGTGTTTTTTCAGACAATTCTTGACGTAGCTTACGATCGGTCTTATAGTCCAAAGCTGAGAAGGAATCGTCAAAAATCAAGATTTCAGGCTTACGGGCAAGTGCACGCGCAATAGCCAAACGTTGCTTCTGGCCACCTGAGAAGTTAGCCCCCGCTTGAGCCACTTCTGCCTTAAGTTGGCCTTCTTTATTTTCAACAAAGTCTTTTCCTTGAGCCAATTCGAGAGCTTCCCAAATCTTAGCATCATCAAGGGGACTGTTATTGCTCGTTCCCATCGTCATATTTGACGTGATATCACCTGAGACAAGCACAGCCTTCTGTGGAA
>OGET01000406.1_pt1 | contig 19844 bp, 10 predicted proteins | sample 1570771 | NCBI WGS metagenome assembly OGET01 (sample SAMEA2582032, study PRJEB24529) | metagenome | biome: Human gut stool | place: China | collected 2011 | reverse complement strand
AACAACCTTCTTAGCACCTGCTGCGATGTGAGCAGAAGCCTTCTCCTTTGATGTGTAGAAACCTGTGCACTCGAGTACTACGTCAACACCAAGCTCGCCCCAAGGAAGCTCAGCAGCGTTTGGCTTAGCATAGATAGTGATTTCCTTACCATCAACGATGATAGAGTTGTCTGTTGCCTCTACAGTGTGCTTGCCCTCACCGAACTTGCCAGCGAAGCCACCCTGAGCTGTATCATACTTAAGAAGGTGAGCCAACATTTTTGGAGATGTAAGGTCGTTGATAGCAACCACCTCATAACCCTCTGCCTCAAACATCTGACGGAAAGCCAGACGACCGATACGGCCGAAGCCGTTAATAGCAACTTTTGTCATTTTTTAATATTTTAATTAATGGTTGAAAATAAATCTTACTTTCAAGCTCCACAGTACTTGCCAATGAGCTGAAACATTCAAAAAGCAATACTTTTGAGCATTTTTTTCTTTATCGAGCGCAAAGTTAATAATTATTTTCTAATTTTGCAGCCAATAGAGGTATTAAATTATTAAAAAAATCGCTATATAATTTCACTGGGCTATATACATTATATATAATAAGCGCAGTTTGCTATATACACTTTGCAAAATAAGATAGTTAGAAACAAGAAACATACAATCGGACATTAGGAATTAAACAATTAACAAACAGAAACTATGGGAAAAATACTAAATGAGTTCAAGGCATTCGCCGTAAAGGGTAATGCGGTCGATATGGCTGTAGGTGTGATTATTGGCGGTGCATTCGGAAAGATTGTTACTTCTATCGTTAATGATATCATCATGCCTCCTATCGGATGGCTCATCGGTGGTGTCAACTTCAGCGACTTGAAGTTTGAGCTGCCTGCAGTAGATCTCGGCATGGAAACGATGAAACCTGCTACCATCAATTACGGCGCATTCATACAAACCATCATCGACTTCACCATCATCGCCTTCTGCGTGTTCCTCCTCGTTAAGGGCATAAACAAACTGGCAAACCTAAAGAAGAAGGAAGAGGATATTAAGCCGGAACCCACACCTGAAGAACCGAAGCCAACCAAGGAAGAATTGCTGCTCACAGAGATTCGCGACTTGTTAAAAGAAAAGAGATAAGCCAACGTACCAAAGATTAAAAAACGCACTGACAAACAATACGTTACAACATACATCGCTTATCTTAAAAGCATAAAAGAACGCTGACAAGACATTACTTGCCAGCGTTCTTTTTGTTTATATATATAGAAGAGTTTGTGTTGGTCAAATCTAAGTTTAACTCTATTGTTGTCGATGCAAAATTAATCATAAATTACGCAATACACAACCCCACTTTTGTCGATATGGGCACAAACGTCTTCAATTATAGCATAAGTGTACGAAAATAGTGATTAAACTGCTTAAAAACAATTATTCTGTGAGTACTATTTTTACTACTTAGTGAGCATAACCTTGCGTGTCACGGTCTCACCCGCCACAACAGCCTTCACCACATACATGCCTGCAGGCACGCCGTTGAGCGAAACGGTGTCGCCCTTTGCCTTTGCCACTACTGCTCCAGCAGCCGACACGAGTTCCACCGACTCTACGTTCTCGCCAGTCACGGTGAGTTCGTTCTCACCCTGGCGCATTTCGATACGTCCTACAGTGTTCTCGTTGATGCCAGCAACTGCGATGAGGAATTTGGTCACGCCACCTTTCACGCTCTTCGACTTCACGGTGTAGTAGACATCAACGCGGATGGTGTGCTGCTGCTTGTCATCAGTTCCGAAGTCGTGAGTGAATGTTGTCTCTGCCACTTTCTCCGTATTCTTCTTCGCATTGTCGATATAGACATCGTAACCATCGATAGGCAGTACTTTAGGCTGAGCAGTCTCGAGTACAAGACCTATCATCCAGTTGGCAGAGACACCAGTAGATGTGATCGAACTCCACGACTCGCCATCAAGCGTATAGATATCCGAGTAGCCTTCCATCGGCGCATTGCTATCCAAAGCGATAGCAGGCTTGTTCGGCACAACATCGTAGCAGTCGACAGCCAAGCGATAAGAAGCTCCGTTCTCTACCACGATAGGTGCTGAAAGTTCCACTTCATTCCACTTACCCACAGTGTAGTCCTCCACTGCTGTCTCGTTGATTATCTCGTCATCCTTATACACGTATATGGTGTATGTTGCATCTGTAAGCGGATAGAAACGCGCTTTCTTCATCACGTAGCCTGTGCGTCCACGGAATGTCTTCGACGGATATACCGCGCCAACCATCAAGCCGTAGTTGTTGTCGGCAGGTGCGGTGACGCTCTGACTTGATGGCGAACCTGAGCAATACTGCACTTTAACAACATCACGGTCGAGCGGCTGCTGCCATGTAGCCTTTACAGCCGAAGCCGAAACGGGAGCTACTTCCACTCCGCTTACAGCCTGAAGCTGACTGTCGTCGGGTGTCACATCGAGCTGAACGATGGTCGGCTCCGACTCAACGCTGTTAGCATACACTGCACTCACACCAAGCGCATGTAAACCCTTCTCCACCGAAGCAACGGTGAATGTCTTCGCGTCAGACGAACCGACCTTCTTGCCGTCTACATATATATTATAGCTTGCTACATTGTCTTTCGTGAGGTCGGCACCCGCCGGTGCTACCGTAGCATCAATAGCCCATGAAGCGGCATAGAGAACGTTTTCTGCCTCCATGATGTCGCCAATCGATTCAAAATCGTCGTCGGTAGTAACGCGCAGCAAGTCAGACTTACCCCTCACTGCATGAACATTGTCGAGAGCCGAGATGCGCTTCGATGCTGTTGTCACAGCCACCTCTACAGATACGAGCAGATCGTTTGCTGGCACGTCCTGCGGTGTTGTGAGCGTAACGACATTGCGCTCGCCATAGTTCAGCTGCTGCGTCACGGGCTGTGTGTAGAACTTCTGAAGCTTGCCAGCTGCGTCACGGGTGTAGAGATTAATCTTCCAGCCACCCTGAGCCTCCATCGGATAGAAGCCTACGGAGGTGAGCTTCTGTCCCTTGTATGCACTAAGTGTTACTGCATCAAAGGCAATGGCTGTCTCGTAGCTGAGGTTAGCGTACGACAGACCAAAGGTCTCAAGCTGTGCATCGTCTGGAGCGAAGTAGGTGAGCTGTCCGAAGTTGGTAGCTGGGTTGTTCCACTCCAAGAAAACAGAATTGTAGCCGTGCTGCTGCGCAAAGAAGCCTGTCGGCTTAGAGACTTTCTGTGCTTGCACAGTAACGGTAGCTGTCTCGCTGTCAGCCGACTCAACATCGCCGTACACTGCCGTAACCTGATACTTGTGTTCGCCTACCGGCACACCAGCATCTACGAATCCTTCAGCGGTAACAACATCGCTGCTCACCTTGTTGCCGTCGCGATACACCTTGTATCCGGTTATGCCGGTGGCTGCAACGTTCGGCTTCCATGTAATCTTCACCGTGTTGAGACCAGACATCTGCTGTGCCTTCACGCTTACCGGAGGCATAGCCGAGAAGAGTGGATTACCAAACTTCACAATCATCGACTGCGACGAAATTGCATAGTTGCCTTCCTCATCTTTGTTATCGTTATAGTAAATGAAGCCCATAATATGGTCATCACACGACACGGAAGTAGCGCGTGTAACGTTGTAAAGAGTTTCGCCGTCAGAATCTTTAGGTGCATCCGGATTGACGAAAACATGATAGTCAGCTAGGTTCACGCCTTTCTCCTTCAGATATTTGTATGCGAATGTGCCTTTTCCGTTCTGGTATATATAACCCAAATTGTTGTCCTCGCACATTACAGTGCCATGGTCGCTAATATCGAAGAAGTCGAGGTCATCTTTAGTACCTGCAGGAAGTATTGCAGTCTTATTGCCCGTCTCCATGTCGTAGAGTGCCCATGCACCGTGTATTTTGTCAGCTCCGCCTGCCTCTTCGTCGGTCTGCCAACCGCCAAAATAGAGTAGCGTCTTGCCGTTGGGCGAGAACTTCTTGCCCACGCAGAACGGCGACTGCTGGTCGGAGAGTGTTGTGAAGTTGCCGTCGGGTCCCCAGAAACAAGCCTGGCGGTTCTTGTTCATAACCCAACCTGTCACGTATTGTCCGTCGGGCGATATAGCGTAAGGCATTGCTATTTTCTTGTTCTCTTTCAACTGGCGGAATATCTTACCGTCCTTCCACACATATCCCGAGTATTTGCTGCCTACAGCCACGTTACCAGTGATATAATGTCCGTCGGGCGATATGCCAGCTGCGCCACTACTATTCACTGCGTCGGACGGCATTTCAAGGCGGTTCCAGCGGTTGTTGCTCCAATAGCCGGCGAGCTGTATCGACGCTCCGTTCTTCTTGAAGCTATTGTCGGTGTACACACCTACCACAATACCATCGTTAGAAACGCCATACGCCTGCGATGGCGACGAGGGGTTGAGTAGGTCAATCTCACCGCTCTCAAGGTTCCAACGGAAGCCGTATGCTTCATTGCTGGCATCGTAGTACATGCCACAAGCCCACTTACCATTAGGTGAGGCTGACATAATGTTATAATCGGAGGGTGTAACCATCACGAATGGTGCGGTCTGTGCGAAAGCTGCGCCACTGAAGAGTAGCGATGCAAGTAATGCTTTTGTCTTCATTTATTATCTATTATGGTTATATTCATAGTGAAGGGAGCGTACCAAGTTTAGAGGCACGCTCCCTTTGGTTTCAAAATATGAGTTTTTATCTCTTTACGTTGTACTTGTAGAGGTTCTGCTTGCCCCCCTTCTCTATACATATTATATATATAGAAGCAGGAAGTTGTGCGAGGTTTACGCTACTTACGTTCTGCTTAGCATACACCTTTGCGCCAGTAGCTGAGTACACAGATACGTTTGCAGCATCGCTGAGCTGAACAAGATTATGTGCGAAGGTAGCCTTCACTGCACCGTCTACAGACACAGCGTCCACTCCGTCAGGGACCTCAATATCTGTAATCTTCACGGTGATGGAGTTAGAGTAAGCCTTGCCATATTTATAGCTTGTGATAACATAAAGCTCTACCTCATCGTCCATAATCTGCACCTTTGCAGTATTCACTGTCGGATCCTTTGTCTCTACGTCAGCCAAGCCTTTACCTACGAAAGCCAGGCTATTCTTTACGAAACCAAGTTCTTCAAGATTTTCAGGGTTCTTCCATTCAAGGTTGGCGTAGTATTCAACCATCGGACTCACAATAGAACCAACTCTCTTCACTTCACCACTTACAAACTTAAGATCGGTAACGGCAGGAAGCTCCTTTGCGAGAGCCACATTCACGTCCATCGGAGTTGTGCTGTAGTAGCCCACCCACTCTGAGTCGGCAGTAGGGGTTGCTATCTCGCCGTTTGTGAGGGCGAACAACGGCTGAACGAAGTAAGTGTATGTGCTATTCTTCAGCTCCTTGTCCTGGTATGTGCACTGCTTGGTTGCAGGGTTCATAACGTCGGCAAGCTCGAGAGTGTCGAGAGCCACACAGTCGCGATATACAACAAACTTACAACCGTGTACGAGTCCTGCCTGCGGAGTGGTAAACTGGAGGTTGATGGTATTCTTGAGTGTCTTGTCGGGTGTTGCCGAGAGCAGCATCATTGATGTAGCGTCCTTCAATCCGCTGAAGTTGCGATAAGTATTGCGCACGGTAAGACCCCATTTGCTCCATTGCTTCTTAGTGGCATTATAAGAGTAGTCGCTGACATCCATAAGGTTCATATTTCCACCCACCGGAACATACTCGGTCTTCGTATCTGGTATTTCAGTACCTTTACTATCGTAGCGATACTTCATATGAAGCGTGAGCACGCCGTCGGTGTATGTCCATACCTCGCGCTGCTTTGGCTTCTTCACTTCACCCGACACGGTGTACTGATATTCTTCTATCTTATTGCCGTCGGCATCGTATTTCAGGTCGGCTTCAAACTCATAGTACTTTCCGGTAGAAGAATAATGAGTAGCTCTACCCTCTTCGTAACTATAGGTTATCTCCTGTGCAAGCTTCTTTGTCTGCTTGCTGTAAGACGTAACCTTAGCCAACGTACCATCGTCGTTGTACGTGTACTCGTTGATGCGCATTGATGTGGTGTCGGTAGCCAGTCTGCCCTGAGCATCGTAGGTATAGCTCTCGCAGTTGTATGTCTTATGGAAAGCGAAATCGCCGTCATCATAGTCGCCCCACTGATACGAGTCCTTGTTTGTCATCTTGCCATCAGCATCAAAGACAGACTTAATGATGTTGGTCAACGAGAACTCGTCAGAATAGCCTTCGTCGGTATATTTACGACCAAATGTTGAACTGCCTACCAGCTTGTTGTCGGTGTTGTAGTAATAATACTCGCGCTTCGAGTCAAGATCTTCGGGCACATCACCCATCTGACTACCAAGCGTAACCGACTTTACCAAGAAGCGATTCTGGGTTTCTACGTTCTGTGCAAAAGACTGTGTTGACGAGCCAAGCATCATCGCCAAGGCTGCAACCGAATAAAGTAAACGTCTTTCCATAATACTGTGTTTTTATTGATTATTAATTATTTCGTTGACAAGTTGACGAATTGATATGTCCACTTGTCTACTACTTGCAAAGATAGTGCAAACCGAATGCAGAACATCAAGCTTGCTTGAATGTTATGCTGAGGTGCAGCCTATCTTATTGCAAAGATAATATTAATTTTTCAAAGCCAAGACTATTTATATCTATTTTCTACGAAAGTGTTGCGTATATTTGCAAAAAACCGTACATTTGCAAGCAATAAATGGTACGACACCTATAATATAATACTTTTACTACCCACTTTTTAAAAATAACGTAACTAACAAATAAATAATAAACAAAAATATATAACATGAGAAAAATCTTACTCAGTATCGCTTCCCTACTGATTTTCGCAGGAAGCATCAACGCCACAAACATTGGCTATTCGAAAGACGACATTGATCGTTTGAACGCATTCCGCCTCGGCAGCAGCCAGAAGCAGGGTCAAGCAATACGCTTCAGCCATGCCAAGTTGCAAGCTCTTAAGGGCAAGACCATCGACTTCGCAGAGTTCGTAGTAGGCAGCAAGAATACGACAGACAACAAAATAAACGTATTCCTCGCCACCACACTCACCGGCACACCGATTGCCGAGGGCACACTGGAGGTAAATAGAGCACTCACAAAGGTAAAATGGACACTCGACAAGCCATACACTATCACGGGCGAAGAGGAGTGTCTGTACATCGGCTACACAGCCGAGATTAGCACAACATACAACCTTCTCATGTCGGACAAATCGTACGACATTGAGGGCTGCAACTTTGCATACAACAATGGCACATGGGTTGACACCTACGGCATGGACCGTGGTAGCGCGCTCATCTTCGTTAATGCGGAGAATGCGGACGACTACACCGACGTAATCGTAGGTCGTAGCAAATTTGACGGATATTATAAAGCTGGCGAAGAATGCAAACTCACGCCATGCTTCATCAATGCTGGCACAACAGCAATCAACAGTTTCGATGCCATCATTGATGTTGATGGCAAGACAACCACAAAACACTTCGCCGACCTCAACATCGAGCCGAAGGAGGGCTACAGCTTCAACCTCACAGACTTAGACACAAGCAAAGAGGGCAAGCGAGACATCAACGTCACTATAGCCAACGTGAACGGAGCTAACAAGGAGGGTGACACTTCCGACAACAGCCTTACTGCGTCACTTTTCTTCTATCCGAAGAACATGGAACGCTCACTGCTGCTCGAATCATTCACAAGTCAGACCTGTTCACAATGCTTTAGAGGTCATCTGAATATCGCAGATGCCATCAAGACTTCAAAACAAGACATCATTGAAGTAGCCCACCACAGTGGCTACGACTCCGACATATTCACGATGCAAGAAGACATTAATTACCTGTTCTTCTACCCAGGAAGTGGAGGTACGTTCGCTCCTGCAGCTATGGTAAACCGCCACACTTACGCCAATATTAGTTCATCACCAATCGTACAAGCGACATCTACAAACAATGTTCTCTCTACTATCTATAATGCAGCGACAACAAAGCCGTACGTCTCATTCAACCTCGAAACAAAATTGAACGAGAGCACACGCGAGCTGAAAGTGAAGGTGCAGATACTGGCACACACCGATGCGCCTTCAAAGCAGTCTATCTTCAACCTATTCCTCGTACAGGACGGCATAATTGCATCACAAACAAATGCTGGAGAAAACTATACTCACAACCACACATTCCGCGGAACGGTGACAGGCAACGCATGGGGTATGCTCGTGAATGACGTGAAGGCTGGACAGATGTTCACATGGGAGAAGACCATCACTATACCCAAGCAGATTCACTCAAGCTACTACTCGGACAGTAGTAAAAACAACATCGATGCGATACTGAAGGACATGAGTGTAGTAGCCTACATGGGTTCGTTCGACCAGAACGACAACACCAAGCATACTATCTATAACTGCTGCAAGGCACGTCTCGGCGAATCGTACAAGCAGGGTGGTTTCAATGTAACTACAGCCATCAACGAGCCCGAAGCAGAACAGAGTCTGAACATCTTCGTAAACAATGGTAAGGTGTGCGTAGATGGCGACTACAGCCGTCTGTCTGTATATAACCTCGCAGGTGCGCAGGTGGAGAACGCCGCTCTTGCCAAGGGTGTGTACATCGTGAAGGTTGTAGCTGGTAGCAAGCAGACCACAAAGAAGATACTGGTGAGATAGACCGTATTACACATAATAAAACAAGGTGTATCATGCGCAAGCCATACATATATATAATAGGTGCATCTATGTTGCTCGCGCCCACCTCCATGTGGGCGCAAGCAGCCTTGTCGCCACGTACTGCCGTAGCGCTTTCAAACACAAACGAGCAGAAGGCGCACCACTCAAAACTCAAAGCCCAGAGCCCAAAACTCAAAACTCTATACGTAACCATCGACCCAGCACGCACATCGTGGCAGGCACTGGGGCTGACACCGGTTGCTCTGCACGCCAACACCGCAACGGTGCGCCTCTCAACCGATGCACTTCAGCAGTTGGCTAAGCAGGAGGGTGTAGAGTACATACAGCTGACATCGGGCGCAAGCCAAATGCTCAACCTCGCACGCCAGGAGGCTGGCACCGACCAGATACACAAGGGCACCTCGCTGCCGCAGGCTTACACCGGCGAGGGCGTAGTGGTGGGCGTGGTTGATGCCGGCTTCGACTACATGCACGCTGCGTTCCGCCGTCCCGACGACGGACAGTTGCGCATAAAACGTGTTTGGGAGCAAGGCACCCAAACGCTCGACGGTGCTACTGCACCAACGAAGTACGGCTACGGCATCGAACTGAACACGCCAGAGCTGATTGAGAAGGCGCAGGGCGACAGCGACACCAACTCGCACGGCACGCACGTGGCAGCCATTGCTGCCGGCAGCGACGCATACAAGGAGGGAGCTTACGTGGGCAACGCGCCCGACGCGGACATCGTGCTCGTCGCACTCGACCTCAACGAGAGCACCAACGCCGACATCAGCAACGCCGTGCAGTACATCTTCGACTATGCAGACGAGGTGGGCAAGCCGTGCGTCGTGAACCTCAGTTTGGGTAATCAGGACGGACCGCACGACGGCACTTCGACGTTCGACACCATGACCGATGCCATGCAGGGACCTGGTCGTCTCATCGTGGGTGCTGCAGGCAATCACCGCACCGATGCGTTCCACATCGACCATACATTCGCCTCTACAGCTGACGCTCCGCTGCGCACATTCGCGAAATACAAAGTTGCGCCGTCCAACTCTGTCTCGGGCGGCACAATAGAGATATGGGGCGAGAAGGGCACCGACTTCACCGTAGACATCGCAGCCTTCAGCACGGTAAACAAGAAGGATGCAGTATCGACTACGGTCTACCCTGCCGATGGACTGACGGAGACATCGTTCGGCAAGTACGCCACGGGCACATGGAAGGTGGCATCGGAAGTTAGTCCGCTCAACGGCAAACCGCACGTGGTGCTCACATCCGCACTCACCGGCATCCGCAACAACTACGCCATAGCACTCACCATCACGCCGAAGACAGCGGGCAGAGTGAACATCTGGTCGGACAACACGTACCTCGCACTGGAGTCGCGCGACATGGAGGGTTTCTCGGCTCCCGACGCCGCTTCGTCTACGCTCTGCGAGATTGGCGGAACGGGCAAGCGCATCCTCACCGTCGGCTCGTACACCACGCGCAACGAGTACACCACGAACAGCGGACAACAGGCTACGCTGCAGGAGACCATAGGCGACCTCAGCTCGTTCTCGAGCTACGGACCAACAGTCGACGGACGCATGAAGCCGAACATCACTGCACCTGGTTGCTTCATAATCTCGGCGGTGTCGAACAACGACGCATCTGGCAATCTGATGTACGCAGAGTACAACGAGAACTTCGGTCGCTACAACCAATATGGCTACATGCAGGGCACATCGATGGCATCGCCGTTCGTGGCAGGCATCGTGGCTACATGGCTGCAGGCTTATCCGCAGCTCACGCCCGAACAGTTGCACGAGATTGTGCAGGCTACGGCTCGCAAGGACAACTTCACCGCTACGGCACCCGACAGCAACTGGGGATACGGCAAGATTAATGTGCTCGACGGACTGCGCCAGTGCATCGAGAAGCAAACAGCGGGCTGCGAGCGCATCGACATGCCGTTCGACGGTACGGTACGCATCGCCGACGGCAAAATCCTCTTGGGTTTTGCACGCAACACGAAGGCTACGCTGAGCCTCACAAGCATGACTGGCAGCACGGTCTTCACCAAAGAGCTCGGCAACCGCTGTGCCGGCGAGACACTATCCATCCCTATGCCGCAGTTGGCTAAGGGCGTATATCTGCTCAGCGTAAAGACAACTTCTACTACGAAGACCTTCAAGTTTGTCTTGCAATAATCGCATACATTGTCTACATAAAAGTGTGGAATAGTTCTACAACTGTTCCACACTTTTCTACATTTTATCAAACCATGCCAACGCACCTAAACAAACAGTAATAACTGATATTCAACCACTTACGTAAAACCACACTTTTTCTGGCACACCGATTGCATTTTATTTAGTGAACGACGCAACGAACAACAGTTCGAAACAGAGTTCCACAGATAAACGCAATATTAACAATTTAAAATTTAAAGCATATGAAGAAGTTAGTTTTTGTAGCTCTCGCAGCTTTCGTAACAGTATCAGTAAGCAACGTATTTGCAGGTAGCTCTAAGGCAGAGCTTGGTTTGGGAATGCCGGTCGACACAACCGTTGTGGAGACTCCCGACACTCCGGTAGTAGATGATCAGCAGACAGAAGCAATGTTCTCTGACTCTACCGACTCTGTCGATCCTGCAGCACAGCTCTTCTCAAGCGTAGTACTCTCTGACTCTACCGACACTGATACTACCGGTACAGAAGCACCGGCTGTTGTGTAAAAAAGAGAAGAGAAGGTAATGATTTCAGACATAAAACAACACTAAATCCTTTTTTAGCCTGCATCGTTCTTGTGCGAACAAGAATGGTGCAGGCTTTTTTCGTAAAATAAAATAAGAGATTTTGCGTTATAATATATAAGAATAAGATATTACAGCACATATATGTTCAGCACCAGAATAAAAATACTTGTAGGATACGCCTTGCTCGCCGTCGTGTTGGTGTCAGCCACATGGATGGTTTACGACAACACACGTTCGTTGTCTGCCGTCAACGAGGCATCGGAGCGGCTGATGGCTCGCCGCGACATTGTCGACTCGCTCGTGTTCACGATGCTCGAGACCGCCAATGCCGAACGCTCTGTACTGCTCGGCGATGCCGGCAAGTGGCAGCGCTTCGACGAGGCTCTTAGCAGTTCGACTGCCAACGCCATGAGGCTGCGTCCACTGCTTATGGACACGCTGAAGCAACAACGCCTCGACTCGCTCATTACGCTGCTAAAGGCGAAACGCGAAAACACGCTGCTCGTTATGAAGGAACTGAACAACGACTGCCGCGATATCTACTACAACAACAAGTTAGAGGCACTGCATAGCGGACGCGACTCTATAGTTATCAGTCCGCAGACGAAGGAACGCCACGAACAACACGAGACGGTGTATGAGGTAGTGAAGACGAAGCGTGGCTTCTTCAGACGCTTAGGCGATGCCTTCCGCAAGCAGCACACCGACACCGTGAGCACCACCCGACTGACGCATCAGCCGTCTACCGCCACCATAAACCACCGTCTGAACATTGCCGACTCTGTGGCTAACGTACTCGCGGAGATACACAGCGAGCAACAACGCGCAAGCGACAGGAAGCAGAATGCCATCAGTTCGCGCAACAGACAGTTGCAGCGAGTAAGCATTCAGCTGACGAAGCGCACATGGCTACTGATTGAGGATATACAGAGCGATGAGCACAACGCACTGCAGCGTGTTGTGGGCAAAGCGATGAGTTCGCGGCGTGCAATGATTGTGAGGATAGCGGTGTTGGGTCTGCTCGCCATCCTCTCGGCGGCGATACTCGTAGTGTACATCCTGCGCGACATAAAGCGCGAACGCCGCGACCGCCAGCGCATCATCGAGGCGAAAGCGGAAACGGAGCGCATCATGCAGCAGCGTGAGCGGCTGCTGCTCACCATAACGCATGACATTAAGGCTCCGGCTGCGTCTATAGCCGGCTTCATCGACTTGCTCAGCGAATACGTCGACCAACCGAAGGCAGTGGGCTATCTGCAGAACATATCGGGCTCGGCGAAACATCTACTACAATTAGTGTCGGCACTGCTCGACTATCACAAGCTGGAGAGCGGCAAGGCGGAACGCCACGAGGTGAGCTTCGCACCGGCTGTGCTCATCAGCGAGTGTGTGGCGCAGATGCAGCCATTAGCTATGGAAAAGAAGCTGAAGTTGGCAACTGATGTGCTGGTGACGGAGTCGATGCTCTGCCGATCGGACGCATTCCGCATCAAACAGATTGTGAACAACCTTGTGGGCAACGCCATCAAATACACCGACAAGGGCGAGGTACGTGTCGGCGTGAACATCGCAAACCGACAACTCAGCATTAGCGTGAAGGACACGGGATGCGGCATGACGCCCGACGAACTGCAAACGGTGTTCAACGCTTTCACACGTCTGCCTGGCGCACAAGGTAAGGAGGGCGTGGGACTCGGACTGACCATCACGCGCGAGATTGTGACGCTGCTCGGAGGCGAAATAAACGTGCAGTCAGCAAAGGGTAAGGGCTCGACATTCACCGTGAGTCTGCCCGTGAAGATTGTCACCAATCAGGGGGTGCACTTGTCTCCGCTCGGCTCCAGCCGCTTGCCAGAGCAAGAAGTGCACCAACAGAGCAAGAAGTGCACCAACAAAGCAACAAGTGCACCCACTAAAGGCAAATCTCAACACCTCAACACCTCAACATCTCAACCCACGATCTCCGTGGTGATAGTAGACGACGACCGCCTGCAGGGTCAACTCCTCACGGAGATGCTGCAACGCATCGAGGGCATCAGCTTCAACACCACCACGACCATACACGCCAGCGAGGCAATAGCCATCGCCACGAAGTCGGCTCCCAACATCGTGTTCACCGACATAGAGATGCCTGAGATGAACGGCAGCGAGATAATGCGACGCATACGCAATAACACCGAGGTTCAGCAACGATCATGCACTACGAAGTTCGTGGCGATGACAGCGCACGAGCAGAGCATCATGCCACAGCTACGCAGCGACGGCTTCGATGCCTGTCTGTTCAAGCCGTTCTCGGTGCAGACACTCGCCGCCACAATCTGCCAACTCACGGGCATAGCAGTAAGAGGATCCGAGAATTCAAAACTCAAAACCGCAGGCGAAGCCGAGAATAATTCAAAACTCAAAATTCAAAATTCTTGCTCTGGCAAGCGTCTCTATGAGCCGAGCGCAAAACTCCGAACCGCCCTTCTCCCCTTCACCGATGGTGACCCTGAAGCAGAGCGACAAATCATAGGCGACATACGCAAGTCGATAGAGGAATATTTAGAGATGATTGGCGACGGTTCAGACCCGGAGCGCATTGCGAAAGCGGTACACAAAGCGATGCCACTGCTCGAAATGCTCGAACCTGGCAAGAACGAATGGCTTGCTCCCCTTCAGGGGGTGCACTTGTCTCAAGTGCACCAACAGAGCAAACAACAAGTACACCAACAAACTCAAAATGACAACTTGGTTGGTGCACTTGAGACAAGTGCACCCCCTAACAAGCAACAAGTACACCAACAAACTCAAAATAACAACTTGGTTGGTGCACTTGAGACAAGTGCACCCCCTAACGACCAAGAACGCGAAAGATTGACAAAACAACTGATAGAGAAACTCAAGAAAATACTATGCAACATATACTGATTGTAGAAGACGACATTGCGTTCGGCACAATGCTACAGACATGGCTGCGCCGAAAGGGATTTGAGGTAGAGAAAGCGACATCGGTAGGTGCTGCCGTGAAACTGCTGACAGAAACCTTCGGCAAAGAGGTAGACCTTGTACTCTCCGACCTCCGTCTGCCCGACCACGACGGGCTTCGACTGCTCGCATGGATGCACGAACACGACATCAATGCGCCGTTTATCGTGATGACAAATTATGCGGAGGTGCAGAACGCGGTGCTCGCCATGAAGTCGGGTGCTGCCGACTATATCGCAAAGCCAGTGCAGCCAGACATCCTACTGCAGAAGATTAAGGATGCGATGGAGCAGAACGCTCGGCAAGCCTCCTCCACAATTCAAAACTCTACAACTCAAAATGCGCCAACGGCGCATAATTCAAAATTCAAAACTCAAAATTCTTGCTCTGGCAAGCGTCTCTACGAGCCGAGCGCAAAACTTACCGCCCCCCGCCACATAGAGGGAAAGAGCGAAGCCTCGCGCCAGCTATATAGCTACGTGGAGTTGGTGGCTCCCACACCTATGTCGGTGCTCATCCTCGGTGCATCGGGAACGGGTAAGGAGTACGTGGCTCACCGTATTCACGACCTCAGCGCACGCGCCGACCGCCCGTTCTTCGCACTCGACTGTGGGGCGATACCACGCGACGTGGCTGCATCGGAGTTCTTCGGACACAAGAAGGGAGCCTTCACAGGTGCCGATACCGATAAACGTGGAGCCTTCGAGATGGCTAACGGCGGAACGCTATTCCTTGACGAGGTGGGCAACTTGAGCTACGAAGTGCAGGTGCAACTGCTGCGTGCACTGCAGGAGCGTCGCATCCGCCCCGTTGGCGGAACGCAGGAGATACCTATCGACATACGACTGGTGTGCGCCACAAACGAGAACCTTGAGGAGGCTGTTGGCGAAGGACGGTTCCGCGAAGACCTCTACCACCGCATCAACGAGTTCACCATCTACATGCCAAAACTCTCGGAGCGTGGCAGCGACCTCTTCCTCTTTGCCGACCTCTTCATACACCATGCCAACGAGGAACTAAACCGAACGGTGGAGGGCTTCGACTCTGACGCAGCAGAACTACTCGCCTCTCATTCATGGCCCGGCAATCTGCGCGAACTGAACAACGTAGTGAAGCGTGCGGTGCTGCTCACACGCGGCAACAAGATAACCACCGCCGAACTGACGCAGGCGATGGGACAGATACGCACCGACAACGTCCTGCAACTGCACGACGAAGACACGGAACGTCAACGCATCATTACCGCTCTGCAACAGACCAACGGCAACAAGGCAAAGGCTGCCCGCCTGTTAGGCGTAGACCGCAAGACGATATATAACAAAATAGAGAAGTTAGGGATTTAAAGATATGACAGAGTAAAATGTTATTAAAAAAAATCTGCCATATCTATCAGCGCAACCGTAATTCTCAGATTACGAGCACAATAAAGGCTGACAGATTTGCTTTTTTAAAGTTAAATCTGTCAGCCTATCTATCAGGAACAATTTATTCCTACTCTATCAGGGATGGTTTACTCCCACTCGATTGTTGATGGTGGTTTAGACGAGATGTCATAGCATACGCGGTTCACACCACGCACCTTGTTGATAATCTCGTTAGACACCTTAGCCATGAAGTCGTAAGGCAGGTGAGCCCAGTCGGCTGTCATAGCGTCGGTAGAGGTTACGGCACGGAGAGCAACGGGGTGCTCATATGTGCGCTCGTCGCCCATTACGCCTACAGAGCGTACTGTAGAGAGGAGCACTGTGCCTGCCTGCCAAATCTGGTCGTAGAGCGATACCTCAATCTCGCCGTCGCGCATGTCGGCAGGAACACCGGCAGCAAGCACGCGACGTGCGTCCTCGCCAGAGAGTTTTGTCTTGTACTCGCGCAGACCGCGGATATAGATGTCGTCGGCATCCTGGAGGATGCGTACCTTCTCGGGAGTGATGTCGCCAAGGATGCGCACAGCCAAGCCTGGGCCTGGGAACGGATGGCGTGTGATGAGATGCTCGGGCATACCCATTGAGCGACCTACACGGCGAACCTCGTCCTTGAAGAGCCACTGCAGCGGCTCGCAGAGCTTGAGGTTCATCTCCTTAGGCAGACCACCTACGTTGTGGTGGCTCTTGATTACCTTGCCCGTGATGTTGAGCGACTCAATGCGGTCGGGGTAGATAGTGCCCTGCGCGAGCCACTTTGCACCTGTCTGCTTCTTAGCCTCAGCGTTGAACACCTCAACGAAGTCGCGACCGATAATCTTGCGCTTCTGCTCGGGGTCGGTAACGCCAGCAAGGTCGGAGAAGAACTTCTCGCTTGCGTCTACACCGATAACGTTCAAGCCCAAGCACTTGTAGTCTTCCATAACGTCGCGGAACTCGTTCTTGCGGAGCATACCGTGGTCGACGAAGATACATGTGAGGTTGCTGCCGATAGCCTTGTTGAGGAGCACGGCTGCTACGCTTGAGTCGACACCGCCCGAGAGTCCGAGGATTACCTTGTCGTCGCCGAGCTGCGCCTTGAGCTCAGCTACAGTTGTCTCTACGAACGAGTCGGCGCTCCAGTCCTGACGGCTTCCGCAGATGTCTACCACGAAGTTCTTCAGGAGCTGTGTGCCCTGCAGCGAGTGGAACACCTCTGGGTGGAACTGCACTGCCCACACCGGCTGCTTTGTAGAAGCGTAAGCGGCATACTTAACGTTGGCTGTAGAAGCGATGCACTTAAAGTCTTCGGGGATGGCGGTGATGGTGTCGCCGTGGCTCATCCACACCTGCGAGTTCTCAACGAAGCCCTTGAACAAGGGGTTCTCAGCGTCGAAGTGCTCGAGGTTGGCACGTCCGTACTCGCGAGAGTCGGCTGCCTCCACCTTGCCGCCGCCAGCATAAGAGATGTACTGTGCGCCGTAGCAGATGCCAAGCACTGGGATGCGTCCTACGAACTGACTAAGGTCTACCTTGAATGCCTCCTTGTCGTGAACCGAGAAGGGGCTTCCGCTTAGGATGACACCGATGACAGAGGGGTCGTCCTTCGGGAACTTGTTGTAGGGCATAATCTCGCAGAAGGTATCAAGCTCGCGCACACGACGGCCGATGAGCTGCGTGGTCTGCGAACCGAAATCGAGAATAATTATCTTCTGTTGCATTACTTTGGTTGGTTTTATTGTTTGTATTTGATGTTTCTTATTATCTCATGGCGGCGTTTAAGCCGAGGGTAGGTGGCGTTTAAGCCGAACTAAGCCTCTTTAGGCCTTCCTAAGCCAAGGATTGGAAGGGCTTTTTTACCCTTTTACTTTTTTACCCTTTTACTTTTTTACTTTTAACAGGAACTCCTCTGCTTGCGCCAACGTGTCGAGCTTGCCGATGTCCATCAGTTGCAGGTCGTCCTTTGCGAAGCCTTCGATGCGGTGCGTGGCGCAGGTCTGCAGGTAGAAGTCGATGATGCTGAAGCGGTCGGGGAACTGATTCATTAAAGGAATCATTCGTGGCGAGAGGGCGTGGATGCCAGCGAAGGCATACATGCGGCACGCTTTAGGGTCGAGGTCGGGGTATGGAGTCTTCACTTCGCCCGTGGCGATGTTAGTCCAACCGACAAGGCGCATCGTGTCGTCGAAGAGCAGGTAGCGTTGCGTCTTACGCTGACTAACGAGGAGCAAGGCATCGGGAACATCAGCCGTTGCTCCTACTGAAGCATCGGGAGCATCCGCCGTTACATTTGCCAAACCGTCAGTCTTGAGCAATCCGCCGGCACGCTGATAGAAGTGGCGCAGGTCTACATTGCTCAGGATGTCCACATTATGTATTAGTATCGGGGCATCGGGAGCGAAGAGTGGCGCGGCATGTTTTATGCCACCGCCCGTTTCGAGCAGTCCGGCTGATTCGTCGGAGATGCGTATATCGAGCCCGAAGTTGTCGTTTTCTTTAAGATAGTCGATTATCTGCTGCGCAAAGTGGTGTACGTTGACAACAATGCGGTCAACGCCTGCCACTGATAGATTATGTATTACGCGCTTCAGGAGCGGCTCACCACCCACGCTCACCAACGCCTTTGGCATAGTGTCGGTGAGCGGTTTAAGGCGTGTGCCCAATCCTGCCGCGAATATCATTGCTTGCATCATAGATGTCGTTATAAATATGTTGCCTACAAAATTACTCAAAATCCGTCAAACAGCAAAAGGAATGTAGCATAAATCTACAGAAGTGTCTGCTCTATGCCTTGCTCTCTGTGACAGATGTGCACCTCTATTCCGAACTTCTCGTGCAGATGCTCCGCCAGGTGCTGCGCCGAGTAGACGCTGCGGTGCTGTCCGCCGGTGCAACCGAAGGAGAACATGAGGTCGGTGAAGCCACGGTCGATGTAACGCTGCACGTGAGCGTCGGCGAGTTTGTAGACGCTATCGAGGAAGGTGAGTATCTCTCCGTCGTCCTCGAGGAAGCGTATCACGGGCTCATCAAGTCCGGTGAGTTTCTTGTACGGTTCATAGCGTCCGGGGTTGTGCGTCGAACGACAGTCGAACACGTATCCGCCGCCATTGCCCGACTCGTCGGCTGGTATGCCCTTGCGGAACGAGAAACTGAACACGCGGACACGCAGCGGACCCTTGCCGTCGTACTTGGAGAACGTAGCAGGTCCGTCCTGAGGATGCGCCTCGTAGACATTCTTGTCGGTGGTCTTGTACCCATCGGCACGCGATACTGCCGGTTCTTCGATGTGAGCGTAGCGTGGCATCTCGGTGAGTCGGCGCAGCATGTCCATCATGTACGGATAGGGGAACACCTGCTCACCTAATTTCAGCAGCGCACGGAGGTTGTCCATAGCCGGCGGAATGGAGTCGAGGAAGTGCTTCTTGCGCTCGAAGTAGCCGCGGAAGCCGTATGCGCCGAGCACCTGCAGCGTGCGGAAGAGCACGAAAAGGCTCAAGCGGTTGACGAAGTGGCGCAGCGACGGCACCTCGGTGTACTGCTTAAAAGCGTCGTAGTATTCGGCTACGAGCTCGCGGCGCAGCTTGTCGCTGTAGCGTGCCGATGCCTGCCAGAGGAACGAGGCGAGGTCATAGTAGAACGGACCGCGTCGACCGCCCTGGAAGTCGATGAACTGCGGATTGCCGTCGGCATCGAGCATAACGTTGCGCGCCTGGAAGTCGCGGTAGAGGAACGAGTCGATATTCTCCGACGTGAGATCCTTGGCGAAGAGACGGAAGTTTGCCTCGAGCTTCAGTTCGTGGAAGTCGAGCCCCGAAGGTTTCAGGAAGCAATACTTGAAGTAGTTGAGGTCGAAGAGCACGCTGTCCTCGTCGAACTCGGGCTGCGGATAGCAGTTCTGCCAGTCGAGTCCGCGTGCTCCGCGTATCTGTATGTTCGGCAACTGGCGTATTGTGGCTTTCAGCAGCTGCTTCTCGCGCTGGTTGTATCTGCCGCCTG
>OGET01000401.1_pt1 | contig 19988 bp, 20 predicted proteins | sample 1570771 | NCBI WGS metagenome assembly OGET01 (sample SAMEA2582032, study PRJEB24529) | metagenome | biome: Human gut stool | place: China | collected 2011 | reverse complement strand
ATGCGTCGTGAAGGCTATGAATTACAAGTAGGTAAACCTCGCGTAATCTTCAAAACTATTAACGACAAATTGTGCGAACCATTAGAAGCATTGACTATCGACGTACCTCAAGAATTCATGGGTACTGTAATGGAAAATCTTGGTCAACGTAAAGCTGAATTGACTAACATGGTTGAGTTAGCTGGTTACCTTCGTATGGAATTCGTAATTCCTGCTCGTGGTTTGATTGGTTTCCGTGCACAATTCTTAACAGCTACAAAAGGTAATGGTATCATGAACCATGTATTCCATGGTTACGCACCATATAAAGGTGAAATTCCTTCCCGTACACGTGGTGCTTTGGTAGCATTCGAAAATGGTGAAACCACACCATATGGTTTGAACTCCGTTCAAGATCGTGGTACATTGTTCGTTGGTCCTAACCAAGACGTGTATGCAGGCCAAGTTATCGGTGAAAATACACGTGAACTTGATATGGATGTTAACCCATGTAAGAAAAAACATGTTACCAACATGCGTTCCAGTTCCTCTGATGAAGCGGTACGCTTGACTCCACCTCGTATCTTCTCCTTGGAACAAGCTCTTGAGTGGATTAACGATGATGAACTTGTTGAAGTAACACCTGAAAGCATTCGTATGCGTAAAACAATCCTTGATCGTAACGCACGTGCGAAAGCAGCTAAAAACAAAAAATAATATCTTATGCGGATATATAATGGCGCTCCTTAAGGAGCGCCTTTTTTATCTAATATATAAAATTTCATCTAACATATTCCTGCAAATCATACTTCTATGAAAATAGATGATAATTTTATCATTTATGATAAATAGGTATAAAAATAAGTTAATATACTAAATACGCATAATAAATTGCTAATAGGGGTATTGGTATATACGAAACATTTGTAACGCTGTATAATAATAACAAGTTTGTTGAAATAAGTTATTGATTATGGAGGTTCTTATGAATAAGAAAATCTTAGCTTCTTTATTTGCAGTAGGTTTAGCTGCAGGTTGTGTGTGCTCTTCCGTTGATGCGCATGGCGTATTCTTTGCTAACCGCTTAGATGAAAAAGCGCTAGTACTTGGCGAAGGCCCTGTTGATGATGCGTATAGCCCAGAAATGGTAAAAAGCATCATTGGCTTAGATAACAATGGCATGGTAATTCCTGTACAAGTTATTAAACATGAAAAAAATGTAGTAGTTGTACCAAATGATAAATTGGGTATTACAGTAACTGACTTTGACTATGGTTATTGGACAAAAGACAAAGATGGCAAAACTGTTCATAAACCAATTACAGAAGTACCTGGTGCTCAAAAAAGTACACATGCCATTAAATATGATGTTCACTACTGGAATGCAGAAGCAAAACCTTTCAATAATAAAGATGCTTTCATCCAAATCATTCCATCCGTTAACCCATTAACTCTTAGAAAAGGTGATACATATGAAATTCAAGTCTTGAAAGAAGGCAAACCATATGCAAATGCACCTTTAATCAAAGACGTAATTAACGATCTTACTAATGAAAGCCAAGCTGATGCTAACGGTAAAGCAACAGTGACTGTAAGCGCTAATGGCCTTAACGTAGTAGGTGTTGAAGTAGGTTTCCCAACACAAACTAAAGGGGAACAAAACAAATACTTCAGCGCATTATCCTTCATCATCAATCCTGAATAATAGTGTGTACTATTTAATGAGTGTGTAGTTATAAAAGACCTCCTAAGTTGGACTTAGGGGGCCTTTTTACATTTTTGAGCAAATAAAAATGTAAATGTGTTCTGAGAGGACGCTTGCCTACAAGGTAAGTAAAAGGAGAGATTATTATGAAGTTACATCGCCATTTATCCGCTATGATGGCTGCCTTAGTTTTGACTGGTATTTCTTATACTGCTATGGCTACAGAAATTAATGCTTCTAGCGATAAAGCAGAGGAGTTGCTGGGTTTAACAATGGGGGCACCAGTACAAACGCAACCTGAGGTTAAACGCATAGAGGATACATTAACCGTTAATGTACATGGTAAAAGTTTAACAGAGGCTGGTAAAAGTAAGAATGTTACAGGTATTTATAATGGCTTTGGGTCCCAGTTAACGGTAGATAAGGATTTAGTGGTTCGACTTAAAAATGATGCGCCTGCTTCTAAACGTGAATTGGGCCATTATTATATGAGTGCAGTCTATGCTGGTTACGGTGGGAAGGTGCCACGTCTTAGCAAGGATAATCCGGACCGAGATTTTGGGGATACCAATATTCACGTTAAAGGTAATGTAGATATCGATGCCATCGGCTCTGGTTTACAAGTCAATCAACGAGGTCATATCCTTGTTGATGGAGGCGGTAAGATTATCACTCATCCTGTAGAAACATCTGATACCTATTCTGTAGTAGCTGAAGAGGGCGATGTCTATGTAAATGCAGGCTCTGATGGTAAACATCCAGGCACTCATGACTTAGTTGCTGTTGGTAATGTGGGCCTTATCAACAAGGATTATGGCCGCGATCCAAATCACAATGTAGAACCAACTAATATAGCACTAGCTTTCACAACAACAAACTCTAGCCTTACCGGTGCTGTTTTGAATGAATATGCTGAAAGCAATAAAAATCCCCATAATTCTGGTGCCGATATTTACCTACAAAACGGAGCTACTTGGAATAATGAATGGATTGGCATGGAGCGTCCTACACCTAAAAAAGAACGTCCATCAGGGGATAATGCAGCGTACCTATACAAGGGTAGTAAGGTTCGCAATCTTGTAGGTGGTGTTAACCCAACTGCAGCAGGTAACATTCATCCTATCGATGCGCGGCCTATAACAATTCAGAACTATAGCGGTTATGTGAATGCTATTTATAAATCTGGCGTACCAGCAAGCGAAGCTGGAAAAGGGCAAATCATCGTTGAACATGCGGCGGATAATAGCCATATTACAATGCAAGGCGACCATTCCGGTAATACCATCGATGATGCAAGCTACAAAAAGGATGTTCAAGCATTAGCTGAGAAATTACAATACACAGGCAATGATAAGAAGCTTAGCACAACAGTTCTAATCAATGAAGGCGTTACTACACCGGGTGCTGTTGCAGACCTAGGGGCAGATCATTTTGATGCTCAAGGTCATCTCGTTGTAGATGATACAACAAAAGTTGTTCGTGCTAGCGAATCATCACTCGTAGGTGGCACGAAATCTGCCCTTACTTCAACAGTTATGGCGTGGAAAAATAATACTAATGATTTACAACGTCGTTTAGGTGATCTTCGTTTAGCTAATACAGATAAAGGAGTATGGGCTAAATATATAGGTGGTAAATCTAAGATTACAGATGGTGCTGATGCACATATGACATACAATGGCGTACAAATCGGATATGATCATAAAGCCTCCAATGGCTGGATTTTTGGCGGTGCCCTAGATTACAGTACATCTAGTAACTCTTATGCCAACGGCAGTGGCGACGGTAAGTTAGGTGGTATAGCCTTATATGGTACAAAGCAACACGATGATGGTCGGTATATAGATATCATCGCTCGTGGTAATAGATTATCCAACGACTATAGCCTTAACTCAATTAGTGGTCAACGTTTGAATGGTAACTACCATACATTTGGTACATCCTTGAGTGCTGAATATGGTAAACGTATTAAAAAACAAAATGGTTTCTATATCGATCCTAGTGTAGAATTTATTTTAGGTCGTTTAAATGGTGTATCCTATGATGCAACTATTGCAGGCGGTGGATCCATGCATGTGAAATCTGATGCGGTCAACTCTGCCGTAGGTAGACTTGGCATTGGTATTGGTAAAGAAACAGAAAAATCTAATATCTTTGCAAAACTAGCACTAGCTCATGAATTCTCTGGTAAATTGAATACTACATACTCTGCACCAGGAAACCCAACAGTACAAACAACTGTGGATTTGAAGGATACTTGGCTTGATGCGGAACTCGGTGGCTCTTGGAGCATCCGTCCTAGTACATATCTATATGGTACATTCACTAAAAACTTTGGTGCTACCATAGATAATACATGGCGTATCGATGCAGGCGTTAGACATAACTTTTAATTAAATATATGAAAACTCTGTAGTAGCTTGAATTGAGTTACTACAGAGTTTTTTTGTAAAAGTGTTTATGTGAATTATTCTATAGCGGCAAATAGACAATATTAACTGGCTTGTTGTGATGGGCAGACTTTAACAATTTGGCATATCTATGTTAGTATATAAAGGCTAGTTAATATGTAACTTCTTAAGTAAGAGTTAGGAGGATATAATATGAAAGTTCTAATCGTAAATGGTAGTAGCCATGTAAATGGCACAACAATGCAAGCTATACAAGAGGTACAAAAGGTATTTAGTGAAGCCAATGTAGATACAGAGGTCATTCAGCTAGGCAATAAACCTATTCGTGATTGTATTCAATGTGGTTATTGTTCTGAGCATGGCGATTGTGTATTTAAGGATGATGATGTAAATGCCTTCGTAGAAAAAGCGAAAGATGCAGATGGTTTTATCTTTGCAACACCTGTATACTATGCACATCCGAGTGGACGTATTTTATCCTTCTTAGATCGTGTATTCTATAGTGCGGAAAGCGTAACGCCCAATCCATTTGCCTTTAAACCTGGTGCATCTATTGCCGTAGCTCGTCGGGGCGGTACAACTGCATCCTTTGATGTACTCAATAAATACTTTGGCATTTCTCAAATGCCAATTGCAGGCTCTACGTATTGGAATATTAGCCATGGTCTAGTAGCCGACGATGCTAAGCAAGATGAAGAAGGTATGCAAACCATGCGTAACTTGGCAAGAAATATGGTTTGGATGATGCGTAGCTTTGCTGTAGCTAAGGAGCAAGGGGTACCATATCCAGATACCGATAAAGAGAAAAAAGTGTCTACGAACTTTGTACGTTAATAACTCATCGATTGTTGAGTTACTAGAGGAGTTATGATGGTTAAGGTTTTATTTATTTGTCACGGAAATATTTGTCGTTCAACGATGGCAGAATTTTATATGAGACATATCGTTGAGCAGGCTGAATTAAGCGATTTTATATATGTTGAATCTGCCGCTACATCTCGTGAGGAGATAGGGAACGATACCCATTATGGGACTAAGCAAAAGCTAGATGAAATGGGTATTCCTTATACTCGTCGTAAGGCTCGCCAAGTAACGATTGATGACTATCATAACTTCGATTACCTCGTTATTATGGATGAAAATAACGGACGTAATTTAAAACGTATCATTGGAGCTGATGTAGACTCCAAGGTATATAAGGCTATGTCCTTTGTTGGTGACAGCCGTGATGTAAAAGATCCGTGGTATACGGGAAACTTTGACGAAACCTATGACGATATAAGTCGGAGCTGTGATGCTTTACTAGAATTGATTAAGGCAAGAATATAATAGAGATAGCCCCTATAGTTATCTAACAAGATGCTTAACTATAGGGTTTTTTCTGTATAACCCTAGTTGTTCTATATACTTTATACTATCGAACCATAGCGTAATATGGTATAATTTTTAGGTATTCATGCGCCTATAGCTCAGGGGATAGAGCGCCGGTCTCCGGAACCGGGTGCGCAGGTTCGAATCCTGCTAGGCGCACCAAATAAAAGGCTTCTCGAAATTTCGAGGAGCCTTTTTGTATGTCTATAATTAGTCTATAGGACAGAGAATTATATATTTGTATATCATAATTTAGCGTACTTTATTGTTCTAACTTTACTATCTATATTTATTACACTGAATGCCTCTAGCTCTAAATTCTTGTATGAGTAACTCTGTAGATTTATCAATGATTTCTTCATTTGTTATATATACCATCTTTTTGTAATAGACCGTACCATCAAATTCTATCCAACGACTTGTTTTACCATTTAGTTTGCAAATCTTCATTCTACCTGCCCAGCTTCCCATGCTACGGAATTTTTTGCCCTTAGAGAAGCGTACTTCTCGAATATCTTTTAATTTATAGGTTCTTTTCATTAATCCAATGCCTATAGAGACTTGATCATCCTTAAAGTAAAGAAGTTTATAACGCTCTTCAGGAGGCATAGATCTAATTATAGATAAGTTATAAGTAGCAAATGTCACTGCGATAGCGACTAATACAAACATTAGGATTATCATATATTTTCCCATACTATTAAGTCCTCCTTATCTCTATTATAATAAATATAAGTAATGTATGAAATCATTTTCATAATCAAATTGGCAATAAATAGTAGAAGGACAAGATTATTTTGAAGGATAAGAATATGTAGAAACAGTAGATAGAATGCCAGTATATCGAGTAATGATTGGAGATTAATAGGATTATGTTGCTTTATGAATGAAGGTTCACATTCCTTATATAGTTGGTATGATATAATGTCCTCAAAATTTACATTGTTATTTGATGTAGCTATGGAGGTGTTTTATGCTTTCAACACTTTTATTTTTACTAATTGTATTCTTAATTTACCTATTCATTAAACAATATAACTTGTTGCAAAACTTGTCTGGAGAAATCAGAGAGACTCGTACTAATATTATGGCTTTCTATGAGAAAAAGGTGTTTATCATAAATGAGTTTATTAACCTTGTAAATGAGCTAGATGGTTATGAAAAAATAACCCCCTTAAAATTGTCCAATACCTTTGTAGAGATGGCTCGTGAAACATCCAAAGCGGTAGAAAATATTACTGCTTTAGTAAATCAATTTCCGGATTTGAAGGCCCATACTCAATATGCTGAATTCCAAGAATCTCTTAGAGAAAATGACATATTAATCTCAAATAAGCGTGAAATTTATAACTATCAAGTGAAACAATACAACAGTACGTTGGCACAAATTCCAATGGTATTTGCTGCATCATTATTGGGCTTTAAAGAAGCGCCGTTTTTTGAGCCAAATAGAGAAGATATGTTTTCTGAGTTCAGTGGTGCTGATTCTAAAGCTATTAAAGACCTAGCTAAAAAAGGTTGCGATAAATTAAAAGAGACTACTGAAAAAGTTAGTGAGACCTTACAAAAGAAAGAACAAGAGGCACAAGCTAAGCGAGAAGAGCGGATTAAACAAGAGCGTGAATCTGCTGATAAAAATGAGAATGTAACGGTTGAAGTGAAAACTGATCAAGAAATACCAAAAGCTGAGGATACTTCTGAACCTGAAGCATCAAAAAATGGTGATAGTTCTACACCAGTAGAGAAGCAAGAAGAGAAATAGTTAAATAAAATAGATGTATACAATCAGGTAGAATTTAATTCTGTTAGCAATAAAATATGAGAAATAAAAAACTCCACTTTTTTGAGTGGAGTTTTTCCGTATATGAAGTATGAACGTATTTTTGCTACTGAGCTAGTTTTAGATATGGATAATTCGTTTATTGATGTGAAATTATATATTCAATAATATCGAAATAGCATAATAAATGTGACTTGAGTAACACATTTTATTTTGAGAATGATGTACAATAAGGATAGCTATATGAAAATCTGAACATCCTAGCCGGAACACTAGGACATATAGGGGAGCGTTAAATTACATAGTGAATTTAACTAAGTGAAAATTACTTATATATGTATCTATGGCTCATCCGTTTGGGGATGCAGCTATTTAGAGGGGATAATATGACAAATAAAATACAGGAGCTTACCGTCAACGAAACTTGGCGTGATGAGCAAGACGCATGGAACCATCGTTCCGAGTACTTTGTAGAAATGCACAATCGCGAGGATCGCAAGGCACAGGTCACTGATTTTTTAGCCTTCTTAAAGGATGAAAATTTATTACCTTCATCGAATGGTCGTACACTTGATGTAGGCTGTGGTGTTTGTGACTACGCACTTGGGTTAGCTCGGGAAGGCTATAAGGCGACTGGTATCGATTTATCTGATGGTATGATTCGCGGTGCTAAACAATTGGCAGAGTCAGAAGGTTTAGATCTTAGCTTATATATCGGACCTTGGTCTGATGAAACTCGTCAAGAACTAGGTTGGGATAAAAGCTTTGACTTGGCATACAGTATCTTCTGTCCAATTATGTTTAATGTAGAAAATATTCGCGCCATGCACGATGCAAGTAATGATAAATGCTTGTGGATTGCTTTCAGCGAACGGAGCGACGAAATGGTAGATATGTTATCTGAACATTTCTTTGGCCGTGATTCTTTCCCGTGGGATGGCAAGATGAAAGAATGTTTAGATGCAATTCATGAGATGGGGCGTAATGTGAAAGTGACTTATAAAACGGTTCCTGAAACAGAGGTTATGTCTCTTGAAAAGGCAGTTAATTATTTTACCATGCGACTTCATAATAATGGATGGGGAGACATGGAAGACATGAAAGAAGAGATTAGAAATCTCATTGAGCCACTAGCTATTGATGGAAAAATCCATAATAAGACTGTTGATAAGGTGGCTTGGGTTTCATGGTCTGTGAAATAGGAGAGAAACATGACAGTTGATGAGAAACGTAAGTTAGAACTAAAAACTATGTACCAGATTATTGGCATCTATTGTCATAATAAGCACCACACTCCTAAAGGACAACTCTGTGAGGAGTGTCAAAAAGTTTGGCAATATGCTGAACATCGTATAGATGTATGTCCTCATATGGAAAGCAAGACCTTCTGCAGTGTATGTAAAACGCATTGCTATGCGCCTACGTATCGTGAAAAAATACGTGAAATCATGCGCTATGGTGGACCTAGAATGTTATTTATATCACCAATTCAAGTTATTCGCCATATGTATTTAGAGTGGAAGGATAGAAAAAGGAGTCGTACTTCTTATGAAAACTGATATGATTGTAAAGACAGGAATGTTTGTAGCATTGACGGTTTTACTATCTTATATATTTGCTATTCATACTACATTTATACATATTACCTTTGGATTTTTATCAACCGCTATATTTGGTATTCTTTATGGGCCTATGGCAGCAGGTATAATGGCTGCTATTGCCTGTTTTATAGGTATGTCTTTATTTGGACAAGGGGTATTCTTTCCCGGCTTTATCATATCTGAATTTCTTGTAGGCTATGTGTATGGGTATTTTTTACACGGACGTAATGTTACATTTAAACAATTACTTTTACCGGAGACGATTGTTACTGTATGTATACATCTGATATTAAATACAATATGGCTCACAATATTTTATAACAAAGCAGTATCTGCTATATTTATTGGACGTCTTATTAAAAATATCATTTGTTTCCCATTAGAAATTGCATTGATTTTAATTGTGTATAAGGCAGTCAGTAAGTTTATGGTACAAAAAAAGCCATAATCTTACAGTATACTAAAATGCACCCCTAACATTAGATTATATGTTAGGGGTGCATTATTATTTGTAAATATAGCGTTTTACGCGAGTGCTTTGTCCAATACAGTTTTGATTAAAGATTTTGTTTGGACATAGCTTTCACCAGGTTGCGCCTCGTATTGTTTGTCGAGGTCGAACCATAAGTTCGGATAGTATTCATAAGGGTGAGTTTTGAAGAGCTCATGAGCATCTTGATCTTCAACCCAGTTGATATGAATATCTGCGTATGCAGGATTTTCTGCAACGAGTTCATCGATAGCACGGAATGCATTAGCGCAATAAGGGCAACCGTTTAAATGGAAACCTAATATTTCTTTCATGATATTCAGTCCTTTCAAAATAGAATCTACATATATTTCTATAATTTGAGATTTTATACATATTCATGTACCACAACATATGGTACACTACTGAGTATAACATATCTATATAAGATATTCAATTTTTTAGATATATCAGATGTGAATATTGAGAATTCGATATGCATGCATTATATAAATAAGGAGATACCTATGATTTCAGGCGCACAGTATCTGGTAAAAGCCCTTCAAGAGGAGCAGGTAGAGTTTTTGTTTAACTATCCTGGGGCGGCTACTATTGATATCATGGATGAATTATATAAGCAAGATAAGGTAAAAGTGATTTTGCCGCGTCATGAGCAAGCATTGGCCCATGCGGCAGATGGATATGCTCGTAGTACCGGTAAAGTAGGGGTTTGTATGGTAACCTCTGGACCTGGTGCTACAAATCTTGTGACTGGTATTGCTACTGCTTATTCTGATAGTGTTCCGCTCGTTTGTATTACAGGCCAAGTTGACTTGGGTCTGATGGGCAATGATGCGTTCCAAGAAGTAGATACTGTTGGCATTGTACGCAATATCTGTAAATATGCTGTTACCGTTCGTGATCGTAAAGAGCTTGGCCGTATTTTGAAAGAAGCCTTTTATATTGCTCGCACAGGTCGACCAGGCCCTGTGGTTGTGGATATTCCTAAAAATATTCAAAAGGCTATGGGGTCTGATGAGTATCCTACTGAGGTTAATATTCGCGGTTACAAACCAAATACCACTGTTCACGTAGGTCAAGTAAAAAAGGCCTGTTCTATTATCAGTAAAGCTAAAAGGCCTCTATTCCTATTAGGCGGTGGGGTAAGCATTAGTGGTGCTAACGAGCTTATGATGGAGTTGGTAAACAAAACGGGAATTCCTGTTGTAACGACCTTGATGGGGAAAGGTGCGGTAGATACGCGACATCCGCTATACTTAGGCAATGTTGGTATTCACGGTGGATATGCACCAAATGTGGCACTCACAGATTGTGATGTGATGATTTCTATTGGTACCCGTTTTAACGACCGCATTACAGGTAAATTAAGTACCTTTGCACAAGATTGTAAGATTATCCATATTGATGTGGATGCTGCATCTATTTCTAAAAATATTAAGGTCGATATTCCAATCGTAGCAGATGCTAAATTAGCTATTGAAAAATTATTGGAATATATTGAACCTCATGATCTTGGTGATTGGCCTGAACAATTGCAACAGCTTAAAGCAGAACGTCCTGTTACTCAAGCTGATGAAGAGGGGCTAACACCTCAAACTGTTATCGATTACATTAATAATCACTATGAACGTCCTATTGTTACAACCGATGTAGGGCAAAATCAATTGTGGACTACTCAGTTCCTTGAGATAAAAGGGCAATATCAAATGTTGACGTCTGGTGGCCTAGGTACCATGGGTTATGGTTTCCCTGCTGCCTTAGGTGCGCAAATGGGAAATCCAGATAAGCGCGTGTTTGCCATCTGTGGTGATGGTGGCGTGCAAATGAATATCCAAGAGTTTGCTACTGCTATGCACTATCGTTTGCCTGTGACACTGATTATCTTAAATAATGGTTTCCTTGGTAATGTGCGTCAATGGCAACAATTATTCTACGATAAACGGTATGCTTGTACGAATTTGATGATGGATGAAAGCGCCCTCGTAACGCGTGATGTGATCGATAATGATGAGTTTGAATATGTACCGGACTTTGTAAAATTGGCAGATGCTTATGGCGCAAAGGCAATGCGTATTACTAAGGTAGAGGACATAGAAAAAGGGTTCCAATTGGCGGATACTTTCAAAGATGGCCCTACATTACTTGAGTTTATCATTCCAACAGAACTCAATGTGTTGCCAATGGTACCAGCAGGTAAGTCTTTAAGTGATATGTTATTAAAGGATAAAAAATAGGAGGGGCTATGGAAGTACATATGAAAAAACGCTGTATTTCAGCGTATGTAGAAAACCAGATCGGTGTACTAGCTAAAATTTCCGGCCTCTTTGCTGGTAAAAACTATAACCTAGATACATTAACGGTAGGAGAAACAGAAGATCCTACTATGTCTCGTATGACGATCGATCTTACTTGTGATGATTTGACGTATGAACAAATTATTAAGCAATTAAATCGTAGCGTAGAGGTGATTAAGGTTATCGACTTTACGGACATGCCGATTATGAAAAAAGAATTACTATTTATCAAGGTCAATAGCTGTAAAGAAGCGGATAAACAAGAAATTTTCCGCATTGCTCAAACCTTTGATCTATTAGTTGTGGATTATAATCGTAAATCTGTACTAGTACAATGTGTAAAGACCGTATCTAAAAATAATGACATGATTGCCTTATTTAAAGATATGTTCGTCAATCGTATTGAAGTTGTACGTGGTGGTAGCGTAGCTATCGAAGCATTATCTACACCTGATAGATAATGTGTGTACTCTAGCATTTTAAAAGCGATTTAGGTCTATTCAAATATATAATACATGTATTTGAATAGACCTATTTTTTGTGGCTTAAAGCGTGTACAACTCGATATGATATAATATGTATATCGACCATTATTGATATAGAGACATTGGTTGTGTGCCAAGGTCTTTTATTATAGGAGGTATTATGAGTTTATTAGATGATATTTTAGCCCATAATAAAGAATACATAGAAGATCAAAATACAGGTTATGTAGATACCGATACAAAATGTAGTAAAATGCCTAGCCGTGAGATGGCTATTGTTACATGTATGGATACACGTCTTGTTAACTTCTTAGAAGATTCCATGGATATTGGGCGCGGTGAAGCGAAAATCGTAAAGACTGCAGGTAACTGTATTACAGGTCCCTTTGATGGCGTTGTACGTAGTTTACTTGTTTGTATTTATGAGCTAGGCGTTAACGAAATCTTTATCATTGGTCATCACGAATGTGGTATGGCAAAAACTACGGCAAAAGATCTAACAGAAAAAATGTTGACTCGTGGTATTGCACCAGAAGCGATTCATATGGTCCGTAAAGAAATGGAACGCTGGGCGGATGGCTTTACACATCCTGCTGAAAATGTAGAGGATACAGTAGACGAATTGCGTATGAATCCTTTGATTCCTAAAGATGTGCCTATTCACGGTCTTATCTTCCATCCTAGAACGGGTGAAATCGAAGTTATTGTTAATGGCTATACACAAATGAAACAATATTACGAAAAGAATTAGAATTATATGAGCAAAAAAAGATTAATTATATCCGTGCTAGCCATTATTGCCTTGGTCTGTGTTACTATAGGTGGATATGTCCATAAGGATGCTATACAGAGTTGTATAGCTAGAACAGCGGCTGTGGTGAGTGGCCAAGAGATAAAACCACTACTCGATTCTGAAAGTCGTTATATTAGGCAAATTGTAGCTCAAGATAACAGCACGAGTCGTACTATTATGTGGCAATCAGATAGCAGCGAAGCTGATGCGGTAATAGAGTATCGTCTTGTTGGAGCCGATACGACTCAAACGATAAGAGCTACAGACAAAGCTTTTACCGATGATGGTAGTACTACCTATATCCATGAGGGGACATTAACTGGTTTGACGCCTAATACAAAATATGAATATCGTGTTGGTTATAGTAATGATCGTCGCAGTGACTGGTATTCATTGGAAACCGCAGGCGCTAAAGAATATGATGTCCTTATCTATCCAGATTCGCAGTCTGGTGATTACTCTGAGTGGGAACGAATTGTAAAAGATTCAGCGAAACGCAATCCTAATACAGCCTTGTATATTAGCATGGGCGATCTCGTAGATAATGGGGAGCACGCATATCAATGGCGTACTTGGTTAAATTCGATTAAACCGTTAAGTGCTAATGTACCGTTAGCAACGACATTAGGCAATCACGAGATGTATACATTAGATTGGAAAATGCGCGAGCCTTATGCGTATTTGAATTACTTCGCAGTACCGCCTAATGGGAATGAAATTTTTAATCGTCGTTATTATTCCTATGACTTCGGTGATGTTCATTACGTTGTATTAGATACAATGTTATATGAAAGCAATCATGAGGATAATCATGATACGCATCATCCTGATTTATACGATGTACAGGTTCAATGGTTACGCCAAGATCTTGCAGCTAATACGAAGAAATGGACTGTCGTTCTTATGCATCGAGATCCATTCCAATATGCCTTTGACCGACCAGGTGTAAGTCGAGATGTTGGTTTCGATGACGAGGGTGTGTTATTTATGCCTATCTTCGATGAATTTAATGTGGACTTAGTCTTATCTGCTCATTTACATACATATCGCAATCGCGGTCATGTGCGAAACTTTGATCGAGACCCATCTGGTCCATTATATATTCTTACAGGAATAGCTGGTGATGCACGACGTCCTAAGTGGAAGCAACATCCATTAGATGTATATGTAGCACCTCAGCCTGAAACGAATAATTATATGTCTATGACAGTAACACCGAATAAGCTGATTGTAAAATCATTTTTACCTGATGGTACTCAGCTCGACGAATCCGTCATTGAAAAATAAGAAAAAAACACCTTCTTTGGAAGGTGTCTTTTTTTTTCTCTAATCAAAGGTAGCAAGAATCTATGAGTAAAATTGATTTACAATATAACAAATAAAAATACGGGAGATTTGTATAAATACTTGCTAATTATGGTAGGTAGTATTATAATACGTGTATAGATTATAAAAATACACAAAATATGTATAAAATATACATATCGTGTATAAAGGAGATAGCCTAATGAATGCATTACAAGATTTAATTAAGAAATATGCCTCCCAATATAAAGAACAAGTTGTGGAATGGCGCCGACATATTCATAGCCATCCAGAGTTATCTGGTGAAGAGAAACATACATCTTTATTTATTCAAAAGGTGCTTGGTGAACTAGGAATTCCCTTTGTAAACGATATTTCTGATCATGCTGTTATCGGTAAGATAGAGGGTGCTCATACAGGCCCTGTTATTGCATTGCGCGCCGATATGGATGCGTTACCCATACATGAAATAACAGGATTGCCCTTTGCTTCACAAAATGAAGGTGTTATGCATGCCTGTGGTCATGATAGCCACATGGCAATTTTACTTGGTGCAGCGGCGATTCTACAATCTATTAAAGATCAATTACATGGGACCGTGAAACTCGTATTTCAACCTTCAGAAGAAGAAGCTTTATTTCCAGGGGCTCAAGGCATTGTCGATAGCGGCATCCTCGACGATGTGGATGAGATATATGGACTTCATGTGTGGCCTCAATTGCCAGTGGGAACTGTAGGTCTTAAAAAAGGCAATCTCATGGCTGCATCCGATCACTTCCTCGTACACATTAAAGGGAAAGCTACTCATGGTGCAGAACCTCATAATGGGGTAGACGCAATTGTAGCAGCCGCAAACTGGATTGTAAATGTGGAATCCATGGTGGCTCGCGAAACGAATCCCATGGAAAATCTCGTGTGTACAATTGGAGTGATTAATGGTGGTGATCGATACAATGTGGGCTGTGGTGATGTGTATCTTGAAGGTACTTGTCGTACCTATGAACCAGAGAAACGTGATTATATTGAGCGACGTTTAAGTGAAAGCTTACAGGCCCTCGATGTGATGTTTAAAACGGAAAGCACCTTGGACTATAAACGTGGTCATGGTGCTACTATCAATAATCCAGATGCCATCGATTATGCCACATCCATCGTAAAAAAATATTTCGGAAAAGAAGCGGTGGTACATCCTGAATTCCCGTCTATGACGGCAGAAGACTTCTCTGCCTATCTTCATAAAATCAAAGGTGCTTTTCTTTGGTTAGGCACTGGCTTTGAAGGCAATCCAGCGTTGCATAATGCAGCTTTCACCATCGATGAAAGCATCCTCGAACCAGGTATCACAATGATGTCAGCGTTGGCCGCCGAATTCTTACAAGAAAAGTAGTTAAATAAGTAGTTTGAAATAAGAGGTTATCATGAAAAGTTTACAACATAAATCATTTAAAACAATGCTTCAATATACACCAGAGGAAATTAAGTATTTTTTGGATTTAGCAGCAAAGCTAAAAGCAGATAAAAAAGCGGGCAAGGAAATTAAAACATTAGAAGGTAAAAACTTTGTTCTAATCTTTGAAAAGGACTCAACGCGGACACGTTGTGCTTTTGAGGTAGGGGCTGCTGACCAAGGCGCTTTTACAACATATCTTGGCCCTACAGGTTCTCAAATGAATAAGAAAGAATCCTTAAAGGATACGGCTCGTGTTCTTGGTTCCATGTATGATGCTATCGAGTTTAGAGGCTTTGACCAAGAGGACGTAGATACATTGGCGGAATATTCTGGTGTGCCAGTTTGGAATGGGCTTACCGATATGGATCATCCCACACAAACCTTAGCGAATTTCTTAACCATACAAGAAAATATCGATAAACCACTGAATGAAATATCCTTCGCTTATGTTGGACATGGTCAATCAAATATGTGCAATGCCTTGATGAGTGGTGCCGTTAAAATGGGGATGGATTTCAGACTCATTGGCCCTAAACAATACTGGCCAGCTGGTCCATTCTACGAAGAGTGCTTAAAAGTGGCTAAAGAAACGGGTGCTACTATTACTTGCACAGATAATGTAGCAGAAGGTGTTAAAGGCTTAGATGTCATCTACACAGGCGTATGGGTAACCATGGGCGATACATACGATATGTGGGAAGAACGTATCAATACCTTTAAATCATTCCAAGTCAATGCAGAAATGATGGCGTTAACCGGTAATCCAAATACCAAGTTCTGCCACTGTTTACCTGCGTTCCACAACACAGAAACACAAGTAGGTAAAGATATTTATGAACGGTTTGGCATGAATGGCATTGAGGTGACCGAAGAGGTATTCGAAGGTCCAAACTCGTTAGCATTCCAAGAAGCAGAAAATCGTCTCCACACGATTAAGGCAGTTATGGTTGCTACCTTTGGAGATTATCCATTGAAATAAATTCATCCTCCTAAATGGTGATGAATTGTATAGTTTGTTTCCTATTTATATTGGATAAAGGGCTATATAAATAGGTGTGAGTCACCAATAGGTGAGAATTGAGGTTTATTATGACACCCCATAGAGTATTTATTGTTGGTCATGAAGGCACAACTGGTCTTAGAATTCATGAACGATTATCCGATAGAAAAGATATAGAACTCTTAGCCACAGCTGATGAGGATCGCAAAAATCTTGAGGCTATTAAAGTGGTTGCAAAAAAAGCAGATCTTGTATTTCTATGTTTACCTGATGTGGCTTCTAAGGAAATTATGGCCGCTATTGGTGATTTTCCATGTAAGGTTATTGATACTTCTACAGCGTTTAGAACTACAGCTGGTTGGGCATATGGGTTCCCAGAACTAGGTGAAAGCTACAAAACAGCTATTGCAACTAAAAAACATATTGCAAATCCTGGCTGTCATGCGAGTGGTATGATTGCTTGTATAGCGCCTCTTGTAAAAGCAGGGCTCGTGCCAGCGGATTATCCTTTCACCATTACATCTTTAACAGGTTATAGCGGTGGTGGTAAAAAGATGATTGGCCAATATGAAAGCAATCCAAAAGACTATTTCCTTTATGCTCCTCGTCAATATGGGCTTGGTCAGGAACATAAACATTTACCTGAAGTACAACATGTATGTGGCATTAGTGAAGCACCAATTTTTATGCCAATCGTTGATGACTACTACTCTGGGATGGAGGTTACAGTGGGCATTCATAGTCGTTTATGTCATAAACCTGTTTGCATTGATAAGGTGCAACAAGTATTAGAAGACTTTTATAAACATAGTACGATTATTACGGTCGCACCATTTACTGAAAATAGTAACACTGGCATGTTAAACGCTAATCAATTAAGCAATACGGACAGCATGAAAATCTATGTGACTGGTAACGATGAGCGCATTATGGTTCACGCTATATTCGATAATTTAGGTAAAGGTGCATCGGGTGCGGCTGTTCAATGCATGAATATCGCATTAGGTTTGCCAGAAGAGACTGGATTGGTATTGGGGTAGAGGTAATACTATGAAGGATGTAACAAATGCAATGCGGGCGCAAATACTAACGGCGGCCGTTCCATATATAAAACAATATACCGATCAGTATGTTGTCGTTAAATACGGCGGCAATGCCATGGTTGATGAAGAGTTAAAAAAATCTGTCATGAAGGATTTACTATTACTTCAATTAGTGGGGGTCAAAGTAGTCCTTGTTCATGGTGGTGGCCCAGCTATTAATAGTACCTTAGAGGCGATGCAAATTAAATCACATTTTGCTAATGGATTACGCGTTACAGATGAAGCAACAATGAATGTTGTACAAATGGTATTAGCTGGCAAGGTGAATAAAGGTCTCGTGGCGGATTTAACGGATCTTGGTGGTAAAGCTGTTGGCCTCTGTGGTGTGGATGGCAACATGATTCAAGTTCATAAACAAAACGAAGCACTTGGTTATGTAGGTTATATTGATATTATTGATACGAGCATTATCCATGACGTAATTAGCCGTGGCTATATTCCAGTTATTTCTTCTATTGGCATGGGAGCCGATGGCAAGACATATAATATTAATGCTGATACGGTAGCCGCAAAGATTGCAGGCGCCCTCAAGGCGGAAACAATGGTGGCTATGACCAATATTGATGGTGTACTGCGAGATGTACATGATCCAGATTCTTTAATTTCTAAAATTACAATGGCTGAGGCAGCTCAGTTAAAAGCCGATGGTATCATTGCAGGAGGTATGATTCCTAAAGTAGATTGCTGTTTAGAGGCCATCGAAGCAGGGGCACAGAAGGTATTTATCATCAATGGTGAAATCCCACATGCCATTCTTATCGAACTATTGACCGATGAAGGTCTTGGTACCATGTTTGTAGCTTAAAATAGTAGATATAATTTTGGTAATCATCTGACTACCTTTTATATAGATGACGGCGGCAAGGCCGTACGTTTGGAGGATATCATGAATAATACAATGGATTTTGAAAAACAAGATAAAGAATATATAGCCAATACGTATGGTCGGTTTAACGTATGCTTTGAAAAAGGGAAGGGTTCTCTCTTGTGGGACGTAGATGGTAAAGAGTACATCGATCTTGGCTCTGGCATTGGTGTAACCGCTTTTGGTGTTGACGATGATGAGTGGACTGAGGCTGTTACTAAGCAGTCTCATGCGTTGAATCATATTTCTAATTTATACTATTCTTTGCCGCAAATTGAACTAGCGAAACAGCTCTGCGCGAAAACGGGGATGAAAAAGGTGTTTTTCTCTAACTCTGGTGCGGAGTCTAACGAATGTGCTATTAAGGCAGCGCGTAAATACAGCCATGACAAATACGGCGAAGGTCGTCATGTAGTTGTTACCTTGGTCAATAGTTTCCACGGTCGTACTATTACCACCTTGTCTGCTACAGGACAAGATGTATTCCATCAACATTTCTTCCCATTTACGGAAGGCTTTATTCACACTCCGGCCAATGATATTGATGCAGCGTTGAAAGTCCTTGCTGATCCAGCTGTTTGTGCCATCATGATGGAGCCTATCCAAGGTGAAGGTGGGGTTATGCCCTTAGATAAAGAGTTTGTCCAAGCGGTAACAAAATATGCGCATGAACACGATCAACTGGTACTCATCGATGAGGTACAAACTGGTAATGGTCGAACTGGTAGTCTATATGCATACCAACAATTTGGCATCGAACCAGATGTGGTATCTACTGCAAAAGGCTTGGCGGGAGGTCTACCAATGGGGGCTACTTTGTTCAATGAAAAGATGCAGTACGTTTTAAATGCTGGTGCCCACGCTACTACCTTTGGGGGAAATCCAATCTGCGCGGCAGCAGGGAACACTATTATTAGCCGGTTAACTCCTGAATTTCTCGATTCTGTAAAAGTAAAAGGGGAATACGTAAAATCTACCTTAACTGGTAAACCTGGTGTCATTGGTGTTAGTGGTATGGGGCTCATGCTCGGTATTGAGACTACAGTAGATGCAAAAGCTGTCATTGCAAAATGTTTAGAAAAGGGCGTAGTATGCTTATCTGCTAAAAATAAGGTACGACTTTTACCAGCCCTTAATATTCCACAAGAACAATTAGAAAAGGCGATACGTATTTTGGCTGAAGTGATTGAAGAATTAGCTGCAAAATAAGAATACGTCTAGCTTTCATAAATATTGTTTACTATAGTTATGTAACATTGAACTATGGAAATAAACCGATGATTATATAGACTTTAGTCCGTATTCGTGTTACCCTAGAAGAAACAGTCTATATTGGAGGAGTAAATATGAATACAG
>OGET01000394.1_pt1 | contig 20498 bp, 10 predicted proteins | sample 1570771 | NCBI WGS metagenome assembly OGET01 (sample SAMEA2582032, study PRJEB24529) | metagenome | biome: Human gut stool | place: China | collected 2011 | reverse complement strand
CTCGATCAGCTGCATTATCGATTTTACCTTTAGTTGCATCATCGAGTTTAACAGTCACATCGTCACCATTAGCAACCGTAGTAAGACCATTCTCACCTTTTACGTTAAATTTCACATCACCTGTGCTCAAGGATTTTGCATCAGTCGAACCAGAGTTACCACCTAAAGAAATCTTACGAGCGATAGCGGTAGTATTTTGAGCAATATTAGCTTTATTAGAAGCAATATCCCCTTTATTTGTAGCAATGTCACCCGCATTTTTATCAATTGCAGTTTTATTGTCAGCTATTTTTTGCTTGTTCGCAGCAATATTGTCCTTATTGGTAGCAATATCTGTTTTGTTTGTAGCAATATCGCCCGCATTTTTATCAATTGCAGTTTTATTGTCAGCTATTTTCTGCTTGTTATCTGCAATAGCATCAGCATTTTTACCAATCTTATCTGTATTATCTGCGATATTTGCTTTATTTTCTGCCACTTGATCATCAACTTTCTTCAATTGGTCTTCTGTAGCTCCACGGCCAGATACAGGTTGTGTTTGACCTGGAACCCAAGCAGTGTTAGTCAAGCCAGTTACTTGAGGTGTTTCAACGCCAGTTGTCGCTTTCACTTTTGGTGCCGTAATGGTTTGGTTAGCGGTTACTGTATCAAAAGTTACATCTTTCTTAGTAGAAATGGTAAAGTCTTTACCATTTTGAGTAATGGAAATGTTATCACCATCGATGAATTTAACAGTGTTACCACCCTCAACCTTTTCAGCCGTCTCATTATTAGCGACTACATTCCATGCTGATAAATCCTTAACCTGTTGCTTACCGTCAGGTGTCAAATTGCTCAAGTCTCGATCAGCTGCATTATCGATTTTACCTTTAGTTGCATCATCGAGTTTAACAGTGACATCGTCACCATTAGCAACCGTAGTAAGACCGTTTTCACCTTTAACATTGAATTTCACATCACCTGTACTCAAGGATTTTTCATCAGTCGAACCAGAGTTACCACCTAAGGAAATCTTACGAGCGATAGCTGTCGTGTTTTTGTCGATGTTAGCCTTATTAGTAGCAATATCGCCTGCATTTTTAGCGATTGCAGTTTTATTTGTATCAATAGCAGTTTTGTTAGCTTCAGCTTTATCGTCAACTTTTTTCAATTGAGATACATTAACAGCATCTTTATCAGCGATACCATCTGTTACATTCGTAACTTTCAAATTTCCAGCATTAATACCTTTGTCACCATCAATTTTAACAGTTTCATTACCGCCAGCATTATTGAAAGATGCACTGTTTAATTTAGAAAGATCTTTTTTCAAGGCTACAGAGATTTTCTTATCATTTCTAGCAACCGTAATATTATCGTCACCAGAAAAATCTACTGTATTTCCTTTTTCAACGGCTACTGGTGTAGCTTCGCCATTAGCAGAAAGGTTCCAGCCGTATTTATTTTGGTTGATTGCTTGATTAATTGCATTAGCTACGTTAGCAGAATCCGCCATACCAGCAGTTGCTGTAGCGCTACCATTTGCTACAGTAATATCTTGCTTTTTACCAGAAACTGTAATTTTCTTACCATTAGCTGTAGTTGTAATGTATGTATTATCACCATTTACAACTAATTTACTATTAGCAAGATTCACATCGCCTGTACCAGTATCACCTGTAAAAGCTAGATTAACACTCTTTAACTGTGCCACGTTTACTGCATCTGTATCAGCAGTACCAGCAGCAACATAATTAATTTGACGTGTTTGGTTTGTCGTACCAACAGCAACACCACCTAATTTAGATGTTAAGGCAGCACCACTTAAATCAGCATATGTATCTGTACGACTAGCATTAACATTATATCCCACTACACCTGAAGCAATATCAGCTGTAGATTTTGAGCCAACAGCTACACCATCTACTACTTTACCTCTAGCACCATCACCAACAGCTACAGAACGACTCGCAGATGCATCTGTCGCGGCATTTGGACCAATAGCAATAGAATTAGGTGCTGTAGCACCAGTATTATCTTTATTACCAGCATCAGTTGATTTTATAGATATGTATTTATAAGTAACTTGGTCTACGAGAGCACTAAGCTGAGAACCATTAATTGCATCTGTAGAAGTTGCACTTACTTCACCAGGAGCCACATGTTTTAATTGACGTTCATAACCTGCAGAACCAAAGGATACGATGTCACCTGGTAATGTTTTATCGCCACCAGCCCAAGAAGCAACAGTGCCATTCGGCAATGTATAGCTAGATTGTTTTGTACCACCTATATCAGTATTAGAACCGCCGCCAATAGCAATAGCATTATCGCGGTTCGCTCTAGCGCCTGTGCCAATAGCAATAGCATTTGTTACATCATCATTGGCTTGACCAATAGCGCCAGTAGCAGTTCCCGGTAAACGATCCTTTGCATTTGCACCAGTACCAATTGCAATTCCCACATTACCAGACTGACCTTTCATCCCTAATGTGATACCGGATTCGCCAGCCGTCGCCATTGTATACATTGGGGTTCTCATATCAAAGCCAGTTAAACTTTGAACAGCACTACGCAAGTCCCCAATTTGAGTCTTTCCAGCACTTGTAGTGTAAATAACTTTTACACCATCAGCTTTAACTACATCATCGCCACCAATAACAATAGAAGAGTTACCTTGAGCTATTGTATTTCCCCCAATGGCAATTGCTTGTTCCCCAATTACTCTTGCACCTTCATTAGCAGTATTACCCCCACCAATAGCGATTCCTTGTGGACTGTTAACACTGGTACTAGAATTAGAACCTATTGCAATAGAATATCCACCAGCAGCTGCTGCATTTTGACCGAAGCCTACAGCTTTGTCACCAGTAACAGAAGCACCATCCCCTAAGCCTACTGCTGTTGCATGCAGTTTTGTAGGCAAAGTATTTGCCGCCATAGAGATGCTAGCATTAGTCATTGCTAATGCAGCCAAGATTGCTGCTACAACAATTTTCTTTTTACCACTATTATTCTTAGCGAACTCAGATACTACTACGTAACAGTTTTTTGATTTACTCCAAACCACTTTAAAAATCTTATTCATACTTTCTCCTATAAACTATATTAATATTAATGCTCCCTCGATGTTTTATCATATGGTAAGTCATACAAGAATTTTAAAATTTTCAATATTATAAGTATACCAAAACCTTTAATATACTATCAAGCTTTTTCATTTATTTTTCACAATTATAGGCATTACAAAAACAGCGTAGCAATGGGCTTTATAGTGATTCATGTCACAAATCTATATAAAATATGGGCTTATTTTATACCATACTGAAGAGATAAAATGAATATAAACTCATAATCAATTATTTAAATTTCGTTTATGAGATTATATGTACTAAAAAAACTTGTGTTTAACTAGATATTATGGACTTAGTTACATGTCATCACTATAGACATAATTAATTCATTAAATTTTTATAAAACTTTATGTGTCCTCCCTTAATCAGTGATTGAGTTACTACACCTTTCAAAAAAAATATGCTCAGATTATTATCGATTAAGTTAAGCCTCTTATAGATCACTATTATCTTGTTATACAGCATTTAACGTATCATGTATTGCTTTTAGATTATTATGCTTCAATTTTTATCAACATTTAATTGAGTTCATCTTATATTACATAATAAAAAGCTATCTCATAGAAATGACAATCTACGAGATAGCTTTATTACTAAATTGTATAATTAAATTAGGGAACAAACTAGCGTAATTTAAAAACATATAAACTTTGTTCGTGTGCTAATTGTATTCGCTTATATAAGCGTTTCATATAGGTACGATATATTTCTTGTGATTCTTCTACAGAAATAATATCAAAATGAATTCCATCCCCTACTGGCAACTGGCTTAACCTAGGTAAATCGGCGGTAATGACAGTACCAATCTTTGTATAGCCGCCCGTTGTTTGTCGGTCCGCCATGAGGATTATTGGATTTCCATCTGACGGAACTTGAATAGAGCCAAATACAGCACCATCAGAAATAATGTCTGCACTATCGATATGCTCTATAACAGGGCCATCTAAGCGGAAGCCCATGCGATCACATTGTACGGTCAATGTATATATTTTACTACCAAAGGTCTTAATCCCTTTCTCGGTAAAATACTTTGCTTGCTCTCCTAGTACTACACGCAAAGGTTCGTGACACTCACGACCACCTCGGTTATATAAAGCGGTATTGAATAATTTATGAGTTCCATAGAAGTCACACACATGCACTTTGTCTCTAGTAAATGTATTAATGTAAAATTGATCACCTGCTTGTAACGGTCTCCCCTCAATACCACCTATCTTAGCCTTTGTATGAGTCGATACGCTACCGTTAATAGCGGGAACATCAATACCACCTGAGAAGGCAATATACATGCGCACGCCACATTGGCTAAAGCCGCCAGAAATGATATCGCCTTCGTGACATATAAAAGGTATATATCGAGGCACTACTACATTATTAATCGTAGGGTGCATATCAGCGCCCGTGAAAGCAACGATACATGTACCTTGGACGGTTAACGTAGGTGGCAATACGGTGCACTCTAATGCACCGAAAGGAGTCGTATTACCTACAAGTGCTTGTCCTAATAGATAGCTTTCACTATCCATAGGACCTGCCACAGGCATACCATATTGTTGAAAGCCAACGCGGCCAGAATCTTGAATCGTAGTGTACATCCCTGGTGCATCTACGCGGATTAAAGCAGCCTTAAACTCATTTATACCCACGTAACTCACCTACCTCTACTTTATACATAGACGGAATATATTCCATACCCAAGGATTTAATCCTATGGAATTCGTTTTCATCGATAGACACATAACGAACATAGTCTCCGGCTTGCAATAGTGCAGCCTGTTTCTTAGACATGTCATACATAGTCACAGGTGTGCGTCCAATAATCTGCCAGCCTCCAGGAGAATCTGATGGATATGTACCAGTCTGTTCTCCTGCAATACCTACAGAGCCGGCAGGAATCAAAGTTCTTGGTGAAGACAACCGCGGCGTTGCAATGCGTGGATCCATGCCACCTAAATAGGTAAATCCAGGAATAAAGCCTAGCATATAAACTAAATAATCTGTACCACTATGAATGGATACAACCTCAGCTTCACTTATATGATTGTAAGAGGCTACAAAGCCTAAATCTGGACCAAACTCACCACCATATACGGTAGGTATTTCAACAATCATAACACGTTCAATTACGCTGTCTGTTACAGATTCTTGTAATATAGGATCAAGAATTCTACAAATGTCTGAATACGTATATACCATTGCATCATATTGAACAAGCAATGCACAGTATGTAGGAACTAGTTCAATAATTCCATCTAGCTGTAAGACTTTAATCTGCTCTATAACTTGTCGGATTTGTCGATTAATCTTTGGATCGATTACTTGACCAAAATCAATAGAGATAGCGCAATCCCCTACAGGTGAAATTGTAGGTTTCATATGTACCTCCTGCTATAACTAGAAAGGACCATCACATTCAAGCCGAACGTAATGGTGCTTTCACAGATAATTAATTAACCTAGTAACTTAGCAATGCCTTTTAAAGATGTAACACCAATATAAGATGTTACAAGTACTACAATCCAACCGGTATAATATAAAAGTTTATTGTGTTTGTATGCCCCTACGATTTCAGATTTATGAGTAGCAACGAGCATAACTGCCAACGTAACAGGCAGGATCAAACCATTTACAGAGCCCGCTAAAATCAATAGAGATACTGGTTTGCCAATAAAGATTAAGATACATGTAGAAATAAAGATAAATGCCATAATAGTCAATTTTTCATTTCGTTCTACAACCTTAAACAATGTTTTTAAGAAGGATACTGATGTGTAGGCAGCCCCTACTACAGAGGTCAATGCGGCACAGAAGAACACTATACCGAATAATTTATGACCGATTTCACCAGCGCCGAGAAGAAACGCAGAGCCTGCTGGGTCTTTAGAATCTAGCACAAAGCCCATGGATACTACACCTAAAACGGCTAAGAACAATAACACTCGAACTAATGCATCTACAGACATCCCCATAATTGCTGCACGACGTACATCTTTTAAATGCTCTTGACCTGTAATACCTGCATCAATGAGGCGGTGACCACCAGAAAATGTAATGTAACCACCTACAGTGCCCCCAATAAGTGTAATCGTTGCTAACCAAGGTACATGCTCTGGAATCACAGAATGAGACAAGGCTTCTCCTACTGGTGGATTCGTAGAGAATGCTACGTAGGCGATAAGAACAAGCATAACAGTACCGAGTACTTTAGCCGTATTATCTAAAACACCACCCATCTTCTTAGATGTAAATAGTAAGATACCTAAGATACCGCTAATAGCGGCCGCTGTTGTTGTGTCGATACCAAATATAATATTGAGGCCCATAGAAGCACCACCAATATTACCGATATTAAAGGCCAATCCACCAAGGGAAATTAAAAATGCCACTATATAACCAAGGCCTGGCAATACCTTATTCGCAATATCTTGACCACGCATTTTGGATACACCAATAATCGTCCACACATTAAGCTGTGCAATAATAGAGAAAATAACGGATACAACGATAGCAAATGCAAAGTCTGCTTTCAACTCATTTGTAAATGCTGCCGTTTGTAACATAAAGCCAGGTCCAATGGAAGACGTGGCCATTAAGAAAGCTGCCCCTAATAGGACAGAGAAACTCGCTTTACCTGTAATTGGTTTCATAGGAACCTCCACATATAATAATTAATCTATGCCATACTTAGTGCTTAAAGCTCATACTTACATGTAATACTTACTTTTAATACTTATATTTGCATTTTCTGTTGGTATTAATTAAGCATTTATTTTAATGTATTTAATAGTTTTATCGGTGCTGAAAATTCGCCACCGTTACACCAGCTTTTGTGAGCCCCTCCCGAATATACCTTGTGAAAGCTATCGCTTCAGGGTTATCACCATGAACACATACGGAGTCGGCCACAATATCAATGGTCTTCCCCGTATTAGTAACAACCTTCCCCTTTGTAACCATCATGAGAACTCGGTCTAAAGCCTCTTGCGGGTCTTTGATGAAAGCACCTTCTTCTGTACGAGGGACCAATGTTCCCTTCTCTGTATAGCCACGATCGGCAAACACTTCCTGTATAACAGGAATACCTCGTCGCTGTGCCTCTTGAGCAATATAGCTACCACTCAATACCATGGCCGAGATATTAGGATTTACCGCTTGTAAACCATCTAAAATTGCATCGGCTAGTACAGGCGTAACACAGGCTGTATTGTAAAAAGCACCATGTAGTTTCATATGCTGTAAAGTAATGTCATAACTATCACAAAAAGCTTGAAGTGCACCTAGTTGGTACATCATATAGGCTTTTGCCTCAGCAGGATTTACTGCCATCGCACGACGACCAAATCCCATCAAATCTGGATAACCAGGATGCGCCCCTACGGCAACGCCTTTTTCTTTACATATGCGGACAGTCGCCTCCATAATAAGAGGATCTCCAGCGTGCCAACCACAAGCAATATTAGCACTTGTTACGTGATTTAATACTTCACTATCCATGCCTAATGTATAGTTACCAAAACTTTCGCCTAAATCACTATTTAAATCTACATAATGAGACATATACAATTACCTCTCCATCTTCATTTATTTTATAAATTCTATAGAATATCGAATTTAATGATACGATTATACTAAATAAATCGATGTGTTAGCAATGATTTTTATCATGTATACAAAATTCTTTTATAACCAAAAAACCACAAGATTTTAATCTTGTGGTTTGTATGTAAACTCAATTTTTTATCTGACTCTACTATATCCGTTCATAAGCTCATAAACCGTATTTTGTATATTGTCTGACTCTGTTATTTCAGAAACGGCACAAATAAAATCGGGATGCGCTTGCCAAACGATATCAGCAGCCGTTAATTTAGTGGTTGTATATTTTTCTTTACTAATAACCTCACCATTAAGCTCAACTACAAAGTGTTTACCAGAATAGCCTAATTCATCAAGAACCAAATGAAGTTGCTCACCTACAACATGCTTTGGTTCTCCATTAACAATCAAATCCATAATGACCTCCCATATGAAAAAGCTTATAAAATATCAATATATTCTTCTTGTAAAGCTTTATTCATACTGCGTACAGCACAAAACTTGCCACACATCGAACAGGTTTCACTATGGTCTTCCTCCGGTGCTCTACTTTCACGAATAGAACGAGCCCGTTCAGGATCAAGGGCACAAGCATATTGTGCCTCCCAGTCGAGAACTTGACGTGCCTTAGCCATGGTGTCATCTATATCTCTTGCATTAGAAATACCACGAGCAATATCTGCAGCATGCGCCGCTATTTTAAAAGCCATAATTCCATCTTTTACATCATCTGCATTTGGTAAGGCTAAATGTTCCGCTGGTGTAACATAGCACAAGAAGGACGCCCCATGCATACCCGCTACAGCCCCACCAATGGCAGCCGTAATATGGTCGTAGCCAGGAGCAATATCTGTTACGAGCGGCCCCAACACATAGAAGGGCGCTCCATCACACAAGGACTCTTGTATTTCTATATTCATTTGTATTTGATGTAAAGGTACATGCCCAGGTCCTTCAATCATAGCTTGTACACCATATTGTTTCGCTCGTTTTGCCAATTCACCAAGCCTTACAAGCTCTTCAATTTGGCACACATCAGTTGCATCCGCCAAGCAACCTGGACGACAAGCATCACCTAAAGACAAAGTAACATCATATTCTTTGCAAATCTTTAAAATTTCATCAAAGTATTCATAGAATGGATTTTCATGGCCTGTCATGCTCATCCATGCAAACACCAAGCTTCCTCCGCGGCTAACAATATTAAGCATCCGTTTATGATTCTTAATTTGATCTATTGTTTTTCTTGTAATACCGCTGTGAATAGTAATAAAATCTACACCATCTTGTGCGTGTAATCGGATAGTATCCAAGAAGTCTTGAGCGGTTAATTCGCCCAAATCTTTTTGATGATGGATGACACTGTCATAGATAGGTACCGTACCAATCATTACTGGCGATGTCTCGATTAATTTACGTCTAAAAATACGAGTGTCACCATGAGTGGAAAGGTCCATAATCGACTCTGCTCCAAGTCGAATAGCTCGATTAACCTTTTCAATCTCACTATCATAATCAGTAACGTCTTTCGATGTACCTAAATTAACATTGACCTTTGTTCTTAAACGCTTACCAATTCCCTCAGGCGAAATGCTAGTATGCTGCTTATTACAAGGGATAACAACCTTTCCTGCTGCCACTAGGGAACGTAACACCTCTTCATCCATACGTTCTTTTTCCGCGACTACTTTCATTTCCTTCGTAACTACGCCAGCTACAGCCGATTCCAATTGTGTCATAAACATTTTTACATCCTCCTATATAAAAGACATATATAGTTAGGTATGCAAAAACGGGTATCGAACAAAATGATCGATACCCGTATTAAGTATTAGCGTGCTTCCTACGCGGGCATAATCCCGATCAGGTATAAAGGTCAGGTGCTCGCAGCCCTTTCTCAGCCTATATAATAGGCTCCCTTGCATACTCACTATATAATTATGCTTTTAATATTACTACTTTATTCAGATTTGTCAAATGATTATTCTGACACGTATACATCTGTTATTTATTTCTCAGCCTTATCTTGGTCTTTACTATCATCGGAATCTGCTTTTTCAGAGATTACAATATGCCCATCCTTAACATCTGCAAGCAAGTGTTTTACATCGATATTATCCAAGTAGAAATCTGTTACATTATCTCGGATTTCAGATTCCACAACACGGCGTAATGGACGAGCGCCCATAGTTTTGTCATACCCTTGTTCCATCAACAATTCTTTAGCTGCATCTGTTACATCAAGAGTGATGTCTTTTTTAGCTAAAGTTTTATTCACTTGATCAAGCATCAAATCTACAATTTTTTTCAAATCTTCTTTGCTCAATTGATTGAACTCGATAACTGCGTTGAAACGGTTCAAGAACTCTGGACGGAAGAATGGAGCGATGCGTTCCATTACATCTACTTTATTTTCATCATCATTGTCACTACCATAACCGAAACCTGCATTGGATGTAGCGATGATAACGGTATTTTTAAAGTTTACTGTGTTACCTTGACCATCTGTTAAGCGACCATCATCCAATACTTGAAGAAGTAATGTAATAACTTGAGGATCTGCTTTTTCGATTTCGTCGAATAATACGATAGAATAAGGATTACGACGTACGCGTTCAGTCAATGTGTTAGAGTTATCTTCGTAACCAACATAACCAGCTGTAGCACCAATTAATTTAGATACGGCTGTGCGATCACTGTATTCGGACATATCCAAACGAATGATTGCATCTTTGTTACCGAACATATCTAGAGCTAATTGTTTAGCTAATTCTGTCTTACCAACACCTGTAGGTCCTACGAATAAGAAGCTCCCAATTGGGCGGTTGCCTTCATCAAAGCCTGCGCGGTTACGACGAATTGCTTTAGATACAGCTTCTACTGCTTTATCTTGGCCGATTACATGAGCTTCCAAACGAGATTTCATGTCTTTCAAGCGCTCGATATCGGACGCCCCCATTTGAGATACAGGAATACCAGTCATTCTTTCAACGGCTTCTGCTACATCGTTTACTTGCGCTACCACCTTTTGATTTTCTGTATGGTTGTCGAGCTCTGCTTGTAACTTTTGAATACGCATTTTTTCATTAATCGCAGATTCATAGTCTTCTTTTTGAGCATATTCCTCTTGTTTTGCTTTAGCATCAGCAATATCTGCTTCCAAAGTTTTAATATCTGTTACAGGATGTTGAGATGCCAAATGAGCTGCTGTTACATCAATTAAATCAATAGCTTTATCTGGCAAGCTACGTTGTGGAATATATTGTACGGAATAATCTACAGCGGCTTTCAACACGGCATCTGGCAATTCAATGTTATGATGCGCTTCGTACAATGGACGAATTCCTTGTAGAATTTTGAAAGTATCTTCTGCAGATGGTGCATTGACCTTAACTTCGTTAAAACGACGAGCAAGAGCTGCGTTTTTCATGATTGTGTTACGGTATTCATCTTGTGTTGTAGCACCAATAACAGTCATTTCACCACGGGACAAAGCAGGCTTCAAGATATCTGCCAAGCCTTTAGATCCTTGACCATCACCTGTGGACCCAGCCCCCAAAATTTGGTGAATTTCATCGAAGAACAAGATAATATTGCCAGCGGCTTTTACCTCTTTAATAAGGTTTTGAATGTTTTCTTCGAAGGAACCACGATATTGAGTACCAGCTTCCAATCCGGAAATATCGATGGAAATGATTTCTTTATTTTTAATAGCTGCTGGAACGTCACCATTTACAATAGCTTGTGCCAAACCTTCTACTACTGCAGTTTTACCAACACCAGCATCACCTACAAGTACAGGATTATTTTTAGTACGACGTGCTAAGATTTCTGCTGTTTCTTGGATTTCTTTATTTCGACCAATTACAGGATCGAGTTTACCATCACGAGCTTGTTGAGTTAAGTTTGTCCCCAAACGAGCAAGGATGCCATCTTGTTTAATTTTACCTTGTTGCGCAGCTTGAGCAGCTTGCATTTCCTCATTAGATGGTAATCGACCAGTTTGACGATAAAACGCAAATTCTTCTGGAGTTACTTCGCGACCATTAATCTTATAACTACGTCGTTCTGTGGAATACCCCCCCATATTACCCATCAATTGATTAAACAAATCATTCATGCTAGAAAATTCATTACCAAAGTTGTTAAAGTTGTTGTTCATATATTTTACCCCCTCATACATCATAGAGTTTAACTATTTGACTAATATTATTTTTACTGGGTTTATTTACCTTATGACATTATAATAAACCTTAAAAGTCAAAAAGTCAATATATCAAATTTAATTTTTGACTTTTATTTTGACTAATTTGACTTTCGAGGAAAGAATGCAGATAAATACTGGATTTATAAGACGCGATTAAAATTAAACTTTTAAGTGATTTATTATAAATACAAAAAGACCATTCGATGAATGGTCTTTCATTAACAATATTACTTTGATTTTTTATATTCTGCTCTAAATCCATCACGAAGTACGGCATAACGTAATAAATTCCTTATAAAGAATTGTACATTAGCATCTTTCCACTCTAGCAAACGTGAATTATTTAACCGTCCAAGATATATTTCATCACCCCGAACAAGCTCAGGAGCACGCTCCTTAATATACGTAATAACATCAGATCTTTTAGCCGCGCCACCTTTACCGCTTGTTAAAGAACCGTTATGTGTAATATCTACTATATTAGTAATGGGATTATATCTACAACACCGATCTAAATTTAATTGAAGAGAATGATGTCTCGATTCTTTATTCGTTATAGATACATTTAATTGAGTAGTACCAGTACGATTACCCCAATGCGGATCATTCTCTGTATGTGCTGTAGCACATATACTAATACCTAGAACTTGGTCTCTATTCAAATAATCTTTTGCAATAAACATATGAGACCAAACTTGATAGTTCCCCCCTCCACTATTACCAAAATATGGCATACTTACATAACAATCCTCTGTTACACCTATTTTTTTTAATACATCATTCTTTTTAATTTCCTTATGCAGAATCAAATTAATCAAATTTAAGGCAAAACCTTTAATATATTGGGGAGTATGTTCACTAATATCACCATTCTCAGCAAATGCATCTTTAAATTCATCAGACATAAGCTCTTCATAACTATATGCTACAAAAGCCTCTTCCTCAGCAATTGTAATTTCAGCGCCCAAAAGTTTTTCAAAAGAAGGAATATCTTTAACTTCAAAATATTCCCCATCATTATAAATATATATAACAGCCTCTACACCGTTAACAAGCATAATATAATCAGCGTTAAGTATTTCTCTATATCCTGAAGCCTGCTTAAATACCTCATCACCAAGTACGTTAATATGAGGCGCCTTACATTCTATAATCATTAGTACATCTGTGCATTCATCATCACGATAGACAACAATATCCGCTCTTCCACGTGCGCCTTTTTTAGTATGCGCCATTGACTCTTCTACCAAAATCCGATTAACAGGTATCCCCAAATCCTTTTGCAAGAATACAATTGTTTTTTGCCGAACACACTCCTCTGGTGTTGCAGCTGATAAAAAACAACGTATCGAATCGTATAAGCACTCTCCATCCCGTTCATATTTTGCAAGTTCTATGTTATCAAAAATCTCTTCTATATACTTCATTAATATCCCCTCTAAATACTATCTTAGTTACCTTTACAAATTTGCTAATCCTACTTTATAAATTTAACTATCTTTTTTCTTAGCACGTATTTCATCCCTAAGAATAGCATAACGTAATAAATTTCTTATAAAATTTTGTACGTCTGTATTACCCCATTCTAACAATCTAGAATTATCTATTGTCCCAAGATTTACTTTATCATTTTGAATCAAGTCCGGTGCTTTCTCCCGTATATAATCAATAACAACTTTATGGCTCATAGATCCACCTCTACCAAAGGATAATGCTCCATTATGTGTAACTGTTATCGTATTTGTAGCGTAATCATATTCACAAAATTTATCCATGTTTAATTGTAAAGAATGATGTCCTTTTTTCTTATTTGTTATGGATATATTCAATTGTGTATTATAATACCCAATCATACTAAACCCACAAATTATATCTTTTCCTTTATTATCTTTTGCAATAAACAAACGAGTTAACTCTTGATAGTTATAACCAGCACTATTACCAAATCGAGTTCGTTTTATGCCAAAATCCTCTGATACGCCGATTCTCATCAAATCTTCAATACTAATAACAGATTTAAGCAGAATTAAATTCAAAAAATTAAGTACAAATGATTTTATATTATTTGGAGTGAAATCACCTATATAATGCTCTTTTACAAATGCACGTTGAATATTATGGGATACGATATCAAGATAACTATATGGTTTTACTTGCAATAATTTAGTATACTCTACTTTATTGTTTAAAAGCTCTATATATGAAGGTATGCCATCAAGCTCTATGGCTAATCCATCATTATATTTATACATCATAATCTGGCGTCCATTAATTAACATACAGTAATTAGCACCTAGAATTTTCTGATACCTTTCTGACTGCTCACGTACTATATAACAGGACACATCCACTTCAGGCGCCTTACATTCGATCACTAAAAGAGCGTCTTTTTTCTTGTCATCCCGATAAACAACGATATCCGCTCTACCTCGTGCCCCTCGTTTAACATGAGCCATAGACTCTTCAACGCTAATCCTTTCAAGTGGCACTCCTAAGTCGCTCTGTAAAAAATGAATTGTTTTTTGCCGTACTACCTCTTCGGGTGTACATTGAACAAATATATTTCGTATTGGATCAGCAAAGGATGTTCCTCCCGGTTTATATTTCTGTAATCTGATACTTTTAAATATCTTTTCTATATTCTCCACAATATAAATCCCCTTATAACAGCTATTTGAAATTCATTTTTTCTTCATTTTTAACATTATATCATACATAAATATCAATTGTCTTATAAGGGGACATTACACAAAAAAAGGTTCCGTATTTCAGTTGAGGCTAATCGTCCATCAACTTCCTACGGAACCTTTTTCCTTTACGACATCGGATAACACTACAAGAATGCTATAGCGAAATCATCGTTTCAATTACTATATTTAGTTATTAACCTTTAGTTGCTAGTAAACTATTAACCATAGCTTTCAACGATTCGATTTCAGCTTGTTGTTTATCCAATACTTCTTTCTGTCTGCTGTTCTCTTGTTTCAAAGAGGTCATTTCATCCTGCATCACATAAATGGAGCTGATTGGACCGCCTTTGTAGCGTTCTGGTACAGCTTTTTTAGCATCGCTGTTACCAAACTTGTGAGTATAGCCGGCATTGATCATATTATGACGTCCACCTACGGAAACACCCACGTTGAACATTGTATCTTCATTAGTATAATGAGCAAGCCCTAATGCTGCTGCACTCTTACCACGATAGTTACCATATCCAGCCATCACTTGAGTTGGTTCTAATGGATCATATTGAATTGGTTTCAACGCTGACATAGCCGCCGCATGAGCGCCTACTCGTTGTGTTTCGGATTCAACATTAGCAATTGCATTAGCAAGCTGAGCATTAGATTTTTTCAATTGACCAAGGTTAACCGCATCTGTATCTGCTGTACCAGCTGCAACGCCCTTGATTTGATTGTTGCCATTATTCAAGCCTTCAGTAGTTAAAGACACTGTACCAGCATTTGGATTTTGCGGATTAGCAGGTGTGATAGTCACGCCAGAGCCATTTACAACAGAAGTATTTCCTGCTGCATCTTTGCTTTTAATAATGTCACCTTTCATAACAGTAGATGCACCATTATCGTCCTTCACTTCCACACTAGACAAACCATTCAAATCTTTAGCTAATTGTACTTGTAACTTACCGTCTTTTGCATTAACACCGATATTGTTATCGGACAATTTTGCTGCATCAGCACCACCAACGATTTCAAGTTTTTCATTCAAGGTCTTATCGATAACTGTATTCCCATTATCACCAGCGAAATGTAAACCATCATTCATAGTCGCTACGGTTTCTTTTACAGGATTGCCTGCTGCGTCTTTCGTTTCATAAACGATACGATCTTTACCAGCACCAGTACCTGTCAATCCGTCAGCACCTTTAGCCGCTGTGATAGATGCATTCGCACCATCTTTACCGCGTACGCCCATAGTGCCGTCAGCACCGTTCAATACAACGCCCGGTTTATCATTTGCTACATCGCCTACGGATACACTTTCAAGACCTGTCATGTTTTTATTCAAGGAATACGTGAAAGTTGTACCTGTTTGGTTAATAGTGAGGTTATCACCGGCACGGAATTCTACTTCCGTTTTATCGCCAACCTTAGTTACTGCATTATTGCCTGTCGCTTGGCCTGTACCTGTAGCACTGCTCTTCGCCATCCAGCCGAAGTCCGCTACCTTATCTTCTACGGCCATCACACGAGTATCTACCGCTTGGATTTGGTCTTCTGTCGCTGCTTGACCGCTCACAGGAGCCTGTCCACGAGTCCAAGTCTTATTGGATAAACCGTTCACAGTACCTTTGTTGTCCTTATTAACAGTTACATCGCCCGCTTTGAGGTCTTTACCTTCTACAGTACCTTCGGATGTAATATTGCCTTTAGCCTTAACAGTACCATCTGCACCATCAAGCACAACATTATCATTTCCTAAGTTAACTTTATTTGCCAACTTGATGTCGTAATTCGTATGACCATCAGCAGGATCTACAGTTTCTTCTAGTACCAAGTTCGGAGTTTCTGTATCTTTCTTATTAACAGATACTGTCGTTTTGGATGCTGCTGTCGCTTTCTTCACATCACCGATGTTTGCCGCATTTGTATCAACATCACCACCACTCGCTACATTGGAGATGACTTTACCACCATTGTTTAAGCCTTTATCGGTAAGAGATATTTCATTCGCACCTGGATTAATGGTCATGCCTTTAGGACCGTATTGAGTTGTATTCGTACCGTCTGTCACAGTCGTGCCTGCACCACTGATTGTAGATACTGCATTGCCGTTTTTGAATTGAGCGCTAGTCAAGTCATTCAATTCTTTAGACAATTGTACGTGCAACTTACCGTCTTTTGCATTAACACCGATATTGTTATCGGACAATTTCGCTGCGTCAGCACCACCAACAACTTCTAACTTTTGATTCAATGTCTTATTAATAACTTCAGGATTATTATCGCCACCGAATTGCAAACCGTCTTTTAATGTTGCTACCTGTTCTTCAGTACCAGCTGCATTAGTATAAACAATGCGATCCGCTTGGTCTGTTTCACCTACATGAGCATCACCTTTTCCAGTCTTAATAGTTGCCTTTGCACCATCCGGATTTGTAAGACCTAAACTAGTCATATCAGCGATCTCTTTATTTAAGGAGAATGTAATATCTCTACCAGTTTGATTTACATTTAGGTTATTACCTGCTTTAAAAGTCACTGTATCAGAACCTGTTACAGTACTAGTTGAATCACCGGAATGAGTTCCACCACCAGCAGCAGTAGCGACATTCCATGTTGCTAAGGTCTTAACCTTTTGTTCGCCTTCCGGTGTAAGGTTATCTAGCTTATTCGTTGCGGCGTTATTGATTTTAGCCTTTGTATCATCATTGATATCAACAGTTACTACCCCATCTGCAGCAGTAGTAGCAGTCGTCATAGTACCGTTTTTAAAGTTCAAACCTTTCTTTAATGTAACGGTCTTATCTGCACCATCATTATCCTTATAAGTCAGGATAGTAGATTCTGCTACCTTAGTTGGATCGATACCAATTTTGTAAGTTGCTGTATCTTTGTCCGCACTAAGCTCCGGTGTCACAGTAATCGGACCATTAGGATCCGCTGCTGCCATTGTAACCGCTTTAACAGCCTCTTGTTTAACTGCTTTTTCTGTCACGGTTACTGTTACATCATCACCAGCTGCAGAAGTCGTTACAAGGCCTGCACCTTTTACATTAAACTTAACATCACCTGTACTTAAGGATTTTTCTGTTGTATTACCTGTATCGCCACCTAAGGAAATCTTACGAGCCAAGGCTGCCGTATTAGTTGCAATGTTCTGCGTATTGATTGCAATATTACCTTTATTTGTGGCAATTTCTGTAGCATTTTTCGTGATATTGTCCGCATTCTTTGCAATATTATCCTTGTTCTTATCGATATTAGCCTTATTCGTAGCAATATCATCTTTATTTGTTGCTACTTGTGTATCAACGGCTTTCAATTGATCTTCTGTTGCCGCACGACCACTAACAGGAGTTGTAGTACCAGGTGTCCAGGACGTATTAGTAAGCCCTTCTACCGCAGGTGTTGTCACCTTTGTCGTAGCTGTTACAGTATTAAAGTTTACATCATTTTTAGTCGCTACAGTAAATGTCTTACCATTTTGAGTAATAGCAATATTGGATCCATCATTAAATGTAACGGTATCTCCACCTGTTACTGTTTCAGCATTACTGTTATTAGCCTTTACCTTCCATGCGGACAAGCTCTTAACCTTTTGTTCACCATCTGGTGTAAGGTTATCTAACTTATTTGTTGCCGCATTATTGATTTTAGCCTTTGTATCATCATTGATATCAACAGTTACTACCCCATCTGCAGCAGTAGTAGCAGTCGTCATAGTACCGTTTTTAAAGTTCAAACCTTTCTTTAATGTAACGGTCTTATCTGCACCATCATTATCCTTATAGGTCAAGTTAGTAGTCTCAGCTACTTTAGTTGGATCGATACCAACTTTGTAAGTTGCTGTATCTTTGTCCGCACTAAGTTCAGGTGTCACGGTAATCGCACCATTAGGATCCGCCGTTGCCATTGTAACCGCTTTAACAGCTTCTTGTTTAACTGCTTTTTCTGTCACGGTTACTGTTACATCTTTACCAGATGCAGTCGTTTTAGCAAGACCAGCACCTTTAATATTTAAAGTACTATTAGCAAGATTAACATCACCTGTACCAGTATCTCCAGCTACTTTCAAATTCACACTCTTTAACTGTGCCACATTTACAGCATCTGTATCAGCTGTACCAGCAGCCACACCTGTGATTTGACGTGTATTAGTCTCATTACCTACAGCAAAGGCACCTAAAGTAGATGTCAATGCTTTACCAGATAAAGCACCATATTTATCGGTTCTAGAATCGTTTACATTATAGCCTGCTACACCACTAGCTGTGCTCGCTTTAGACTGTGAACCTACAGCTACACCATTCGCTACAGTAACAGTTGCACCAGTACCTAAAGCAGTCCCTTTAGTAGCAGCAGTTGTTGTAGAAGCATCCGGACCTATAGCCATAGAATCAGTCGCTTCTGCACCTTTATTAGATTTATTCCCAACCAAATCAGATTTAATAGAAATATATTTAGATAAAGTCTTCTCAGCTATTGCATATAACTGAGAGCCATTCACCGCATCTGTAGAAGTTGCACTGACAATACCAGGAGCTACATTTTTAAGCTGACGTTCATAACCAGGAGCACCAAAGGATACAACGTCACCAGGCAACACATTTTCACCACCGGCCCAGTTAACTATCTCTCCATTACTCATAGTATAGCTTGTTTGTGCCACACCCGCTGCATCAGTATTAGCACCACCACCGATAGCAATGGAGTTATCGCGATTAGCTTTTGCACCAGCACCGATAGCGATAGCATTAACTACATTACCAGCCTTACCATCTAGGCGAGTAGCGGAATCCGCCCCCATGCCGAGAGAAAGACCCAAGTCACCAGCTTTAGTTTTCATACCAATGGCAGTCCCTGCATGACTAGCTGTAGCAGTTATATATTGAGGCAGTTGGATATTCGCCAAATCTATAGATGCCTGTCTCAATGTCCCTGTTTTCGGTTGTCCAGTATTAATATCTGTATAAGTTACAGTTCTAGAGAATGCGACCTCTACGTCATCACCACCGACTACAATAGAGGAATCCCCACTAGCTACAGTATTACCACCAATAGCAATAGATTGAGAACCTGTCGCCTTAGCACCACTATCATCGGAAGCACCACCGATAGCAATCGCCTGATCTTCTGTCGCTCGAGAATGTCCACCAATAGAAACACTATTATTACCACTAGCAATAACACCAGAACCAATACCGATTGCTCTATATCCATCAACTGAAGATACCCTAAATTGGCTACTTGTCCCAATAACAATGCTGGATTGATTACTAGTAGTTGCATATTGACCGATTTTAATAGAGCCTTTGTCTGTTAATTCCGACGGCAAAGTCGCCCCCATAACATGCGCTGCACTACCCGTTAACGCTAACACAGCAAAAACGCTTGTCAATACAGCTTTCTTAGCACTGTAGTTATTAGCAATCTCAGATACAACGACATAACACTCTTTGCTTTTACTCCAAATTACCTTGAAAATCTTATTCATGAAACACTCCTATTACAACTATAACCTAGATATCCATTTATAAAACCTCATACTTACATATGAAAGCTTATAATTAACTATAATATTTATAATTATATAAGATTTTCAATATAACAATCAATATAATTTCATTTTTCATTCATGCTTTATCATCATATAAGAATCCAGTATTTACAGTATTATTTTAATTCTATTTTAAACTTCTGCCATCTTATAAGTACATTATTTTACTCATTCATATATTAGTTTATGAAATTTTATTCATTTTTAATACAGATTTATCTTTTTACAGTTTTTTTATGTGTAACTATGCTAAAAACGCAAACAAAAACGGATAGCTCATTACGAGCTATCCGCTTATTTCTTTGGTGATCCAGGAGGGATTCGAACCCCCGACCCACGGC
>OGET01000364.1_pt1 | contig 21794 bp, 7 predicted proteins | sample 1570771 | NCBI WGS metagenome assembly OGET01 (sample SAMEA2582032, study PRJEB24529) | metagenome | biome: Human gut stool | place: China | collected 2011 | reverse complement strand
ATTATGGTTGGTTTTGACTTTGTCAAAACCCGCACTCTGGCATATGTTCAATCATTTTGATTGATTACCTATCATTGTTCAGTTTTCAAAGATCTGTGCCCCTTCATATGGGGTACTTGAATATAATAACATTTCCATATACTGATGTCAACAAAATTTGGACAAATTTTACGACAAATTTCAGGAAAATTTTATCATTATTTTTGCACAATTTCACGGACTAATTTTACAGATTTAAAACTTGAGTTATATTACTTTTTTAGACATATCATATAGGGAGAATTTAAAATAAAAAGAAGCCGCAACAAGAATACATCTATTGCATTCTGTTGCGACTTCTTGTCTATATGACAGTGTGTTAATAGAATCCCTTATTTGTGTCTCAACACTGTATATTAAAAACTTTTATATATAAGGTTATTGCAACTGCACATTCCTTATAACAAAAGCTATACATATAATGTGATTATATATGTATTAGATGATTAGTTATCTGTCTGAATCGCTTCACGAAGGTTAATTTCGTGCATGTCTCCAACAGAAGGTTCTTCTGCAGACATATTTTTTACAGTTTGTTTTGTAGCAAACCAAACTGCTTCATTCATGTAATAACGCAATTCTTCATTAGATACATGTTCTTGATCTTGAGCCATGATATCAAGCATAGCATCTTCCAATGCTTGTGCTTCTTCATCAGTCAAAGGACCGCCAACGGCCTTTTGTTTTTGAAGCAATTCATTCATGCGATCAACCATGCTGCGCAATACATTGTAACCATAGCTATTTGTGTAACCTTGGTCCTTATCATATTTAGGGAATGTGTAATAGCTATACTCGTTTTTATTACGGTTTTCACCATTCCAGTTCAATGCAGTTTCTTGGCCATGTACATAGCCTAAAGAATGTTTACGGAAATAATCAGCATAGTTATGCTTATCTTTAGAATGTAACCATTTAGCTTCTTCTTTAGTTAACGCTTGATGATTATTCTTTTTGCTTTCAGCTAAAGCAATGTGTTTTTCCGCATTTTCCCATGCTTTCACAAATTCATGGATACTTTGCACTGCCTGAGGGCTAGCCACAGGAACCAATACAACAGAACCTGTTGTAGGCACTTTAGCTGGATTTGGTAAAAGCAATGGATCATCAAATGTAGCAGATGCCGCATTAACATGGAATACGCCACTGCCGAATAATACTGCCGCTGTGAAAGCAAGCAAAGTGGATTTTTTCATTATATATTCCTCTTTTCTATCAACGAATTAAATCGGGTGAGAGGACCCCCAAAAGGGAATCCTCAACCCGTAATGTTCAGTATGAACGTATTATAAACCTAGTCTTGCCATCATTGCAGCAATATTAGCTTTCATTTGTTCATTTTCAGCTTTCAAATCAGCTACTTCACCTTTTAATCCTTGATTTTCAGCTTTCATTGCAGCAAGTTCACGTTGCATTGCATATGTGGAACTGATAGGTCCTTTACGGTAACGATCTGCAGTTTCTGCTTCACCGTCTCTGTTACCTACTTTCCAAGTTACACCAGCATTTGCCATCATATGGCTATTGCTACCCGCCCAAGCTACGCCAGCATGTAACATCATGGATTCATTTTTGTAATGAGCCACGCCTAATGCCAATGCGGAGTCACCACGGTAGTTACCATAACCTGCCATGATTTGAGTAGGTTCGTAAGGATCATAAGCCATAGGTTTCAATGCAGACAACGCGGAGGATAAAGCACCAACTTGACGAACTTCTTTTACAACATTATTCATGCTGTTTGCAACACGATTAAGTTGGGAACCATTAACAGCATCAGTAGAAGTGGAGCTAATTTCACCTGGAGCCACGTTAGTAATCTTATTACCGCCGTTGTTCAAACCGGAGCTTGTTAAGGATACGCTGCCACCCGCATTATTTTTAATTGTGATACCGTTACCGTTTGTCACAGTTGTATGACCGGAGTTATCCATAGTTGTAATGGAGTTGATACCAGTAATATCTTTTGCCAAACGAACATTCAAGCTGCCGTTGTTATCGGAAATAACACCGATATTGTTTGCAGTGGAAAGTTTGCTTTCATCAGTAACGCCACCTTTAACAGTCACTTTTTGACCTAAGTCACGATGGAATGCACCTTTATCACCTTCAAAGTCCAAGCCCGCTTTCTTAAGGCCGTCGATACCTTTCTTCAAGTCACCGATGTTAGCACCATTTGTTAAGCTGCTGCTATTATTAGCGATATTGTTGATATCTTCGCCAGCTTTATAACCGCTTGCCATGTTAACAACTTGATTGCCACCATTGTTCAAGCCGTCCTTAGTCAATGTTACTGCACCAGTACCATCTTTAGGGGAACCTTGACCTGCTGGAGGAGTAGTAATTGCAACACCGTTGCTGCTAACAGTAGTAGTTACTTTAGTACTACCCATGCCAGATGTAACAACCACACCATCTGCAGTTGTGCTTGTTCTCTTAGTCTTTTTGTCAGTAGTTACAACACCGTTAACAGTCAACTCAGTGGACTGAGTTGGATTATCTACAAGTACACCTTTAGCTGTTGTTTGAGTTGTATTATTTTGACTATCAGATACTTTCACATTATCTGCAGTAAGAGTAGTCTTATTACCAAATGTATCAGTGCTTGTAACACCTCTACCGTTTGTTAAAGTAGAGTGTTGTTGATCGTCTGTAGTTGTAGTTACACTGCGTAAGTTCAAGTCTTTTTTGATATCTACAGTGTATGTTTTGGACTTATCCGCATTTGTTGTAGATGTTACAGTTGTATTGCCGCTATCGCCAGCTTTCACTGTTGTAGTTGCTGCCGCCATGCTGCTCTTCAACTGTTGAACGTTAACTGCATCTGTATCATTTACACCAGCTGCCACGTTAGTAATCTTTTGATTATTTGCATTTAAGCCTTCGTTAGAAATGTATGTTTTACCGCCTACAGATACGCCCTTATCATCAAGAACAACTTGTTTGTTTGGATCGGAACCAACTGTTACAGAGTCAAGACCTTTAAGGTTCTTAGCAAGTTTAACGTTCAAGTTACCGTTTTCATTAACTACGCCAATGTTACCATTTGAAAGTTTAGAAGCATCAGCTTCGCCACCTTTAAGTTCCAATGTTTGACCAAGGTCTTTATGGATAACTTCACCGGAGTCGCCTTTGAAGTTCAAGCCTTTCTTAGTCAAGTCTTGAGTGTTCTTATCAATTTTGTTATCTACAACTTTCAATTGATCTTCTGTTGCAGCTTGACCATTAGTGATCTTATTAGGATCCCAAGTTCTGTTAGTCAAATCGTTAACAGTACCAGAACCACCATTGATAGTTACCTTACCGGAGTTGATTGTACCGTTTGTACCATTGATATTTACAGCATTAGCACCTTCGCCAGCTCTAATGATACCTGTTGTACCATCGAAATGAACTGATGTATTGCCGGAGCCCAATGTCACTGTGTCTTTCAAGTTTACAGTGTATGTTTTAGCTTTTGTAAGATCGTTGATTTCTTCTTCAACATGAATGTTCTTGCTACCTTTTACCTTAGTATCGGACGCAGCTTTTACTTCGTTCAATTGTTTAAGGTTAACAGCATCGCTATCTTCTGTACCAGCTTTAACATTTTTGATTTGTGTATTGTTTGCATTGAAGCCGTTGTTTGTAACAAATGTATTACCACCAATTGTCAAACCATTATTATTAATAGTTGTTTGACCAGTTGTTACGCTATTCAAGCCTATTAAATCTTTTGCAAGTTTAACATTCAACTTACCGTTTTCGGATACAACACCGATGTTGTTGTCAGACAATTTAGATTTCTCAGTAATGCCACCTACAACATCCAATGTTTGACCAAGATCTTTATGGATTAATTCGCCAGAATCAGCTTGGAAGTTCAAGCCTTTCTTAGTCAAGTCATTGCCGTTGTCAGTGATTTTCTTATCAACAATTTTCAATTGGTCTTCTGTTGCAGCTTGACCACTTGTGAAGTTTTTGCCATCCCAAGTGATGTTTGTCAAGTTATTTACAGTACCAGCAGTACCGTTGACAGTCACTTTACCGGAGTTGATAGTGCCGTTTGTACCATTGATAGTTACAGCATTAGCACCGTCACCAGCTTTTATGATACCTGTAGTACCGTTGATGTTGATTGCATTATTGCCGGAACCTAAAGTTACATTGTCTTTCAATGCTACTTTGTAAGTTTTAGCTTGTGTATTAGGATCTACTGTGGAGTTAACATTGATGTTTTCGCTACCTTCAACTGTAGTGTTAGATGCATTTTTAACTTCATTCAATTGATTCAAGTTAACTGCATCATTGCCATCAGTACCAGCTTTTACGTTTTTGATTTGTGTATTGTTAGCATCAAAACCGTTAGCTGTAACGAATTTCTTACCACCAATTGTTAAACCTTCGTTATTAATTGTTGTAGCACCAGTTGTTACGCTTGTTAAGCCAGTCAACTCTTTAGCGAGTTTAACGTTCAACTTACCGTTTTCAGATACCACACCGATGTTATTGTCGGACAATTTAGCTTTATCGGAAGTACCACCTACAACGTCTAATGTTTCGCCAAGGTCTTTATGAATGCTTGTAGCATCATCACCTTTGAAGTTCAAGCCCTTCTTAGTCAAGTTGCTACCGTTGTCAGTGATTTTCTTATCAACAACTTTCAATTGGTCTTCTGTTGCAGCTTGGCCGCTTGTGATGTTATTAGCATCCCAAGTGATATTTGTTAAGTTGTTTACAGTACCTTTAGCACCGTTAACAAGAACTTTACCGGAATTGATATTGCCTGTTACACCGTCAATCGCTACGTTACCAGCAGTAATTGTGCTGTTTGTACCATTGATAGTTACAGCATTGTTGCCTTCGCCGGCTTTTACAATACCTTTTGTACCGTCGATGTTAACAGCTGTATTGCCGGAACCCAATGTTACTGTGTCTTGTAAACCAACTGTATAAGTCTTAGCTTTAGTAAGTGGATCTTCAGAATCAGTTACATTGATGTTTTTGCCTGCTTTTACAACAGTTTTAGCTGCCGCTGCGTTGTTAGATACTTCTTTCAACTGTTTAAGGTTAACTGCATGATTATCCTCAGTACCAGCTTTCACGTTTGTGATTTGAGTATCGTTAGCATTGAAGCCATTACTTGTAACAAATGTGTTGCCACCGATTGTCAAACCATTGTTGTTAATAGTTGTAGCACCAGTTGTTACGCTGTTCAAGCCTGTCAAATCTTTAGCAAGTTTAACATTCAATACGCCGTTGTTATTAACTACGCCGATATTATTTTCTGAAAGTTTAGATGCGTCAGCTTGACCGCCAGAGATTTTCAAAGTTTGACCAAGGTCTTTATGAATTGCAGTACCTGCATCACCTTGGAAGTTCAAGCCTTTTTCTACGATTTCAGTTTTTGTAGTATCAATTTTATTGTCTACAACTTTCAATTGATCTTCTGTAGCAGCTTGACCATTAGTAATAGCCTTAGGATTCCAAGTTCTGTTAGTCAATTCGTTAACAGTACCTGTAGTACCATTGATTGTTACTTTACCAGAGTTGATAGTACCATTTGTGCCATTGATAGTCACAGCATTAGCGCCGTCGCCAGCTTTCACGATACCTGTTGTACCGTTAATATTGATAGCTGTGTTACCAGAACCTAATGTTACTTCATCTTTCAAGCCTACAGTATATGTTTTAGCTTTAGTTACATTGTCGATGCTTTCATCAACTTTAATGTTTTTGCCTTCAGCTACTTTCGTATTAGCTGCAGATGCACTGTTGGATACTTCTTTCAATTGTGCCAAGTTTACTGCATCGCTGTCGATTGTACCACGAGCAACGTTAGTAATCTTGTTACCACCATTATCCAAGCCAGTTTTAGTAAGAGATACAGATGCATTGTTTGTAGCACCATTGCTGATAGTTACACCGTTGGAGGTAACTTTTGTATCGCCTACAGTTACGCTGTTCAAACCTTTAAGGTCTTTAGCCAAACGAACTTTCAAGTCGTTAGAGCCATCAGATACAACACCGATGTTATCTTCAGCAGTTAATTTGGATGCTTCTGTAATGCCACCTTTAACATTTACTTGTTCACCAAGTTTTTTATTGATTACGTTACCGGAGTCAGCACCGAATTTCATGCCTTTATTGATCAATTCTTCTTTAGTCTTGAACAATTGGCTGCCATTGATAGCATCTGTGGATGTAGCTGTTACAGCACCATCTTTTACATTTGTAATTGTAGTGCCATTAGCGCCTTCCAATGTTACCTTAGTTTTATCAACAACACCGTTATTGATGTCATATTTAACAGCACGATCTGTTAATTTATCTACAGAAGTCTTGGATGCAATGTTATTGATTGTAACTTGTTCTTTAACGCCTGCATGGTTTTTATCCTCTACAGTCAAGGATACTTCACCATTATCGTTTACCTTATAGGAACCGTCAGCGCTGGAGTTTCTTACAAGACGATAGTCAGTTGCACTGCTACCTTGTTGAGTAATTTGTTCACTAACTTTTTTCAACTGATCTTCAGTCGCTGCACGACCGGATACGATAGATGTGGAATCCTAGTTCTTATTGCTCAAGTTAGTTACATAATTACCAGTTTCACTTGCATGTTTCGTATTTTGAACAGTTTGAGCGCCCATTACAACAGCACCAGCAGTTACTCTACCTGCTGTACCATCAAGAACTACTTGATTGTTACCGCTACCCAATGTCACTTTGTTGTTCAAACGAAGATCATATTTAGCGCCTTCAGTGCTTGTAGCAGGAGTTGTTGTCAATTTAAGGTTATCATCGGAAACAGTTACTTTAGAATGTTTACCTGCTTCGATTTTCACATCATGTAATTGGCTACCGTTTACAGCGTCTGTAGAAGTAGAGGATACTTCGCCGGCTTTCAAGTTAGTAATTGTTGTGCCACCTTGGCCTTCCAAAGTAACCTTGTTTTTATTAACAGTAGTACCGTTAAGATCATATTTAACAGCACGTTCTGTCAATTTATCCAATTCAGTTTTGGATGCAATATTGTTGATTGTTACCGTATTAGCAGGGTTGTTAGGATGAGCTTCATCTTTAACTTTCAAATCAACTTTATTGTTTTCTACAGAGTAAGAACCATCTGCAGAATTTGTATTGTTGATCAAGCGGTAATCTGTTTTAGCTGCATTAGTAGTCTTGATTTCATCAGACACTTTTTTCAACTGATCTTCAGTTGCTGCACGACCAGATGTGATTGTAGGGTTTTGAACATTCCATTCTTTATTGTCCAAACCAGTTACATAGTTTTTATTGTCGCTATGTTTACCTACACGAACAGAACCTGCAGTTACGCTGTTCAAACCTGTTAGGTCTTTTGCCAACTTAACATTAAGGTTGCCGTCTTTAGCTACAACACCGATGTTGTTGTCAGATAAAGCACCTGTGGCGCCACCAGTAATACCTAAAGTATCGCCAAGTTGTTTATTGATTTTAACATTGTTATCGCCTTGGAAGCTTAAGCCTTTAGCGATCTTGTTAGTGTTATTTGTGATATTAGTAGTATTGATATCTTGTTGCTCTTTAGAAGCAAGGTTCGTCAACTTAACTTGTTTAGGGTTGGAACCATCAGCATCCGCAACAGTCAATGTCATGCTACCATCAGCAGCTACTTTATATTCGCCGTTGCTGCCTGCTGCAGGGTTTGCAATCAAGCGGTAGTCAGTTTTGGAAAGACCGTTAGAGATTTTAGAGATATCAACATCAAATGTTTGATTATCATTACGTGTCAATGTCAATCTCTTACCGTCATTGGATACTGTACCGGATGTAACATAAGTATTTTTCAAACCTGTTACTTCAGCAGTCAAACCATTTGTACCGGTCATGTTAATTTTGCCGTTACCGTTTGCTTCATACGTAGCAGCACCACGTTGTAAGTATTTATCGTATTTAGCCGCAATACGAGAGATATCACCGATATTAGCAGCATTTGTTAATGTATCACCACCGGATTGTACATTGGTAATTTGATACCCACCAGCATTGATACCGGTTCTGCTCATAGAAACTTTACCAGTTGTAACGGAGTTGAAGTTTGCATCATCAACTGTTGCAACCGTAACATTATCTCCGGCGCCTTCTAATTTAATATTATTACCAGCTTTAAAGTTCACTGTACGATTAGGAGCTTTTACGTCTTTAACCTTTTGGCCATTAACTTGAAGTTCCCAGCCAGAGTTTGCGGATTTAATAGCTTCATGAACAGTGTTTTTACCTGTATCACCAATATTAGTCATGGTGATAGTACCGTTTTGGTCAACCTGAGCATTGCCGCCTAAGATATTCTTAGTGCTTTTAGCTACATTACCTACTGCATTAGCAACGCCATATAATTGGCTACCATTAATAGCATCTGTAGATTGTGCATTCACACGACCAGCAGCTACGTTAGTGATTGTACGTTTTGTAGAATTGTTACCAACGCTAACTGTGGAATCAGCAGTGCCACCGGCATAGTTATATTTCAAGCCGTTAATAGTTTCACTAGCAGTGCTTACCGGAGCAGCTGTTACAGAATTAGCACCTAACGCAACGCCACGAACGTTATTTACTGTTGCTTTGCTACCGAGAGCTAAGCCTTCGTTTTCTTGTACGCTTGCTTCGCTACCGATTGCTACAGCATCAGTTACTTCTTTTTGAGCTTTAAGTTTAGTGATTAATTCAGGATTATCTTTATAAACACTACGATCACGTACACGTTCTAATGTACCAGCTTGAGCGCTTACGCCCAATGCGATAGAACGAGAACCAGTTGCTTGTGCATCATCACCGATAGCCACAACATTTTTCTTGTCCCCATCTTGAGTACTCAAAGCACTAGCTTCACGACCCATAGCAATAGAGCCGTAACCTTCAGAATGAGCATTGTTACCGATAGCTGTAGAACGTTCACCTAATGCCCATGCCGCATTACCTGCTGCTACAGAGGAACCGCCTAATGCATAAGTATCATTACCCAATGCCACACCGGAACCACCATGAGCACGCGCGGAGTTACCTACAGCAACGGAATTATTTACTTTGTATTGAGGATCATTTTGAATACCGGATTCAGCATTGTTACCAATAGCGATGCCGTCTTTCGCACGAGTTTGCGCATTGTTACCAAGAGCAACCGCATTATCACGATAATGTGCTGCACCGTTACCTATAGCTACACCTTGAATACCTTGAGATGTAGCACGATTACCAATGGCCACGCCTCTTGCATAAGCGTCGCCTGCAGAATTTGAGCCTGCTGCTACATTAGCACCTGTACCCATAGCAACACTATCTATAGTATTTGATTTAGCACCTTGACCGATAGCAATAGAACGAGCAGCGTTAGCTTGGGTATTAGTACTTCCGTCATATGCTGTATACGGTGTGCCTTTATCATCCTTCATTGGTGTTGGATTTGCAGACCCGATAGCAATAGATTGTTCACCTGTTGCTAATGCAGAGTGACCCATAGCCAAGCTAGCTTTACCTTGTGCAGATGCAGCTGTACCGATAGCTGCCGCATATTGTTCACCAGCATAGGCTTGACGCATCATAGCCAAGGAGTTAAAACCTTTTGCTTTAGCAGCAGAGCCAACAGCAATAGCACCGATTTGTTCAGATTGAGCATAATGGCCTAAACCGATACCCAACGCACGAGATTGGGAATAGTCACCGATAGCAATACCGGATACGGAGCCATCATTAGAACGGGCATTCGCATTGTTACCGATTTGGATGCCAAACACCTTATTATTGGTATATAAATAACCTTGTCCTGGATTCCCCGGCGTTTTGTAATCATACATTTGAATGTAAGGTGCATTTTGACTAGGGTATAAATAAGTAAACCCACCATCATTCGGCCCTTCACCAGGAGCCAAAGAAAGACCTCTGTTAGGTGCGGCATCAACACCCGAAATCAACCCGCTACCACAGGTCAAAACCATAGCCGCCAAGCCAACTTTTACCGAAGCTTTTGCGGAATTACTAACAAAGCTTTTGGAGCCACGAGTATGGCTTTTTGCAATTTCAGATACAACGACATATGCGCCTCGTACCTGACTCCAAATTACCCTATAAATACGATTCATTTAGTAGTACCTACCTTTCACACAGTTTTATAAGGGATTCTAAAACCAACACTAAAACACTAAAAATAATAAAATTTTCATCAAAAATTTAATTACTATACATATAAAATATCAGATTAGTTTATGAATGTAAATATATTTTTTTCATATTTCGCTCATTTATTTTCAGAACTTTAAACTTCTTTTAAAAATTGATTTTCTTACTCATTTAAATATATTTTCAATCATAAAAACCCTTACAACAATGGGCCAAACAACACTTATAATCTAAAGCTAATGATTTTATAGTAAATTAATCACATTTATAATTTTCGATTAAAATTATATGTTCTGTATTATACACTATTATGAAAAGTTTGTGAAGTCAAACACAAAAAAAGAACGAAAGTCCTTTCACAGTAGACTTTCGTTCTTTCATTTTATATACCATATAGGGTTAAAATCATCTAATTTTCATGGGTATTTTCTGGTACATCAGCTCGCTTTTTATCACATGAACACAAGATGAAATAGATATGAATTACATGCCTAAACGACTCATAATAAGAGCCAATTGTCGCTTAGTTTCTTCGTTATCTTTCTGTAGACGAAGGTTATCTTCTTTTAATGCCGCATAGTCTGCAGTTAATTTTTCATCCTGCGCTTTCATGCGTGCATTTTCAGCTTTCAAAGCAGTCATTTCATCCTGCATTACGTACATAGAACTGATAGGACCTCCCTTGTAGCGTTCAGGAATAGCCTTCTTCTCATCAGAAGAACCGAATTTACGAGTTACACCAGCATTCACCATATTATGGTGGCTACCAACAGATACGCCTGCATGGAACATAGTGTCTTCCGATGTGTAGTGAGCAACACCTAAAGCTGCTGCAGTTTCGCCTCTGTAATTACCAATACCAGCCATCACTTGAGTTGGTTCTAACGGATCATATTGAATCGGTTTCAACGCAGACATAGCCGCCGCATGAGCACCTACACGTTGCGTTTCGCCCGCCACGGAATTAATAGCATTGGCCATGCCCTCCGTAACTCCTTTCAATTGATTTACGTTAACCGCATCCGTGCCGTTTACACCAGGACCTACATTGCTAATTGTTTTACCACCATTATTCAATCCATCTTTAGTAAGACTTACAGCGTTGCCGCTAGCAGGAGTAATGGTTATACCACTACCGTTTACAACCGTAGAGTTGCCTCCAGCATCCTTAGTCGTTACGGATGTAAGACCTTTCAAATCTTTCGCCATACGAACTTTAAGATTAGTACCGTCAGATACAACGCCTACATTATCTTCTGTAGTCAACTTGCTAGCATCAGTAATGCCACCGACTACGTTTACCTGTTCGTTAAGCTTTTTGTTAATCACATTACCGGAATCACCACCGTATTTCATACCATCGTCCTTGGTTGCCACTTGATGTGTCTTACCCTGTTCATCTTGGTACTTAATACGAGTGATTGCATTGCCGTCGAGATCGGAATCGCCCTTATCAGCAGTAATATCCGCATTACGCCCATCTTTTCCGGTTAAACCGATGTGACCAATACCGTCTTTGCCGGACATAGATACAGCATCTTTACCGTCTGTACCTGTAATAACTACTTTACCGTCTGTACCATTCGCAGCGTCTGGACCTGTAATGGAAACGCCATCTTGACCGTTTTTGCCAACTTTCACCTTATCAGTCGTTACCGTATCGGCAGTGACCGTTTTGGTAGTAACGCTGTCGGCCTTAAGATTCTTAGCCATTTTAATAGTAACATTACCATTTTCGGCTACTGTTTTGATATTTTCACCGGAATAATCACTATCAGCCCCTTGACCTTCACCTTTGATAGTAACCTTTTGACCTAAATCACGGTGGAAATCGCCTGTATTACCGGCAAAATCCATACCTTTCTTCGTAATGTCATCACCTAAGTTATTAATCTTATTATCCAAGGCTTTATGGGACTTCTGCAATTGATCTTCTGTAGCAGCACGACCGCTTGTGATATTGTTAGGATCCCAATCTTTGTTTTCCAAACCTGTCACATGACCGTCCTTGCCATCAACAGAGACTTTTCCGGCAGCAATCTTACCATCTTTACCATCAATAGTTACCTTATCTCCGGCCTTAATCGTACCGTTTGTACCGTCGATTGCAACATTGCCGGCCTTGATTGTACCCTTATCGCCATCGATTTCAACTTTATCACCGGCTTTGATGGTGCCTTTGTTGCCATCGATGGTAACCTTGTCACCGGCTTTAATAGTACCTGTTGTACCATCCATCGCAATTTGTTTCGTAGCATCAGATCCCATTGTTATTTGGTCTTTGAGGCCCACTTTGTAATTTGTAGAACCATCCGCATTAGTGGTCTTATCTACTTGGACATTATTACCTGCCGTTACTGTTGTAGTAGCAGCTGCTGCGGCTTTATCCAATTGGGATTTATTAACCGCATCCTTAGAATCAGTACCATCAGCTACATTCGTAATCTTCTTGTTGGACGCATCGATACCGTCCTTCGTCATGGATGGACCGTTGGTAATCTTCACCCCGTCCTTTGTAACAGCAGTCAACGGATTGCCATCCTTATCTTGAACGGTCATACCTTCACCATTTACAACGGTTTTACCGTTTACACCATTAGTGCCATTGTTGAAAGTTATGGAATCCAGACCTTTCAGATTTTTTGCCAAACGAACATTAAGGATATTATTTTTACTAATAACACCAATATTGTTTTCGGTCAACTCAGATTCATTGGTGACACCACCCTTAATGTCCAATTGTTCATTAAGTTTCTTCTTGATGGTAGTACCGGAGTCGCCACCATATGCCATGCCATCATCTTTGGTTGCCACTTGATGGGTTGTGCCACTTTCATCTTGATATTTAATGCGAGTAATTTCATTTCCATTAACATCAGCAGCACCTTTATCAGCGATAATATCCGCACTGCGACCATCTTTACCAGTTAAACCAATATGACCTATACCGTCTTTACCGGACATGGACACCGCATCCTTGCCGTTTTTATCTGTAACAGCGACTTTACCATCAGTGCCATTCACAGTATCTGGGCCTGTAAGAGATACGCCCTCCTTACCGTCTTTGCCAACTTTCACGGATTCAGCTTTAAGATTTTTGTTCATCTTCACGTCGATAGTCGTGTTACCTGTTGCTGCATCTTGTTTGATGAAAGTTTTAATGTTTTCACCGCTGTAGTCAGCATCGTCAGCCTTGCCTTCACCTTGAACAGTGATAGTAGAACCTAATTTATTGGTTTGTACGCCGCCTACATTAGCATTGAATTTGAGACCTGTATCAGTTTGACCTGCCAAAGCTTGTTTCAATTGATCCTCTGTTGCAGCACGACCGGATACAACATTACCTGCATTCCAAGTCTTATTATCAAGCCCTGTCACGTAGTTACCTGTATTAGCAGGGGTTGCACCATCGGATTGTTTACCCATGGTTACAGTGCCGGCTTTCACAGTTTCCGCTGCAGTAACAGATGTAACATTAAGATCCTTTTTCAATTTGAGGCCGATCTTCGTATCGTCACCGGTTTGTGTAATTTCTGTGGTGATGTTATCGTCGCCGTTTACCGTTACCTTAGAGCCTAGTTTATTAGTTTTTTCAGCGTTATTATCCGCATCAAAACGAAGGCCTTTGTTGGTAAGTTCAGTCTTAGCATCACTAATGTTTTTATTTAACTCAGTTTTAGTGTCATGCAATTGACTGCCGTTCACCGCATCTTTGGAGTTAGCCGCCACATCGCCATTAGCAACATTGGTAATCTTTTGATCATTCGCATTGATGCCATTTGGAGATACATAGGTCTTACCACCTACGGTCAAACCACCACTATTGATGGTTGTACCGCTAGCTGTTACGCTGTCTAAACCAGTTAATGTTTTTGCCAACTTCACGTTCAATGTGCCTGTACCGTCAGATACAACGCCAATATTATTATCCGTTAAATCTGCGGCCGTAGCTCCGCCTTTAATGGCAACAGTACCACCTAGCTTCTTGTTGATAGTCGTACCAGAGTCACCGTCAAAGTTTAGACCTTTATCTACTTCGGATTTAGACGCCACATCTTTAATCGTTACGTTTTTTGTTTTATCCGGATGGTTCTTATCCTGTACGGTCAATGCTACGTCACCGTTGGCATCTACAGTGTAGTCACCATTAGAGCCTGCCGTAGGATTCGCAACAAGACTAAAGTCTGTTGCACTAGCACCTTGTTTCTTAACTTCATCACTAACCGTTTTCAATTGGTCTTCCGTTGCTGCACGGCCAGATGCAATTGTAGGGTTATCAATACTCCAAGCCTTATTATCAAGACCAGTCACATAGTTACCAGTATTAGCAGGGGTTACACCATCAGATTGTTTACCCATAGTTACAGTGCCGGCTTTCACAGTTTCTGTAGCCGTAACAGATGTAACATTAAGATCTTTCTTCAATTTTAGACCGATCTTAGTGTCGTCACCGGTTTGCGTGATTTCCGTCGTAATATTGTCGTCGCCGTTTACCATTACCTTGGAGCCTAGTTTATTCGTTTTTTCAGCGTTATTATCCGCATCAAAACGAAGGCCTTTGTTGGTAAGTTCGGTCTTAGCATCATTAATATTATTGTTGAGTTCAGTTTTAGTGTCAGCGATATTTTTGTTTAATTCGGTTTTAGTATCGCCAATGTTTTTATTTAATTCAGTCTTTGTATCAGCGATATTCTTGTTTAACTCAGTTTTAGCGTCATGCAATTGACCACCGTTAACCGCATCTTTGGAGTTTGCAGCAATATCACCATTAGTAACATTAGTAATCTTTTGGTCATTTGCATTGATACCGTTCGGAGATACATAGGTCTTACCACCTACAGTTAAACCTCCAGCATTAATAGTTGTGCCACCCGCTGTAACACTATCCAAACCGGTTAATGTTTTAGCTAACTTCACGTTCAATGTTGTACCATCAGATACGACACCGATATTATTGTCCGTCAAGTTTGCAGCTGCGGCGCCACCTTTAATAGATAACTTATCGCCTAACTGCTTGTTGATTACAGCCCCGCTGTCGCCATCGAAGTTAAAACCTTTAGCAATGGTCGTATTAATCGTAGAGATAGCATTTCTATTGGTCGTAATATCTTGTGTATTTTGAGCTATATCGGTCTTGTTCTTAGCTATATCTTGTTTATTCTTGCCGATGTCAGTTGTGTTTTGAGCTATTTTATCCTTGTTCGTATTAACTTGTGAATTAACAGATTTCAACTGATCTTCCGTTGCAGCACGACCAGTTACGGCTTGTGGATTATCTACATCCCAAGCAGTATTAGTAAGACCAGTTACCGTGCCTGCAGTACCATCCACAAATACAGGATTAGCAGTTCCTAAGGTGATTTTATCCCCTAATCCGACAGTATATTCCTTACCGCCGGCTGCATTTGTACCTTCTTCTACAGTGATATTGCTGTTTTTAGCTTTCACAGTACTTGCCTTAGCAGTTCCACCGATAGCATCCTGCAACTGACTGAAGTTAACCGCATCAGTAGGATCTGTGCCTTTTGCTAGACCGGTAATCTTTTGATTATTTGCATTGATACCGTTTGGCGTTACGTAGGTCTTACCGCCTACGGTCAAACCACTACTATTAATAGTTGTTCCACCAGCTGTTACGCTATCCAAACCAGTTAATGTTTTAGCTAGTTTCACATTTAATGTGCTACCATCAGACACGACACCGATATTATTATCCGTAAGATCCGCCGTAGCACCACCTTTAATGGTAACAGTGTCGCCTAATTTTTTATTAATCGTAGCACCGCTATCGCCGTTAAAGTTTAATCCTTTATTGATATTAGTTACATTTGTATTAACCTTATCATTAACAGATTTCAACTGATCTTCCGTAGCAGCACGACCACTTACAGCTTGAGGATTATCTGCATTCCAAGACTTATTATCGAGCCCTGTTACAAAGTTACCGTTTGCACCGCCAGCACCACCAGCTTGTTTGCCCATAGTCACAGTGCCGGCTTTCACAGTATCAGTGGCAGTAATAGTAGTAACATTGAGATCTTTCTTTAATTTAAGACCGATCTTAGTATCGTCACCAGTTTGGCTGATTTCTGTCGTGATATTATCATCGCCGTTTACCGTTACCTTGGAACCCAATTTATTGGTCTTAGCACCGCCTGTATCCGCATCAAACTTGAGGCCTGTATTAATCACATCATTCTTCGCAGTTGATATATTATTGTTTAGCTCGGTTTTTGCATTATCTATATTGCCGTTCAGTTCGGTTTTAGCGTCATTAATATTTTTATTGAGTTCAGTTTTGGTATCACCGATATTTTTGTTTAATTCAGTCTTAGCATCATTAATGTTGTTATTTAATTCGGTTTTAGCCGCATGAAGTTGACCGCCGTTAACTGCCTCTTTGGAGTTAGCCGCCACGTCACCATCAGCAACATTAGTTATTTTCTTGTCGTTTGCATTGATGCCGTTCGGCGTTACATAGGTCTTACCACCTACGGTTAACCCACCACTATTGATCGTTGTACCACCAGCCGTTACGCTATCCAAACCGGTTAATGTTTTAGCTAGTTTTACATTTAATGTGCTGCCATCAGATACGACACCAATATTATTGTCCGTCAAGTTAGCAGCCGCAGCACCACCTTTGATGCTGAGCTTATCGCCCAACTGTTTGTTAATTACAGCACCGCTGTCTCCATCAAAATTAAGGCCTTTAGAAATAGTTGTATTGATGGTAGAGATAGAATTTTTATTGGTCGCAATATCTTGTGTATTTTGAGCAATATCAGTCGTATTTTTGCCAATATCGGTTGTGTTCTTAGTGATATCAGCCGTGTTTTTAGCTATATCTTGTTTATTCTTGCCAATATCAGTCGTATTCTGAGATGTTTTATCCTTGTTTGTATTAACCTGTGTATTAACAGACTTCAACTGATCTTCCGTTGCAGCACGACCAGTTACGGCTTGTGGATTATTTACATTCCAAGCGGTATTCGTAAGGCCTGTTACAGTTCCAGCAGTTCCGTCCACATTTACAGGATGTGCCGTACCTACCGCAAGTTTATTGCCCAATCCAACAGTGTATTCCTTACCACCATTCGCATTGGTACCTTCTGTTACGGTTACATTTGCATCCTTTGGTTTTACTGTAGTCGCCTTTGCAGTACCACCGATAGCACTTTGTAATTGACTGAAATTAACCGCATCGTTAGGCGCTGTACCATTAGCAACACCAGTAATCTTTTGATTATTCGCATTGATGCCTGTTGGAGATACATAGTTCTTGCCACCTACAGTCAAGCCACCGCCATTGATAGTCGTACCACTTGCAGTCACGCTAGTCAAACCAGTTAAGGTTTTAGCTAGTTTCACATTTAATACACTGCCATCAGATACGACACCGATATTATTGTCCGTCAAGTTTGCAGCCGCAGCGCCACCTTTAATGCTGAGTTTATTGCCCAACTGTTTATTAATTACAGCGCCACTATCTCCGTCAAAGTTAAGGCCTTTAGCAATAGTTGTATTAATTGTAGAGATAGCATTTTTATTGGTCGCAATATCTTGTGTATTCTGTGCAATGTTTTGTTTATTTTGGTTGATATCACCAGCATTTTTAGCAATATTAGCTTTATTTGTATTAACTTGCGTATTAACAGTCTGCAACTGACTTTCCGTTGCAGCGCGACCGGTTACGGCTTGAGGATTATTAACGTCCCAGCTGTTATTAGTAAGTCCTGTTACATTGCCTATAGTGCCGTCCAGTGTTATAGGAAACCGTCCGCCTACGGAAATTTTCTCGCCTAAGCCAACAGTATATTCCTTGCCACCATTTGCATTGGTACCTTCTGTTACGGTTACATTTTTATCTTTTGCTTTCACAGAAGATGCCTTAGCAGTGCCGTTGATAGCATCTTGTAGTTGACCGTAATTGACTGCATCACTATAAGATGTACCGGCTGCAACACCAGTAATTTTTTGATTATTAGCATTAATGCCTGTTGGTGTTACATAGTTTCTACCACCAACAGTCAAACCGCCAGCATTAATAACCGTACCACTGGCTGTTACACTGTCCAGTCCTTTCAGAGATTTTGCCAATTTCACATTTAATGTGCCATTACCGTCTGATTGAACATTGATATTATAATCAGATACAGAACCTACGTAATCACCTTTTATTTTTACTGTTTCACCTAATTTTCTATTGCTTACAGGCCCATTGTCACCGGCGAAGCTAATACCTTTATCAAGGGCGGTGTTAATAGTAGCAATATCTCGTTTATTCTTACTGATGCTCTGGCTATTGTTGCTAATATTATGTGCATTAGTATCAATCGATGATTTATTACTATTAACCTTATCATTAACCCGCTTTAACTGATCTTCCGTAGCAGCACGTCCTGTAACAGGTGCTGGATTATTTACATTCCATGATGTATTGGTAAGACCTGTGACCGTTCCTGTACCACTATCTATGGTTATAGGATGCGAGGCCGCCCCTTTCCCTACAGTAATCTTATAGTTTAAGCCAACAGTATACTCCTTACCACCTTTCGCCGTTGAGTTTTCTTTTATCGTAATATTACCATCGTCATTTGCTTTTACTATGGCTTCTTTAGCTGTACCGTTAATTGCGCGTTGCAACTGACCGTAGTTAACTGCATCCTGACTACCGCTACCGTCTGCAACACCTCTAAGCTGTTGATTATTGGCATTAAGACCACCTGTTGACACATAGAGTTTACCGCCTACAGACACCCCTTTATTATCAATCGTAGCAGTTCCCGCTGTTACGCTATCCAAACCAGTTATTTTTTTAGCCAATTTCACATTTAGTGTGCCATTTCCGTCTGCTTGAACCCCAATATTGTTGTCAGCCAAAGCACCGGTAGCGCCACCTTTTATTCTTACTGTGTCACCTAATTTTACTTGGTTCTGAACAAAGTTATCACCATAAAAGAACAATCCTTTATCGATATTGTCCTTATTATATCTAATAGCATCGTGGATCGTGCTTTTACCTGTAAAGCCGATATCGCTCATCGTTAATTTACCGGTATCAGGATCGAGCGCCGCATTACCGCCAAGGATATTTTTAGTAGTAGTGGCTAAATTGCCCAAGCTATTTGCTACGGCATATAGCTGACTACCATTAATAGCATCTGTAGACGAAGAATTCATACGCCCTGCTGCCACATTTGTAATCGTACGTTTTACCGTATCATTACCAATACTTACAGTAGAATCTGCCGTTCCTCCCGCTAAATTCTTATACCACAAACCATTTACAAGCTGATTCGGTGTACTATGAGTATCCGCAGTCGCAGAATTAGTACCTAATGCAACTGAGCGATTATGATTTTTGTTTACCGTCGTATTTCTACCAAGAGTAACACTATCCTCTGCATAGCTAACTGCACGATTACCGATGGCAATACTATTTTTCTGAACTGAGTCAGAATATGTACCAATAGCTAAAGAAGAATCCTCACGGGCATTACTTTCCCAGCCCATTGCAATAGAATTAAGTCCTGTTGCATAGGAATTTACACCGATAGCACGAGACCCTTCAGCCTTAGCTTGTGCATTATTACCGATTGCAACGGCCCATTTACCTCTTGCCTGTGATCCGTTGCCCATTGCAACGGCACCACCAGCAGCGGCTTTAGCATTATTACCAAATGCCATGGAGGATCCACCCCAAGCTCTGGCATTGGTACCAAATGCCTGATCATTATCGGCACCCACATAGTTACCGGCCTCATCATATCCAGCCCAAGATGTATTACCAAGGGCAAAGCCATTTAAAGAAGCTACTTTTGTCAAATTACCGATAGCGACACCATTATTTACTTCAACGGTTGCATTTCTTCCGATGGCAACACCTTGTACATTACCAACATTAGCCCTATTTACTTTTGTAACAGTAGCACCTGTACCCAATGCCACACTGTTATCTGCCAATGCTGTACTATTGTCACCTATCGCTACAGTACCATTTTTAGCTTGAGCGCCGGCCCCTTGCACAATAGTACTCCCATGCACGATCATTGGAGACATCATGGACATAAATAAAGCCGTAGCAATTACAGGCCCTGACATCTTGGCAAATACCGATGTCATTGTCGAACGTTTCGACATATTCTTCGCTGTTTCAGCTACAACGACATAACATCCTTTTGTACGACTCCAGATTACTTTAAAAATTCGGTTCATCTCGTCTTACTCCTTGCATAAAACTATCAGATTATATGAATATAATAAAATATTTTATAACTATTTTAAAAAGTAAAAATACAGTTAATATATGGCTATTTACCGATGCATATCATATTAAACATATCATATTCTATGGTAAAAGTAAAAAATTTTTCACTCTACACTCACTTCCAAATCATTAATATTTATGAATATACAAAAACTCCGCCATATACCTTATGAATATGCTAAATGTACTAATTTTTTCGCATAAAATTAACTTCATGAAAAAAATGTATTTCACTTTAGTAAACTATTATGATCTAACTATTACTCACCTATTTTAATTACATTACAAAATACCATGACATATATATGCTCAAATAGCCATTAAATCTATTTTTTGCATGCAAAAAGGCGCCAAAAGCATTTCGCTTTTGGCGCCTTTTATAAGCACTGCCTTAACAATATATTATTTCATATTATTTTAAGCCCGCTTGTTGCATCAATAATGCAATTTGTGCTCTCATTTCTTCATTGTCGCGTTGTACTTTTTCGTACTTAGCTTTCAAAGCAGTCATTTCATCTTGCATTACGTACATGGAGCTAATAGGGCCACCCTTGTAACGTTCATGCCAACCATCTTTGCAAACACAGAAGTTACTGTCGAACGTTTCGACACGTTCTTCGCCGTTTCAGCCACAACGACATAACAACCTTTTGTACGATTCCAAATCACCTTAAAGATTCGATTCATTTACTTTACTCCTTACATAAAATAATCAGGTTATATGAATAGATTAAAATCATTTATAATTCTAGAAAAAAGTAAAACCATATATAATATATGGACTTTTTTCGATACATATCGTATTAAACATACCATATCCTATGTGAAAAGTAAAAGAAATTTAATTTTATATTCATCTAAAAATTATAATCACTTATAAATATACAACAAATCCAACCATTTTATTTATATTCATGCCAAATGTACCATTTTTTTCGCATAAAACCAACTAAAAATTTTTTCTTTCTACTCCCATTCGTTTATATCTAATTTCATTCGTTTATATTAAATCGATAATGGATTATCCTTACATATATGCAACATATACTCGATAGATAATATGTACGAATACCCCCAATAAAAGCAAGAGTAAATTCATAAAATACTAAAAGGCGCCAAAAGCAAAATGCTTTTGGCGCCTTTTATGGCACTACAATATGAATATGTGATTTCATATCATATTACATCAATATATTTATCATATTATTTGTTACCCAATTGTTCCATCAAGAATGCAATTTGTGCTTTCATTTCTTCATTATCGCGTTGTACTTTTTCATACTTCGCTTTCAAAGCTGTCACTTCATCTTGCATTACATAAGCAGAGCTGATTGGACCGCCTTTATAA
>OGET01000356.1_pt1 | contig 22345 bp, 17 predicted proteins | sample 1570771 | NCBI WGS metagenome assembly OGET01 (sample SAMEA2582032, study PRJEB24529) | metagenome | biome: Human gut stool | place: China | collected 2011 | reverse complement strand
TTAACGATGCAGCAGCATTCGCTAAACTTGTTGAAGTAGCTAAAAACGCTTAATAACATAACAATACATAGTAAGGACTCTCTTTGGAGGGTCCTTTTTTTGTATGGTGAAAGTAATAGATTATCAATACTTTTATAATATGATATCCTATACATATAATGTGTGTGATAATATTAAAAGAGAGGATTTAAATTAATGAAAAAGTTATTTTCTATGTTATTGTTAGCATGTATAGTAATACCATTACAAATCCAAGCTATATCGATGGAAGCTATTAAAAATGATAAGAATAATATTCCTATTCTTACAGGGAAAAATGCCATTACGTATTTTGTAGACAAGAGTTCTATTAAAAGAATAGAAGAGAACCAGTTTATTTATAAAGTACAGGCAGTTGTATATGAGGTTGAAAATAATAATAGTAGTAGAACTGATTCATATATTCACAAGGTTTTAGTTACTTATCGATATGATAAACAAGCTAGCTCTGGTATGAAATTAACGATAAATAGTGTGGAAGATTTTAATTATGATGGCGTAGCCTTGGGTGCCTTTAGCAATATTCCAGAACAATACATTGATGTAGCTTTGCGTGATCCTAAATATGTTGTAGGTAAATATATCTTTAAAGAAGCTTATGGTACAGCTTTTGAAAATATGACTCTTCATAAGAAATAAGATAAATGAGTTTATGGAAGTAGCTAAAAACGCTTAATAGCATAATAATACAGATTAAGGACTCTCTTTGGAGGGTCCTTTTTTGTATGGTGAAAGTATGATATAGCTACATTTATATTTTAGTGTAAAATACTAAATCGTTTTAGCTGTTTTATAAAGTGAAATAAACTATCAAAAAAGTAAAATATAAAAGAGGAGTTTTATTATAGCTTGTAGAACTAACATAGTAATAAACCTATTTAAGGTGCTTGTAAAAGGAGACATTATTATGAGAATCTTTAAAAAGCTATGTATGACCTCTATGTTAGGTGTTATGTTAACTGTACCAACGTATGCAACTGTTGTTACAGGCAGTCAATCAGATGTAAATTTAGATTTAAAGTATCCTTTAGTTTATACAGATCATGCTTATGCTCAAAGAGTTATTAATACAGATATTGCAAATTATGTACTCGAAGCAAAGGATATGTATTACAACCAACATATTTATCAAGTTTCTCAAAACTATAAGGTTACCTATGAGGATAGTCAAGTTGTTTCAATCCTACTAACTACCTATTATTACTACGCCGGAGCTGCTCATGGTATGTATAATACAAGAGGTCTTGTATATAATAAAGTAACAGGTCAACGCATTCCATTATATAACTATATAAAAATTGCGAATGCAGCACAATTGGATAACGGCTTACGATCCCATGTATTAAGTTATTATACAGGTAATCATACAAAGAGCTATATTCCAAGTGGATGGAGTGTAAAATATGTAACCGATAACTATTGCTTACGTGGTAAGGGGAACATTGATTTAGTTTACCAACCATATGAACTAGGACCGTACGCAGCTGGTAATACCTATATTGGTTTTACACCAAAAGCCATTGAATACTTTAACCGCATGAACTCCTAATACAAGTGTAGCTTTAAATTGTGTCTTATCAGTACATTGATGCATTAAATAGTATTCTTGTTATAAACTCTATAAAAGCCTATAGTACATATACAGTACTATAGGCTTTTAGTGTACTTATCATATTATCTTCTATATCCGCCACATCCTCTAGTATTAGAGTTTTGACCACAGTAACTTTGGCTAGTATTGTTACAAACTGTATTGTTATTATTACAGTTGTATTGAGCGTTTGTATTACAATTGTATTGAGTATCTGCATTACATTTATACTGAGCATTGGTATTGCAATTTGCTTGTGATCCATTGCATACATAATCATAAGCAAATCCTGTAGATACAGCCGCTGTCACGGCTAAAAGTGTCATGACAATCATACGTTTTGTAAACTTCATAGGTATCATCTCCTCATTTCTATACTTATATTGTACTACTAAATGTCAACTAAAATATGATATTCTATACATATATACTATTTGAGAGAGTATGTGAAAGGATGAGAGTTATAATGAAACGCGTGTTAATGGCTGCACTATGTTTTAGTTGTGTGACATGGGGAAGCCAAGCAATTGATATCAACATACCAGGTGCAGATCCTACAATATCAAAGGATGCATATCAGAATTATCGTAAGACTGGTAATGAAGTCCAAAAGACTGAAAATATTATAGCTAATCAGATACGAGATGAATATAACAATAATGGGTCTAAAAAATGGACACTAGATGAGTTGGTATATTTCACAAAAGAATTATATCATTCTATAAAACAGTCTTCTTCTGTTTTTATTCTTAAGGATAATGGGGCAAATATTAAATTTACTGTGCCAGAGAGTAGCCAGTTCGGTAAAACTATAAAAGGGGATCCATTAACTACAGATATTAAAAAAGGGAATTTTCGTTTAATTGAGGGCAATCTACATTATACTATTCGTAAGAGTGGTGAAAGCCAAGCTAAGGAAAATTCCTTCTCGTATCCTACTGTTAGAAATGCTACATGGGAGATTGGGCAGACTAAAAGTGGAGCTTTAGAAGGGGCTATTAACTTTGGCGTAAAGTCCGATCCTTCGCTGTCTTATCATATTAGTTATGATTTGATTAAGAAAAAGGAACTAGAACTATTAAAGACACATGATCAGGAGTACGTGTATAAAGAGCTAATGTCACCATTAGTTAATTATGTACTACCTTCAATTGAACCAGCAAAACAAATGCTTTCAAACACAAAACCCATAACTATTAATGGATTTACGTTCCAAACGTTAAAATCAAGTGATTTAACCTATCATGGTCCTGATAATGATGCAATTTATATCTATGATGGTAAAAAATATCGTGAAGGTATTATGGTGAGAGAATTAAAACCAGAAGAGTTGGCTAATCGTCATCAAATTAATTATAAATTGATACGATTCTTCATTATGTATAAGCCATATTCCGATTTTAAGCCAATTCAATACGCAACAGTTTGGAATGATGCTACTTCTGCTATGTATATGGAAGTTGAACGATCTAGATCTAGAATGTACATTCAATCGCTATATGATGATAAATACTTATATACTCACTTTATAATGGCCGATTTAGATTATAAAACACCATCAAAAGACTTACGCGATATAGTTCAATATGTGGACAATGCAAATGACAAAGATAAATACGCTAAAAGCCAAGCTGGAATGGGAGCTATGCCTAAAGGTATATATGAAAACAAGTAGGTCAGAATACAAATGAACCTATGGATGTAGTCAATCTAAAATGTGAACCTGATTTGATTCCAAACCTAATTCATGAAAAGGGAATCTATCCTGCCTATCATATGAATAAACGCCACTGGATATCGGTGGATATAGAACGGTATGAAGATATAGAGAAGCTAAAGATGATAGTAGACATGAGCTATAGACTGGTTGGTAAGAGGTAGAAAATAACTGGCTATGCTTTGTAGTCAGTTATTTTTATAGATATTATTGGAACAAGAATTATGTTATTATGAAAGAAACATGTAATCTATTATATAGGGGAATGCATATGATAACAGGAGAAATTAAGAATAAAGTAGATAAGATATGGGAAAATGTCTGGGCAGCAGGCTTAACAAATCCTTTATCTGTAATCGAGCAAATTACATATTTGATGTTTATACGTGCATTGGATGATCAAGAAATTAATAATATTCGTAGTAAGACTTTACTTGGTGCGGATGTGGAATTAATTTTCCCAGAGTCGGATATTGGCCAAGCTATGCGTTGGAGTAATTTTAAATTTAGAAACGCTGATGAAATCTACAATATTGTTTCTAATTTTGTATTTCCAGCCATTAAAGCTATGAAACATGGAAAATTGCCAGATTTTGATGAACATGGAAAGTTAATACCAATTCCAGATACTGATGAAACAAAGGATGGTTTTGATTTCTTTGCTAAGCATATGTCTACAGCTACTTTCATAGTTCCGACTGCACAAGTACTTGAAAAAATTATTACTGGATTGGATGATTTATATACTCATGACATTGCGAATTTAGATATGCAAGGTGATTTGTATGAATACATGCTTTCAAAATTATCTACAGCTGGAACGAATGGTCAATTTAGAACACCAAAGCATATACGTGAAATGATGGTTCGATTATTAAAGCCTACACCAAAGGATATAATTTGTGATCCCGCATGTGGTACCGCGGGGTTTTTAGTATCTGCCGCAGAATATGTTCGAATTAATTATAGTGAAAAAATGGATAAAGATGACTGGAAACACTATGAAAGTAACATGTTTAGTGGATTTGACACAGATACAACAATGCTTCGTATATCTGCAATGAACTTAATGCTACATTCCATCAAATATCCTCAGGTTGATTACAAAGATAGTCTATCAAAACAAAATGATGTACATGATTCCTATACTATTTGTTTAGCCAATCCACCTTTTAAGGGAAGTTTGGATGCAGCAACAGTTCATGGTGATTTACGCAGTATTACTAATAATACAAAAAAAACAGAGCTCTTATTTTTAGCACTATTTTTAAGAATTTTGAAAAAGGGTGGTACATGTGCCTGTATTGTACCTGATGGGGTTTTATTTGGTTCATCTAAAGCACATGTAGCTCTACGAAAAGAAATTATTGAAAATCATCATTTGCGTGCTATTATATCTATGCCTTCGGGAGTTTTTAAACCTTATGCAGGAGTGTCTACAGCAATTATGATTTTTACGAAAACTCAAGCTGGTGGAACCGATAATGTTTGGTTTTATGATATGAAAGCAGATGGTTTTAGTTTAGATGATAAACGACAACCTATTAAAGACAATGACATTGCTGATATTATTGATCGCTTTGAACATATTGATCGTGAAAGTGAACGGAAGCGCACTGAACAAAGCTTTTTGGTACCTAAACAAGAAATCGTGGATAATGGATATGATTTATCTATTAATAAATATAAAGAGATTGAATATATCCCGGTCGAATATCCTCCAACTAGTGAAATATTAGCTAATATTAAAGCTTTAAATGAGCAAATTATGGCTGATACAGCTGAACTAGAGCGATTATTAAATGAATAAATTCATATTTGGTGAGTTGAATGAAAGTTAAACTATGTAAAATAGCAGATATAATGACTGGAACTACTCCTAGTATGAAAGTAGATGAATATTATGATTCGAACGATATTCCATTTATAAAACCAGATAGTTTCAAGAGCCAATTTCAATTAGAGGCAAGTAGTTTTATATCTAATAAAGCTGAAAGAAAAGCAAGAGTAGTGTATGAAAACTGTATTTTAGTTACCTGTATTGGAATAATTGGTAAAGTCGGTATAACATCTCAAAAAGTTGCATTTAATCAGCAGATTAATAGTCTCAATGTCAAACCTTATTATGATATAGAATATATTGCTTATAATATACTTTTTAATAAAGATAGGCTTCAGAGAATTTGTAATTCTGCAGTAGTACCACTTATTAATAAAACACAGTTTTCTAACTTTGAAATATCAATAAATAAAGATATTGTTATACAAAGGGATATAAAGAATAGATTAAACTTGTTAAGTAGTATTATTAATAACAATAAAAAGAAATTATTGTTGCTTGAAGATATTATCAAATCCCGATTTGTTGAATTGTTTGGTGATCCAGTTCTTAATGAAAAAGGGTGGGATTTAACTAGTCTTGAGTCTGTTTGCCAATCTATTTATGGAGGCGGGACACCATCTAAAAAAATAAAAGAGTATTATATGGGAACTATTCCATGGGTTACCTCAAAGGATATGAAAAGTGATATTATAGTTGATTCGATAGAACATATTACACAGGTAGCAATTGATAATAGTTCGACAAAAATTATTCCTCCTGAATCTGTACTAATAGTGATCCGTAGTGGAATTTTAAAACATACGTTACCGGTTTGTATTAACAAGTCAAGAGTAACTATTAATCAAGACTTAAAGGCATTAGTTCTGGATGAACGTTGTAAAGCAATATATCTACAATATCTTTTGAAAGCTTTAGAAAAGGATATATTATCTGGTGTAAGAGCTGTTACTGCAGATAATATAGAGTTTAACTCTTTGAAAAAAAGGAAGATACCTATTCCACCAATAAATATACAAATTAAATTTTCACAGATGGTAAATCAAATCAACAAATTGAAATCTGATGTTCAAAAGTCTATAAATGAGACTCAGTTATTAATGGACTCATTGATGCAAGAATATTTTGGTTAATATTCTTTTGGTATACTAATATAAAAAAGAAAAGAGGTATACCTATGCAACAGTTAATTAATGATATTCTTAGTGATATGAGTGAGGTTTTGTCTGCTAAAGAGTTATATACTTTACAATTAGTTTTACAAAAGAAATTAAATACACAAAATAATCAAACATATCCATATACTAATCTTGAGTATATGGATATGTTTATTTCTGCTAAAAGAATTGAAGGTTGTTCAGAACGAACTTTAGCTTATTATAAAGCTACTATTGAACATATGCTTAGCATAATAGTTACGCCATTACGCCAGGTTCAGACTGATGATTTGAGAACCTATTTAGCGGAATATCAATTAATAAATAATTGTAGTAAAACCACTATAGATAATATTAGAAGAAATCTTTCTAGCTTTTTTTCATGGCTTGAGGCAGAGGATTATATAATTAAAAGTCCAATTAGAAGAATCCATAAAATTAGAACAGGTAGTAAAGTTAAAGAAACTTTGTCTGAAGAGTGCATTGAAAAACTTCGTGATTCATGTTTACATATTCGTGACTTAGCAATGATAGACCTTTTGTACTCAACAGGCATTCGGGTAGGTGAATTAGTGAACCTTAATATAGGGGATATAAATTTTGAAGAAAGAGAATGTATTGTTTATGGTAAAGGAAATAAACAACGTAAGGTTTATTTTGATGCTAAATCTAAAGTTCATCTTAAACAATATTTGGAACAAAGAACTGATTATAATGAAGCATTATTTGTTACATTAGATAGTCCTTTTGAAAGATTAAAAATTAGTGGTGTAGAAATTAGACTTAGAAAGTTAGGTCGATTAGCTTCATTAGATCAGAGGGTACATCCTCATAAATTTAGACGGTCCATGGCAACAAGGGCTATTGATAAAGGCATGCCCATTGAACAAGTACAGAAGCTATTAGGGCATCAACAAATTGATACTACAATGCATTATGCAATGGTTAACCAATCCAATGTAAAAATATCTCATAGAAAATTTATTGGATAATCAAATTCATATTTGGTGAGTTGAATGTTATATAAATTAAGTGATGTATTTGATTTACAGATGGGAAAAACACCTAGTAGAGACAATAATATGTATTGGAAGGATGGAAATCTACCATGGGTTTCAATTGCTGATTTAAGTAAAAGTCAAATATATATTGAAAATAGTAAAGAGATGATAACAAATTTAGCTGCTAAAGATACTTTAATGAAATGTATTCCCCAAGATACAGTTATTATGAGCTTTAAGTTATCTTTAGGGAAAACAGCTATTACTAGAACTCCTTTATATACCAATGAGGCTATAATGGCCTTTGTTGATAAAAAAGTTATTCAGATTGAACCTAAATATATTTACTTTCTTTTTCGTAATATACAATGGGGACAATATACTAATAATGCAGTTAAAGGTAAGACTTTAAACAAGAAGTTTTTTTCAGACTTTCAAATTAATATACCAGAATATATTCAACAAACAAAGATAGCGAGTATATTAATTAGGATAAATAAAATATTAGAATATAAGCATTCTTTAATAAAAGCTTATGATGCACTTATTAAATCCCGATTTGATGAATTCAATAAGAATAATATCCATGTAAAAAACTTAAAATTAGAAGATATTTGCACTTCAATAGTTAGAGGGCCTTTTGGTAGTGCTTTAAAAGTAGAGAGTTTTGTAAAAAAATCAGATACAAGTGTAAAAGTTTATGAGCAGTCAAATGCTATACAAAAATCTGCAATTATAGGAAGTAGATATATATCAAGAGAGCATTATGAATCATTAAGACGGTTTAAGTGTAAGCCTGGTGATATAATAATGAGTTGCTCTGGAACAATAGGTGAACTATTTATATTACCTAGTGATGCAGAAGAAGGAATAATTAATCAAGCTTTATGTAAATTTACATTAGGAAAAGATTTATTGCCAGAAGTATTTTTACTTTATATGGATATCTTGATTGGTAATATTGAAACGAAAGGTTCTGGAATTAAGAATATTTCTGCGATTAAATTTATTAAGAATCTTGAAATACCTGTTCCACCAATTGGAGTACAGAATAAGTTACTATTTGAGTTAAATCAAATTAACAAATTGAAATTTGCCCAAATAGTGTATAATTAAACTAAGTATTATATAAAAAAGATGAAGTTATATGTATAGGGGATTATATATGGCTAATTTTGATTTTCTTAAGGAAATAGTTGAGTATAAAGTTTTTGCAGATGCGGCTATTGAGGCAGAGCGTGTATTTCACTCCTCTCCAGCTATGTGTGCAATTGGTTGTCGTAAGGCGTTAGAATTAGCTGTAAAATGGGTATATGCTGCAGATACTAGCATGATTATGCCTTATAAAGATAATTTACAGTCACTTTTACATGCTAAATCTTTTAAAGATGAATTGCCAGAATCTTTGTGGCGCGAATTACAACCAATTGTAAAAATGGGGAATTTAGCAGTCCATTCCGATGCAAAAATTTTGCCAAGAACGGCTATTATTTCATTACAGGCATTATTCAATTTTATTGAATGGATTGACTATTGTTATGGTTATGACTATGTGGAACGTATATTTGATGAGAATGCAATTCCTAAGACCATAGTTTCAGTAGATATTAAGAAAATCAAAGAGCAAGAAAGTTTGATTGCTCAAAATGCCCATCAAATTGAAAATCTATATTTAGAAATTGAAAAGCTTTCAAAACTACTATCTTCCACAAAATCTGAGCATGTTTTAACTCGTAGTTTACCTAAAATTCCTGAGACAGAAGCTGAAACACGTAGATATATTATTGATGTTGATCTTAAATTAATGGGCTGGGAGTTTGAGGGACCTAATCAGAATGTGTTTGAAGAGTTTAAGGTATCAAATCCCTATGTTCCTGGTGGATCAAATCTTAGTGTAGATTATGTATTAATGGGACGTAATGGTAAGCCTCTTGCATTAATTGAGGCTAAGAAAACAAGTCGCGATATAAATGATGGTAAGACGCAAGCTTTAGCTTATGCAAATGCATTGGAACGTGAATATGGGCAGCGTCCAATTATTTTCCTTTCTAATGGGTATGAGACCCATATGTGGGATGATCTTGAATGGAATATGCGTCGTGTAAGTAGTGTATATGGTGAAAGTGATTTAGAACGACTAATTACTCGTAGAAATTTAACTAAGCCTATCTTGAGTACAGTTTCAATTAATGATGATATTTCAGCTCGCTATTATCAAAAGGAAGCTATTAGGGCCGTTTGTCAAAATCTTGAAAATAAGGTTAGACGAAGCTTACTTGTTATGGCAACTGGTACAGGTAAAACTAGAACCTCGGTAAGCTTAGTTGATGTGCTTTTCCGTAGTAACCAAGTGACGAATGTATTGTTTTTAGCAGATAGAATTGCATTAGTTAGTCAAGCCAAGGATGCATTTAGAGAACATTTACCATCTGCATCGTTATGTAATCTTTGTGAAAGTAAAGATGATAAAAATGCTCGAATAGTTTTTTCTACATACCCTACAATATTAAATGCTATCGAAAAATCTCTTGATGGTGATGGAAAACGCCTTTTTACACCGGGTCATTTCGATTTAATAATTGTAGATGAAAGCCATCGTAGTATTTTTAAAAAATATAGAGTCATATTTGAATACTTTGATGCTATTCTTGTTGGTTTAACTGCTACGCCTAAATCTGAGGTGGATAGAAATACATTTGACTTCTTTGAGGTTGAAGATGGAGTTCCAACATATGCATATAGTTATGATGCGGCTATTAAGGATAATTACTTAGTGCCATATTATAATTTTGAGATAGAATCAAAGTTTTTAACAGATGGTATTGTTTATGATGAGCTTTCAAAAGAAGACCAGGAACGACTGGAAGATGAAGCTATGGATCAGGCAGGGGAGTTCCAAGGTAATTATTCTGCTACGGAAGTAAACTCTATTATTTATAGTACAGATACAATAGACTATGTTCTAAGAGAATTAGACCAGAATGGTATTAAAACTCATAATGGGGACTCTTTAGGCAAAACAATTATCTTTGCTCAAAACAAAAAGCATGCTCGTCTAATTGAAGAAAGGTTTAATTGGTTATATCGTTCTTCAAAAGGGAAGAAGGCACGAGTTATTGTTAGCTCCGATCAACATGCATTACATTTAATTGATCAATTTAAATTTTCAGATGGTGAACCAGATATAGCAATTTCGGTAGATATGTTAGATACGGGAATTGATGTGCCAGCATGTGTTAATTTGGTATTTTTTAAACGTATAAAATCGAAGACTAAATTCTGGCAAATGATAGGGCGTGGGACTCGACTTTGTCCAGAGAAGGAGTTTTTCGATAAAAACAATGGTGATTATGTAGGTAAGAAGTACTTCTATATCTTTGACTACTGTAAAAATTTTGAATATTTCAGAAATCAAAAAAATATGGTAGAAGTAAAAGGTAATAGTGCCACATTAGGTGAAAGAATCTTTGCTAAACGGGTTCAAATTATTGCACGACTACAAACAGAAAGATATGGTAGTGAAGAATACCAAAGCTGGCGTTCAGAACTTGTAGATGAGAGCTATAAAGAAATTACTGATTTAGACGTAACAAAACCGGTTGTTCGTTTACAGTTAAAATATGTAGATAAATATAGTGTTAAAACTTCATTTGATTATTTGTCAAATATTGATGAACATGACTTAATTACCTATGTTGCACCTTTGATTTGTGCTGATGTTAAAGAAAATTTGGCACGAGGATTTGATAATTTTGTATATGAAGGGATTTTGAATCTTTTTAATGGGCAATCTATTGACTATTTTAAGAAACGTGTAATTAGCCTTTCCAATGCTTTACTAGAAAAAATTAGTATTGAACAAATTAGAAAGAAGCAAGATTTCTTAAAGTTAATAAAAGAAGATGCGTATTGGCAAATAATTGATGCTTTGCGGTTAAATCATATGAGAAAAGAGCTCAGAGATTTAGTTCAGTTTCTTGATGTTGCAGAACGTAGAGTTATTATAACAACAATTACGGATTCAGTATTATTAACTAGAGAAGGCGATACTCTTATGCCTGAAGTTTTTGAGAGCTATCAAGAAAAAGTTGAGTCATATTTCTTAACACATCAAGGCCATCCAACAATTCAAAAACTCATTAATAATGAGCCGATTAATGAATCAGATTATAAAGCATTGGAACATATTTTTATTCATGAATTAGGAAGTAAGGATGACTATGAAAAACGCTTTAAAGGGAAAGAGTTTGGGCTAGTTGTTCGAGAGATTGTAAAAATGGCTCCTCAAGCCGCTGAAAAAGCCTTTTCTGATTTGATTAATAGTAAATCTATGAATAGTGATCAGATTAACTTTATTAAACAAGTAATTAACTATATTAGCGTTAATGGATATATGGAATCTCCAAATATGTTGACAGCCCATCCATTTGATAGGCCATTTGATTTATGGAAACTATTTAATCAAGTTGAAGCAGTAGAAATTGCGAATATAGTTGAGCAAATAAAAGATAATGCTTGTATAAAATGAAAACTTTACTAATAGCCATATATAAGGGGGAGATTATATGGATATACAAAAGTATTATAGTGATTATTCTGATGAAAATTTAAGTAACGGTTATATTAATAATACTCTTGAAAGAAATAAATATATTCATTCTTTTATTTCAATGTTACTAAGTATTGAAAAGGGTGGAGTTATAGCTATCGATGGTGAATGGGGGAGTGGAAAAACATATTTTGTTCATCAAGTAAAATGGCTTTTAGAATGTACTAGTAAAAATATTGATAGTGAGGTTGAAAGTGTATTAAATAGAACAGTACCAAAATTAGATAATATCAAAGGGCATAAATATAAAGCGTTTTATTATGATGCTTGGAAACATGATAAGTCTAACAATCCTTTCTTTACTTTACTAAGAACTTTAATACTTGCTTTCGGTGGTATTGATTACTTTAACCAAAAGAAAGGATTTATAGAATCTTTACTAAAAGGTGCTTCACATATTGTTAAGGGGATTACACAAATTGACGTAGAATCGATTTTTAATGGCATTAAAGAGTTTTCTGGTATTAATGATACGGCCCCGTTGTCTGAACTTGAATTTATTGAGCAGATGGATTGTCAAGTCAATTCTTTTTTAGATTATATATGTGAGGGGCAATATGATAAATTAGTAATATTTATAGATGAACTTGACCGATGTAAACCGAGTTTTGCTGTTGAATTACTTGAGATAATAAAACATTATTTTAATCATGATAAAGTGATTTTTGTTTTATCTACGAATCTTAAAGAATTTCAGTACTGTATAAAACAATATTATGGTGAGGGTTTCGATGGTTGGAAGTATTTAGATCGTTTTATTGATATTCGTATTACATTACCTATGATTATGGTGGAAGAATATTGTAATTATCTATGGAATAATTTACCCAATGATAGGATTGATGATTTAGCTATATGCTGCGCCAAACATTTTGGTCTAACCTTAAGAGAAATTGAACGTTATAATAATTTGGTTAAAATTTCGATACAAAATGCTATTGAAAAAAATCATAAAATTAATAGTTTTAAGGATGATTATCAATATTTATATGCTTTTTGGATACCAGTAATTTTGGCTATTAAATTTCATTCAAGTGAAGAATATCATGAATTTATCTCTGGTAATAATAATTCTTTAATTAAATTATTAATGCAGATAGATAAATTTAAAAATAGTGCAATTGCATTTTTACTTAATGATAATGATAAAAGTAATGGGAATCATGTAATTATACAAGAAAAAGTTGAGTATTATTATGAACTGATTTTTAGGGGAAATTATTCTAAAGGGATTACATCTGAATTAAGGGAATCTATAAAGCTTGACGACTTTAGAATTGACGGCGCTGTTAAGCAAAATTTAATAAATATAGTTAATTTATTTTCTACATGGTCAGTTTATGATATTTAGTAGGGGTATTTTATATGAATATAGGGAAACTGGAAGCTGTACCAGTACGAGATTTATGGGCCCATGAGCAATATGATTTTTCAGCATGGCTCGCAAAAGAAGAAAATCTATCAATTTTAGGAGAAGATTTGGGGATAGCCTTTACTGCCATAGAAATTGAGCGCTTTATAGGCTCATATAGATGTGATATTGTAGCTAAGGATGATAATAATGAAGGTAAAATTGTTATTATTGAAAATCAACTAGAAAGTTCTAACCATGATCATTTAGGAAAAATTATTACTTATGCATCAGGATTAGATGCTTCAAAAATTATTTGGATTGTTACAAATGCACGTTCAGAACATAAGAGTGCTATTGAATGGTTAAATAATAATACTAAGAATGATATTAATTTCTTTTTAATTGAATTAAAAGCTTATCGAATCGGTGACTCTTTGCCAGCCCCTAAGTTTGAAATTGTACAAATGCCAAATGATTTTATTAAGAATGGAAATATGAAATCTAGAGATAAAACATTAAATCGTTCACAAGCTGCTAGGTATGACTTTTGGTCTCGTTTCATAGAATATAGTTCTACTCAATCTTCAATATTAAAAAATAGAAAAGCAAATATTAAGGATAGGATGTATATATCTCTTGGTATAAGTAATGTTCGTATGGAGATTAAACTTACTGATAAAGATCATTGTATTAGAATAGTCTTATGTATTCGTGATAATAAAGATCTATATCAGTTACTTGAAAAATTTAAGAATGATATTGAAAAAGATGTAATGTATCCATTAAAATGGAAAAACATTGATAGTTTAAAACAATCAGAAATCATTTTTGAGATATTAGGATTAAATTTTGATGATGATAGTAATTATGACGATTTGATGCACGATACTTTAGAGAATCTAGTCCGCTTAAAGGATATTTATATTAAATATTTAAAGACAATAGAGACTATGTAGTTTTTTAATAGTTTTTATATTATTTAGCCCTCTTTTGGCTACTCTTATTAATCAGTTTTCTTTACTACATCTGATTATAGTTTAAGTGGTGAATTAAAATTAGATTTTGGAAACATAATAGTTGATACAGAAATACAAGAAGTAAAAAATATCCAGAACCTTTAAAAATAAATGTGATACATTAAGTATTCTTGATTTTGTAAAATATTGAAAAAACAGTCTGACTTTACGGTTGGACTGTTTTTAATTGATTTTCATGAAATCTCTTTATTCAACTTGTATAATATTTTCACTAGTCTAATGAGAGGGTAGGTGTAGATGAAAGATACTGCAAAGCAAATTTTAAATTATTGGTATTCACTTGAGTGTTTACAACCGAAAGAAGTTCCAAAGTATAAAGCAATTCCTAAGAAGTATATTAAAGAACTCATATTTAAAAGTGAAAATGATACAATTACTATTTATCAACAGTCTGTAATAAAACCTTATTGGAAAAGAATAAATTCACGTGTTTCTACATATGTAGTTCCGTTACCAAATGATCCTTATGATTACTCTATTACTGATGAGATTAAATATTTTAAGAATAAAAAGGACTATGTTTTAGATGATGAGCATGCTGTTCTATTATGTGTAGTTAAAGGGAATGAAGTATTAGAGGCCTTCATTGATAAATTAAAAATTGAATATCCTGAAAAACCATATTTAGGGAATGTGTATAGTGCATCATTTATTGTTGATGTAGAGGGATACTATAAAGAGGGTAGTCTACAAATTGCTCCGTTTATTTGGGTGATTCATCAAATGATGTTTCAGCCTGATGTGGAGTTTAAAGATATTAAGTTAGATGGCGGGGATGAAGTTGTTAAAGAAATCGAGGATGGTTTTAATCTTCCTGAGGAAAAGATATCCCTTGATGAGGCTGCACATGTGATCAATGTGTATATACAAAAGCATATCTTGGAGCCTATGGGCATTACCATGTTCCGTGCTGGCGATGTTTATGGCTATTGTGGCTTTACGGCCGAGGAGATTCAGCTTGTTAAAGCTGATACAATGCCTGTAAATGATTTAAAATCTAGCTTTTTTCTTGATGATTTACAGTTGGTCTTACAGCACATCGATACATTAAAGGATGATGATAAGGTATTGTCTTATATTAACAGTCTTAATCAGGATATTGAGCATTATGATTTGTTGAAAGATACTGAGCAGATGCGTAAATGGTATAATCCGAAGGTTTTACCATATGGTAGATGGCCGTCTGAGTTTAATTTGTCATTTATGCAGCAAATTGCTGTTAATATTGCTAAGGCGAATCCTAAGGGTATCTTTTCTGTTAATGGACCTCCAGGTACAGGAAAAACAACATTATTAAAAGATATAATTGCTAATAATATTGTTGAACGTGCTGCTAAGTTTTGTGAAAGTAATCATGTAAATGATATCTTCAAAAAGGTTGTGGGCAGGGATGGAACCTCTTTTTACTATGATATACCTAGTGATATTGCAGCATATGGCATGCTGGTGCTTTCATCAAATAATAAGGCCGTTGAAAATATTACATTAGAATTACCAAATATTTCCTCTGTAAAAGCGGGAACTAATGGATCGACCTTATTTAATCCCGAGTTCTCAGAACAACAGGTTGATTTATCTTGTTTCGCTAAGGATGAGAAATATAAATATGTTAAATCAAGTGAGGTATACTTTACATTTTTAGCTGATCGTTTAGTAGAGAGTAATGAACAATGGGGCCTAATTTCTGCGAGACTTGGTAAGAAGTCTAATATAAACACATTTATGCCAGTATTAGATGTATTATCTTCAGATATGTCCTTTATTATGCGTATACCTAGTACTCAAGATGCTTTTGAAAGCGCTAAAAAGCAGTTTCAGGATCAGTATAAGCTTGTGAAAACATTGTTTACTTATGTAACAACATATGAAGAGAACACCCGGTTAATTCAAGAGTTAAAGCTTAAAATCAATCAGCTACAAGAGAAAGTTGTTTCAATCAATGAGCAATTAAGTCAATATGATACATTAGATAATGATTTGTTGCAGTTGATAGAGCATAAAAATAGTATTGAGTCTAAATTAATAGAGTATAACAATCAACGCTCTATTTTTGATAAGCTTTGGAGTGCTACTAACTGGTCTATTTTAAAAGCTATGGGTAACCCTACATTGTTAGCGGTAATTGAAGAGGAGACTACAAAGCTTCAAACTGTTAAAGACCAATTGACTGCATTACATCAGTTGGTTAATGAGCGTGAATCTATAATTAATAGGAAAGATGGCTTATTAGCTGCTATTAAAGATATTGATGGTGCTATTCAAAAAGCAGAAAAGGCACAGCAAGTGATTTTAGGGACATTAAAATCCAGTACTAATGATTCTATACATTGTTTTGATGATATAGTATCAAAATTAATGTCATTTGATGAGGACCGTGCAGAAGCACATACAGCGTTTTTATATGTGTGTAACTATTTGAATGAATGTAGAGAGCGTTTATTATATGATGCCTTACAATTACAAAAAGCTATAGTTATGAGTGACGCTTTCAGAAACAATATGAAATTACTTAGTCAATATTGGGGCTCATTAAGTGAGAAGAAAAAATTACAGAAGAACTTTGATCTTGATACTATTTACCCTGCACTACTTAATTCCTTGATGATTGCCGTACCGGTTATTTCCTCGACCTTTGCTGCTGTTGAGAGATTCTTGATTAATTGTAAAGCTGAAAGCTCGTTAGGTACCATTATTATTGATGAGGCAGGACAAGCGTCACCTCATATGCTTGTAGGGGCTTTGTTCCGCGCACAAAAGGCAATCGTAGTTGGTGATCCTAAACAAATTGAACCAGTACAAACTGTACAGGATTTATTTGTTGAAAGAATTGGTGGCGAAGGTATCGGTAAGTACAGAAATAAAGAATTATCTGTTCAAAGCCTAGCTGATGCACAAAATCCATTTGCAGGCATTATCAAAAATCTTGATGGTTCCGAATCTTGGGTTGGTTGTCCACTCGTTATTCATAGACGCTGTAAAGATCCAATGTTTACAGTCGCTAATGAGTTATCTTATGGTGGTTTTATGATTAATAAGACTATCAATCCGAAAGAGCCTATTGAGCCATGCAAATCGAGCTGTTGGATAACTTATGATGGAAGTAATATTAAATCTACTACGGGTAAAGATAGATATATACAAGTACAAGGCCAAATTGCTTTTGAATTGATTCAAAAGTTACGAGCAAGAAATGTGGAGTTTAAAGATATTTTTATCATTACACCATTTACTAGTGTTGCATATGGGTTTAAAAAGTATATAAGATCCCTTAGTAATGATATTGTAAATTGGACTAAAGAGGATGATAAGAAAGAATGGTTAGATAATAATATCGGTACGGTTCATACCTTCCAAGGTAAAGAAGCTAAAGTCGTTATTTATATGTTAGGCTGTCAAAGCGATGGCGCTGCTAATGGGGCTATTAAATGGGTTAACGCTAACAATGTAAATGTAGCCTTTACAAGAGCAAAAGAATATATCTATGTTATTGGCGATGCGGTGAAATGGAGAGAGCTCAATAAAAATCTTGCATTCGCGCAACGATACTTGCCTATATATACTTTAGAGGATTTCTAAGTTAATAAATTGTAACGACTATAGTAGATTGCTAGATTATAAGGCTAGGTTACTATAGATGTTTCTATAAAGAATTTATATGTACAATAAAGGTCTATAAAAGAAAACAAGGAAAGAAACGATTCGATTTCTTTCCTTGTTTAGATATGATATAATTTATATCAAAGTGAAGCATAAATGGTTTCGACGCCAGATTTCGCTTCTAAAGTAAAAATTTGAAGAAACGGTCTGACATTGATATGTCAGGCCGTTTCTTCATGTTTAAATGGAGTTATTAGTTGTGTAATTCTCGTTTGCCGTATAATTTTAGGACTATAGCAATAATTGTATTTATTACAAACAGAACGGCAAAGCATTCTAAAGCAGTAGTATAGCCATATCCTGCTTCGTGAAAGTATGATACGAGCATAGGACCCACGATGCCAGCCAATCCCCAAGCAGTTAGAATACGACCATGAATAGTAGAAAGTTGACGTATACCGTAGAGATCTGCAAGATATGCTGGCATACAGGAAAATCCACCGCCATAGCATGTGATAATGAGAAGGATTAAAATTTGGAATGTTAGCGCGCTATTTGTTTGGGCGAGTAAATAGAATGCGACGATTTCTATAATAAAGAATAGTATGTAAGTCTGTGCTCGTCCAAGGTAATCGGAAATAGTAGACCATGCAATACGCCCCCCACCATTGAAGATACCAATGATACCAACCAGCGATGCAGCTGCCGCAGGTGTCATACCAATGGCTTCTTGCGCCATTGGGGATGCTAAGGATAGGAGACCTATACCACAGGTAATATTAATAAAGAATACCCACCAAAGGGCACCAAATTGCCAAGTTTTCATGGCATCATTGGCTAGCATGCCATGGTTATGAACGTACATGGTGGATTTATCTTTAGTAGTTCGAGTTGGGTGTTTTTGTTGAGGTGCTTTCAAGTAGAGAGAAGAAGCACCCATAATTACGAGATAGATTACACCGAGGATAATGAAATTATCTATTAATCCAACCTGAGCTACGAGATATTGCATAAGAGGTCCTGCAATGAGTGAAGCAAATCCAAAACCCATAATGGCTAAGCCGGTAGCAAATCCTGGGCGATTTGGAAAGTATTTCACGAGCGTAGAAACTGGTGTTATATAACCGATGCCTAGTCCAATACCACCAATGATGCCGTAGAAGAGGTAGAGTAAGGTAAGATTATGTATGCTAAGTGCATAGGCCGTACCGAATAATCCGGTTACCCAGAATAACATAGCGAGAAGGCCGCTTTTTTTAGGACCTATTTTTTCTGCAAAGGATCCAAGAAAACCTGCAGATAGTCCGAGCATTAAAATGGCTAATGAGAATGTCCATGTTGTTTGTGATAAGGTAAAACCCATATCAACCATGATTGGACGTGTGAGTACGCTCCATGCGTATACGCTACCAATGGATATGTGTAGACCAATGGCTGCTAATGCAATAAACCAACGATTTCTCATAAAAAAACTCCTTTCGTATAGGTGAGATATTTAAATATAGATAAAGAAGCATTTGTTACGAGAAGGCAATAAAAAAGACCATCTGAACAAAAACTTGCCCAGACGGTCGGCTATCACACGATGTGTGCTACTGTGCATGTAGTCAATTCTACGTATCCGTCAGCCCAGTAGGAATATATTACAAATATAGCAATTGAAAGGATATCTTGTCGGTGATATAAGTCACTATCGTATGCACTATGAGGATTTATAAAAGAAAACAAGGAAAGAAATCCTTAGATTCCTTTCCTTATTTAAATATGATATAATTTATATCAAAGTGAGGCATAAATGGTTTCGACGCCAGACTTCGCTTCTAGATTTATTGAATTGAAGAAACGGTCTGATTTCTATGTCGGGCCTTTTTTCATACTACGATTAGAAAGCTAGCTTTCAGCTAGAGGTCAATCACTTTCCTGCTATGATAATGGTCGCTACAAGTATGCCAAAGGAAATCATGAGTGATAACACTTTGAATGTACTCATATTGATCACCGCCAATCTCTAGAAGATTAGCAAAGGCTGGACCCATTTAGAGGCCTCAAGTTCAATATAGTGCGGTCAAAAATAAAAGTAAATAGATTAGAGGTTCCTAATAGTCACCTAGGTGACCAATAGGAACCTCTTTCGTTTTGTAATCGTATTCATAATTGTGTTCTTATTATGTTACAATACAGTTAAATTATAGTTTTATAGAGAGAAGTATATGTTAAAACAATTATTATTAAGTGCAATTATCTTGAGTTCTGTAAGTGTTACTAGTTATGCAATTGATGTAAATCTTCCTGGCGCAGATCCAAGTATTTCGCGTGATGCATATGTACAGGCGGTATATACGACTGACAAAATTGAGTCTGCTTATGATGAGAAATTTAAAAAGGAGGCAGATTCATTTTCGGTTTATTCTAAAGCGCGCTTTAATCAAGAGTTTGGTGTAGTAGATGACGATGCAGTAGAATCCTTAAAAAATGAGTTTTATACTATTGAGCGCCGTAAGTTTGATGGTAATACAGTAGTGAATCTACATAATAAAGAGGGCGGATTATCAGTCACATTCCCATTTAGTGCAGTACAAAAAGAGGCAATACGTGATTTTCCAGATGCAACGGCTAGTTATTTATTTCAGTCCCCTTTGATTGCTGCAGGTATTATTGAACGTAAAATGTCAGGTTCTCCTGATAAAACAGATGTGGTTTTTAAATATGATGGTCTTAGTAAAAGTTACTGGAGAAAAACAACTCTTAGTGGTGCTATAGATATGGATATTATTGCTTTAAATTTTGAGTTGAGCAAGCATTCTAAGCAAGCATATAATGTTATTCTGTATCCTCGTGCAACGGAGAGTGTCACATCAAGTGATATTAATAGAATAATGGCAAATTATATACTGCCTTCAATCCATTCTCTTCAAGATTTAGATAACTATAGCCGAGTAGAAAATTATAAGAACTATTCTTTTAGAGTCCCTAAAACATCCGTTAAAGAAAATAACCCTAATGTTAAGCTAGATGGTGTAACTTTCACAGTTGATAAAGATTTAAGCCAACAAATTTTGGTTGAGCCTGCGAGTAAATTAGAAAAGGGTATATTTAGTTCATTTGACGAAATTCATCTGTTACATAAAATTGATAATAAGACTGTAGAGTTCTTTGGATTTCCTGGATCCCCAAAGATTACCAAAGGTAGCCATTCCTTTGTTTGGAATGATGGTGTGCCAGGTTTATTACTAGATCTTGAATTAGATAATCGACAAGGTATATTGATGTTTATTACTTATGATGAAAGTTTTAAGTACCAAAATTCAATTCAATATCCCTTAGATAATGGTGCATATACTAAGGCACAGTTACGAAAATTAATTACAGATGCAACATTATCTGACACTGGTAATATGTATCAAGAGGATGTTTGGTTTATCTAATCCTTATTTTTATCTTGAATTGCAATAAGTAATCAATTCAATAATTAAGGCGCTAATAATTAGTTTTTTTCTTTTAGTGAAAGCGGTGTCCTAGATGAATGTAAATCATGTGTTATTAATATTTAAATCTGCATTAGAATATGCTGATTTTAAGGGAATTAATAATTTGTTAGCAGACAATTGTCAGTATATTAATGTTGAGAGGAATATATTAAAAAATGGAAAGATAGAAGTATATGATTTTCTAAATTCAATGGCAAAAAGGACCAGAGATGAAAATGTAGCCGTGTATGCACATATGATGACACTTTGGGGGGAAACCAAAGCAAAAGAGTTTTTTTATGAAGGTCAAAGAGGGCTCGCTATTGCATACAATGAAATAGACAATTATGCTATAGGTATGTTTATTGAGTTAGATTCAAATAATTTTATTAACAAAATTATTGTTAGTGATGAAATTCCGAGTTTTAGACTTGATAAACATCGTGCTGAACATAATTCACCTCCTATAGATTACATTTTTTATAAGACGCCTGTTGATTTTTTGGATTGGCTTACGGCAATTAGTATTTGGTTAGAAACTGGATATGTAAATGAGCATTCTTTTTATGATTCACTTGCTGATGAGTGCTGTGTACATTTTCAAAGAAAAAATCAAGAACCTATTTTGTTGTTAGGTAAGGAAAACATTATAAATGACTTTAGTAAGATAATGAATTTATTTTTCTATACTATGCCACATATAATTCATGATAAGACTAATAGATCCTTTATAATGTATGGACCTATGACGATTGAAATCGGCCGTAGTTTAGCGGGACCAGCAAATTTTATACATATTTATATTGACGACACTGGAGATTAGTTTGTATATTATTTCTTGCATAGGTTTATTATGCTTTAAAACAGGGAAAGAAATCATGTGATTTCTTTCCCTGCAAAGATATGATATAATTTATATCAAAGTGAGGCATAAAT
>OGET01000351.1_pt1 | contig 22537 bp, 17 predicted proteins | sample 1570771 | NCBI WGS metagenome assembly OGET01 (sample SAMEA2582032, study PRJEB24529) | metagenome | biome: Human gut stool | place: China | collected 2011 | reverse complement strand
CAAAATCAGCATTTGCCTTGGCTTGGTGTTGCCAGTTTAGTTCACGTAATCTTTTTGCAATATCTAATAAATCCGCTTCTGAAATTTCGCCACGCCAGTAACGCTCTTGAGCAAATTTAAGTTCACGTTTTGCGCCTACACGCGGAAATCCTGCTAAATGAAATGTTGTCATAATTAATCCTTCTATTGTTTTGTTTGGTTTAGACGTCTAAACGTCTGTTCATATATAGAATGCAATAGAATTTATAATTAGACAATCTCATAATTTTCAGGTTTTAAATGAATTAAATTAATAAATAAAAGACCGCACTTTAAGATTTCTAAAAAGTGCGGTCTTTTTTGTATGAGGTTTTATAGTGTTATAAGGCGGTAACGAAAGTAATCAAACCAAGTACGACACCAGGTGCATTTGCTAATGAAATAGGCAGATCGCGTTTTTCTTTCAACAAGCCATAAGCTACCCATAAACTACAGTTGATTTGATTGTCGTAGCAAAAGGCTGTAACCAGCCACCTTTTTGACCAGATAAATTTAGACCAATTTGTTGCAAGTAAGAAACATACATACAAACTGAAGTAAATGTTGCGACATAGCCTAAAATGGTAATAAAACGTTGGTTTGTCATTTGCTCTCCTAAGTTTAACAAAATAATTCTAAATTAGATTATTAACTAAAATTGATAATACATGTATATTTTACAATATATTTAATTAAAAGTCAAAAAATGAAGAAATTGCATAAAGATTATTTCATTTTAGTTAAGGATAAAATGCATTTTGAGGAGAGTATGAAGAGAATTGGGAGAAAAAAGACAAAAAAATAACCGCACTTTAAAGCGCGGTTATAGAGAATTCTGAACAGTTTAGTTGAGATTATTCAACACCAACCATTACAGAAGTTGCTTTGATAATCGCATATGCTTCTTTACCAACTGCTAAACCTAATTCTTTTACTGCATCGATAGAGATGGTAGAAGAAATTACGTTACCGTTACCGATATCAATGTGTACGATTGCGTTCACAGAACCAGTTTCGATTGATTTTACCGTACCTTTAAGTTGGTTTCTTGCACTAATTTTCATTTAGCATTTCCTTATGTTTAAGTTAAAAGAGTAGACATTATATAGATAAATATATAAATTGAAAATACTACTTAATAGGTGATAACCCTTTTAAGATTTGCTCAGCATTTTCTTTGCTTAATGCATAACCGTAATACTTTTTATAGAAGGCTTGTGTTTTTTCCACCATGTTTAAATCTTTAAATTGCTCGGGATGGAAAAGTTGAGCCGCCCAAAGAATTTGTAACGCTTCTTCTGCGCTATAGCGATCCCATGGGAACGTGCCGGTTGGGTTGGCATAAATACGATTATTTTTGACCGCACTTATTGATTGCCATGCTGGGTCAGCTTTGATTTTTTCAATAGCCGCTTGTGCTTTATTACCGCTGCTGCCGATAATAATGACATCAGGATTCGCTTGAATAATACTTTCTACCGTCACGGTCACCATATTGGCTTCATCAGGTAACACGCTTTTACCGCCGGCTAATTTAATCCATTCACCAATCATCGATTTTCCGCCGTCAATCATCAATAAGTCAGAACCTTTAGTGATATGTAACACCGTAGGGCGTTGTTCATCTTTGATGCCTTTAAGACGACTTTCCACAAATTGAATATTGCCTTCTAATTCTTTAATGTAGTTTTCTGCAATTTCAGGGGCTTTATCACCTAACACTTCAGCCGTGATACGCACCGTTTTCTTCAAACCATCAAAATCTTGGAAGCTAACTCGAACGCCTTTTAAGCCCGCTTGTTCCACTTCAGTTAACATGGATTTTTTCGAGAGCAATACTGCATCTGGTTTATGACTTAACAGTTCTTCCGTTTGAATGGTTTCACCGTTGGTTAATACCGGTACGTTTTTGATATTTGGATATACTTCGCTATACCAAGGATTGGCTGCGATAGATGTGGTTGTGCCAACCAGTTTATTTGCACCGCCTAATAACAAGACGATTTGGTTATTCGCATGCCAAAGATCCGCAACGCGTTGAACGTTGTCTGGCAGTTCAATTTTATTTCCTTCAACATCAGTGATAACTTTCGCTTGTAGCGGTAGGGCAAAACAGGCTGCAAGAGAAAGGGCAATCAAGCCTTTTTTTAGAGAATGTTTCAACATATGAATTTCCTTCTAGTGGGTTTATAAATGGGTTATCGCACAAATTTGGCGTTGTAGTGCAGGTACATCAACTAAGCGCAAATCGGTTTGATAAAGTGCTTTTAAATTAGCTTCAGTAATAATTTCTGGTGCGGTGCCTGTTTGTAATTTGCCGTGTTCATTTAATATGGTTACGCGGCTATGGGGCAGGGCACTATGCAACAACATCGGATGATCAGGGTTATGTGTTGTCATGATTATGGTAAAGCCTTGCAATGAGAGCTCTTTAATTAGGCTTAAGGTCTTAAAGACATTACCGTAATCTAATGCCGAGGTTGGTTCATCAAACAAAATCAATTGAGGTTGTTGCACCAAAATACGCGCAAGATTGACTAATTGCTTTTCACCGCCACTCATTTGCATATAAATTCTGTCAGCAAAATGACTGATGCCGAGTTTATTTAAAGCTTCATCAACTAATGCAAAATCAGCTTCACTTGGCTTATCAAGCACACCTAGATGCGCAGCACGACCGAGTACCACATAATCACGCACGCGATATTGATAGGTTTGTGGACTATGTTGCGAGACATAAGCAATTTTTTGAGCAATTTGCTTACTATTCATTTCACTTAATTTGCAATTATCCAGCAAAATCTGACCGCTCTTTGGTTTCAAAAGCCCCGCGATACAATTTAATAACGTTGATTTACCACGCCCATTTGCCCCAAGAATCGTCAGTAATTCGCCTTTTTGTAAGGTTAAATCAATGCCATTGAGTAGAGAATGTTCAACATTGTGCCAATAATAAAGATTGTCAATTTTCAGCATTAGTCCACCACCTTTTGTTTAATCAGAACCCAAGCAAAGAATGGCGCACCGATAAAACCGGTGAGAATGCCGAGTGGAATTTCTTGAATGTATAAATTACGGGCGAGAGTGTCGATAACGAGCAAGAAAATCGCACCGATAAGTCCGGCTAGTGGTAAACTTTTGACATTGTTATCACCAATGAAAAGCCGCGCTAAATGCGGAATCACTAAACCAAGCCAACCAATTGTGCCGCTTAAGCAAACGGATGAAGCGGTCAACAACGTGGCACAAACCACCATTAATCCACGCTCTAATCGGATATTGGCTCCGATTAATTTCGCCTCGCGATCGCCTAATGAAAGTACGTTAATTCTCCAACGCATTAAAAATAAGCCAAGGGTGGTAAGCAAAATGATAGGAGAAAGGATGAACAAATTATCGTAGTTGGATTTGGTTAGGCTACCTAATTGCCAATACACAATGTCAGCTAGCTGGGTTTCGGGATCGGCGAGATATTTCAATAGGCCTAATGTTGCCATCATAAAGCCCGAAACGATAATGCCGGAAAGCACTAAAACAATGGTGGAGTCGCGTTGAATTAAACGTGGTAAATTCATGGTGAGTAAGACGGCAATCAAACCACCGACAAAGGCAAAGGCTTGAATGCCCAGCATCCCTGAACCGATTAAAATCGCCAATGCCGCACCAACACAAGCGCCATTAGATACCCCTAAAATATCAGGTGAAACCAAAGGATTGCGGAAAATACCTTGATATACCACACCCGCAATAGCCAATGAAGCACCGACAAGCATGGCAGCAATTACACGAGGCAAACGAAGATTAAAAATAATGTTATTTTGAACATCATTGACATTATTACCAATAAGACTTTGTACGACATTCTCAAGCGGAATCGCAAAACGTCCCCAAGAGAGTGAAAATAAAACCAACCCGATAAGGAGGCAAAGTAAAAGAGGAAAAGTAAGAGAAGATTTGTTCATATACTCAAAATTCGTTGTTTTTGTAAGTATATAGCGATTGTGTTTTTTTGTATATAGCGAAAATTGAGTAAAAAATAACCGCACTTTTAGGAAAGCAGCCCCCATAAAACGGGAGAATAATAAAATTATTTTACAGTATCTAAACCTGTTTCTATGAAGTAACACTTAATAGTATTAAGAATTTATTATCCCCTATAAATTTTAATGATTTAAAAGTTATATTTCTTTACATAACAGATAAATATGTCTTCATTTTTTATTTTAACTTTTATAGAATAACAGCATCTTAATAAGTTTAGTCTGCGGGGTTTTTATGTTAAGTGCATTATTAAGAAGTGGTGAAATAAAAAACTATACGCCATTAGGCCAAGATGGCATGGCAGTTTACACGGTAGCATCCCAGTTGCGAGATGCACTTAAGTTTAAGAGAGGTCGATCCTTTGCTGAATATTTAGCAATTCCTCAACGCAATGAACAAGGTGATAGAATAGACTGGTATGTGCCCTTTGATTCCTCTCGTGCAGATGGGCAATATATGATTATCCCTTGGACTTCAGCTACGGAAGAAGAACGTGAAAATGCCCGCTCAGAATTAAAAATTTTTGAACGAACTGCACTGGAGTTAGGTAAAGAACTCATTCAATCTCCCTCTTCCAAAGGCGATCAACTGCTATTTGCCCGTTTACTCTGTGGCGGCAATCCTGATGATATTACCGATCCTGAAAATCTCAAAGCCTTGCGCTTTCCTAATCCTGAACATGTTTATTTAGTCAATGATCGTCCAGTGATCACTTTCTGGGGATTTCTAGAAAAACATGCAGCTGCGCACGGTAACCCATTCCTTTCTTTACAAGCTGCAGCACCAAAACCAATTGAACCAGCTTTACCTATAACGCCAGTTGAACCTGTCGTTGTGAAAAAACATCCTTGTCGTGTGTTTTGGTGGGTATTGCCGTTATTACTTGGATTACTTTTATTATTGGCTTGGTGGTTTAAGGATTTATGGTGGCCAAAAGAGGAAGCAACAGTAAAAAATGACCCTGTCACAGTTTCTGAGCCACAAACAAAAAATCTCAAAAAGCCGAAAGAAAAAGAATTACGTAAATTGAAAGATGTTCTTTACCGATATCTGAATGGACGTTGGGTTGATGGAAAGGGTGTGGCTGTGACAGATCCTTCAGTTTTAAATCAACTAGGCGATGCTCCAGTTGTTGGAGAAGGAAATATGCAAGGTGAAGGTCTTAATACACCATTAACAGAAACAGATGCTGCCAAAGCTGATGAATCAAAAAATGATAAAGCAGATGATGCCAAAGCAGAGCAAAATAAAGATGAAAATAAACAACAACCGCCAGTAGACCCTCTAGCAGAGGGTAAATCGGATACTAAAGAGGATCAAAATAAAGTAGATGAAAAAACACAGCAACCACCAGTAGATCCGTTAGCCGAAAATAAATCAGATGCTCAGGCTGGACAAAATAAAGAAGATGATAAAAAGAATCAAACCACTTCTAATGCTAATGCTAAACCATTACAAATTCCAACAACTAGTACACAAAATGGTAATGTAGATTTTCTAAATGGCCAGTGGAATGCTGGGGCGGGGATTCAGGATAAGACTACTGGTAAACCTCTACGCTTAAAATATGCATTCTCAAATGGTGTAGGTCAAGTACAAGTACAACGCGGTGACGGCGTACAATGTACGGGAGATGTTTCTGCAAAAATGCAAGGCAGTGGTTTGAATATTACTAATAAAGGTGTGGCAAAATGTAGCGATGGATCAAGCTATCAGTTACCTGAAGTAATTTGTAAACCTGGCGCGAAGAGTATTGCCGATTGTCAAGGTGGATATGGCTCAGGACAGAGTTTCCCAATGACAATGAAATCGAATTAGTGAACCAATAAACAACGAATAGAAGCGAGAATAAAAATGTTACCGGATTTACATCATTACGGAAAAGAAATCTCACTAATTATGAATAGTGGGGTGCAATTTTTAGACTTCGGTTTAAAAATTGATTGGAAAGACAAAGAATGGCGTACCAAAAGTATGGGAAACTTCGCCTCAGGCGGTGAGAACCATCCAATTCGTCGATTAGTTGAACATCGTAGCGGTGAAGGTTATTGCGATAGCAGTGATTTGAGCCGAATGGTTAAAGTGGAACATGAAATCAGTGTAGAACAGTCATTCAAATTATTAGATGGTGTTTGGTTACCTATTCCTGTTTTGCGTACAGTAGCTTCTACAGATGGTTTTGATGAAGGCCCTTACAACTGGGCACGTGCACGAATTGTTAAACTAGCTGAACCAGATGTAGAAGGCAATACTTATCGAGTTACTTTAGCTTTTGATACTAAAATTTTTCCTAATCGTGCTGATGTTGCTTACCTTGCACCAACTGAAGAAGATGTGCGTTCTGGCGCAGTTTTTGGTCTCGCTTATCAATCTCATCAAATGTCGTGGTTTTTGGACTACAAATGGATAAATGAATGGTTATTGGAACTCTTCACTGAATTAGCTCCCGAAAATGATCGTTTAAAAATTCATCCAGATGATCTGAAAATGGACATTGCTGCTAAATTTCATCAAGGTCATTACTTGAATATTTTGGCTATTCTAGGTGAAGAAATTGATATTCCACGGATTAAAATGATTTCCAATCGTTCTGATGAAATTAATCGTGCAATTCCAGTTGATATGGTATTGGATGTGGGAAACTCCCGCACGTGTGGAATTTTAATTGAAGATCACGTGCAAGAAAAAGATGGCTTGAAAAAACGCTATGAATTGGAATTACGTGATTTGACGCGCCCAGAACGAGTATATTCTGAGCCATTTGAAAGCCGTGTTGAATTTGCCCAAGCGTTTTTTGGCAAAGATCATTTTTCTGTACAAAGTGGGCGTCGTGATGCTTTCCAATGGGCAACAATTGCGCGTGTAGGGAAGGAGGCCGCTCGTTTAGCAAGCCGTCGAGAGGGGAATGAAGGTTCAACAGGTTTATCTAGTCCAAAACGTTATTTATGGGATGATGCCCGTTATGAACAAGGCTGGCGTTTTAACTCATCCTATGTAAAAACAGATTACGAGCCTTATGCAACAGCAGATCCGCTTTCTGGATTAATCAATGAGTATGGTGAAGCATTACATATTTTGCGGGATGATATTGATGAAGAATTTGAACGCAAAATGCCTGTATTCCAACCTAAATATTCTCGTCGTTCATTGATGACGTTTATGTTATCAGAAGTGTTGATGCAAGCATTAATGCAGATTAACAGTCCTGCTCAACGAGCTAAATTGGAACATTCTAAAGCACCACGTTTTTTACGTTCGATTATTTTGACTGTACCACCAGCAATGCCTAAACCTGAACGAGAAATTTTCCGTCAATCTATTTATCAGGCTATCGGCTTAGTTTGGAAATCTCTTGGCTGGGATAAATCTGATGATGATTTTGACTTCAATTCACAAAGTGCAAGAGAAAAATATTGGCCGATTTTACCTGAGGTGATTATTCAATGGGATGAAGCAACCTGTGGACAAGTTGTTTATCTATTTAATGAAACTCAAAATAACTATGGCGGTCGACCAGAAGAATTTATTGCTGCATTGCAACGTCCAGATAAAAAAGAAAAGGATCGTATTACTATCGCAACTATTGATATAGGTGGTGGTACAACAGACTTAGTAATCAACGATTACTCGCTTGATTATGGAGAAAACGGTGGTTCAGGTAGTAACGCCTATATTATCCCGACTCAACGTTTCCGCGATGGATTCAAAGTGGCCGGTGATGATATTTTGCTAGATATGATTCGTAATGTCGTAGTGGAATCTTTAACTGTTGGTTTGAAAAATGCAGGTTTACGTGATCCAGAACCTATTCTTTCTGAATTGATTGGCGATCAGGCATTAAAAGTACAAGATGCATTATTACGCCAACAATTGACATTACAAGTATTCAGCCCAATTGGCTTGCGCGTATTGAAAGAGTACGAAGGTTATGATCCAATGCAAAAGACCAATGCATTGAATGGGAAGACTTTTGGTGAATTATTAGAAGACGTAGAACAGCCTACAGAAAGTGTTCTGGACTATATTAATGAACCGATTCGCCGTGCCTTAGGTCGCCCAGATTTTAATATTTTAGATTTACCGGTTCAGGTGAATTTAGAACGTATTCACAGTTTATTTATTCGTGGTGATTATTTTGATATCTGCAAAACCTTCAACGCTTTGTGTGAGGTCGTCAACAGCTATCAATGTGATGTGTTGTTACTGACTGGCCGACCATCTCGTTTGCCTGGTGTACAATCCTTCTTCCGTTCTCGTTTACCTTTACCAGTCGGACGGATTTTACCATTACATCATTACCGCACAGGAAACTGGTATCCATTCCACAAACAAGGTCGTATAGATGATCCAAAAACGACTGCAGCAGTGGGTGCTATGCTTTGTTTCTTATGTAAAGATATGCGTTTAACCAACTTCTATTTACGTTCAATGGCAATGACAGCTTATTCCACAGTGAAATACATTGGGTATTTAGATAACAATAACGTAATTAAAGACAGCAACGTTTATTATCACGATATTGATTTAGACAATGAGGATTATGATTTCCCAGATACTTCCTTTGAAGTACGCGGTGATACCCGTTTAGGTTTCCGCCAATTAAATGTGGAGCGTTGGGTTGCTTCTCCACTTTATATGCTTTCTATAGAAAGCCGTGAATGGAAAGCGATGTTGAATAATGAAGGTGTGGTATTACAAGTAACATTAGGTATAAAAAATAGCCGTAATAGCCAAGAAAGAGCAGAAAATTTCTACATAAAAAATGTGACAGCATCAAATGGCCGTTCTTGCGTACGAGAAAGGGATATTACCCTTCATCTAAACACAATGACCGATGCGGGACTTGGTGATCAAAAATTATATTGGTTAGATACTGGCTGTGTGAAACGATAGGTGGAAGAGAAAATGACGGATAATCAATTAACAGAATCTTGGGATAAGGTATTCCAAGCATCACAACAAGCGATTGATTGGGTAAATGATGTTCGCCCAAATGTTGCCCGTTTAAATAATGAGGCTGATGGTTTAATTCTTGAATTAAGACGTTTACGTAATACAGCAAAACGCCTAGGTGCCGTTTCTTCTAAACCAATTACAGCTGGTTTTTTTGGGTTATCACAGGCAGGTAAATCTTTCTTAATTTCAGCACTGGCAGCCGATAAAAAGGGCAACTTGGAAACGATTTTTGACGGTCAACAGTTGGATTTCATTAAACATATCAATCCTCCTGGTGGCGGAAAAGAAGCAACGGGTTTGGTTACTCGTTTTACTCGCTCAGCAAAAGCGGCTGTTACAGGCTATCCTTTAGAACTTCGCTTATTTCATGAAATTGAAGTTGCCAAAATTTTAGTTAATGCTTATTTCAACGATTTTGATAAAGAACGTGTGACTTATCAATTGGAACAATCTCGCATTAATGAAATACTTAAACCTTTAAATGCTAAATTAAATGCTCAACCTGTAAAAGGTGTTAATGAAGATGATGTAGTTGATTTGCAGGATTACGCCCAGGAAAGTTTCGGAAAATCTTTATCTGTATTACAGGCTAATTATTGGGCTAGAGCGGTAGCCATGGCACCAAGATTGAGCATTGAAGATAGAGCAACATTATTCTCCATATTATGGGCAGAAATTCCAGAGTTGACTCAAATCTATATTCAATTTGCAAAAACACTGGCTCAATTAGGTAATCCTGAACGTGTTTATGCACCACTTACCGCAGTAGTAAAAGATAATGGTAGTGGTGGTCTTTCTCAAGCTGACAGTATTATGAATGTGGATATGCTTGAGCGTTTAGGTACAAATCGAGATGAACAAATTGCTGTTCGTCCTTTTATTGAAGAAGGCCATGTTGGTGAACCTGTTTCCATTTCTTTGGCTGAATTAACCGCACTTACCGCAGAATTAGTTTTCCCGTTGATTAACCCAACTAAAGTTCCGGCTGTTGAAACGGTTGATTTATTAGATTTCCCTGGGTACCGTGGTCGTTTAGCAATCACTTCTTTAAGTGAAGTAAAAGAAGGTAATCCTGTATCTCAACTCATTTTAAGGGGGAAAGTAGCTTATCTTTTTGAGCGTTATACCGATAGTCAAGAAATGAACATTTTGATTGTTTGTACCCCATCAACCAAACAATCCGATGTGAATAGTGTAGGTCCTGTATTGGAGCGTTGGATTAATAAAACGCAAGGAGATAATCCGACTGATCGTGCTAAACGTAAACCCGGGCTTCTTTGGGCGATAACCATGTTTGATATGCGTATCAGTAGTGATTTGACCAAAGATGAAGATATGCTGAAAATGTCTTGGGGACAAGGTGGATTGCTGAAACAAACAATTTTAGAGCGTTTTGGAAACTATGCTTGGCTAAATGAATGGGCAAATGGCAAGCCGTTTGATAATGTTTTTTTAGTACGTAAGCCAGGTTTCAAAGTGGCTTTTTTAGATATGGATAATACTGAAGAATTAGCCATTAACCCAAAAGAGGCTGGTCAGCTTAATCTTTTACGTAGTACTTTTGCTAATGACCCTGATATTCAAAAACATGTTGCTCAACCTCAAGAAGCTTGGGATGCAATGATGAAATTGAATGATGGTGGGATGCAACGAATTAGTGATTATTTGAAAACGATTGCTTTGCCAGAAGTGAAAGCTCAACGTTTAACTGAGCAACTTAATGAAGCTATCCATCATATTGTAGAAAACCGTTTTTCTTCTTGGTATCAAAGTGAAGGAGCCGAAGAGGTCAATAAAAAACGCCAATTAGCACAAATGATTGTTGGTGAATTAAGTAAAAAAGGGCTTTTGGTCGGTGAGTTTTTACGTTGTCTTCAATTACCTGAAGAGACAATTCGTTCTTTATATTTTTCTGATTATGAAGAAGTCTTACTAAACAAAGGTGAAGAAGAAACTAAAGCACAAGAAAATTCAGCAAATACCTTTGATGCTGGTTTTGGTTTTAGTTCAGAAGGATTTGATTTATTTGCTGAACCAGCTCCTGTTGTTGTAGAAGAGAAACCGGCTGAAAAAATTGTGGAATCTCGTTTTGCTATGGCTGCATTTAAATCCTGGATTGAACATTTGCGTTCAATTTCTTCTGATCAGCATTTGATGCAATTCTTTGGTTTTACTAAAGAAGCCGTTGAAGGTTTAGTTGGCGAATTGATTACTGGTGCAAATCGCCTTCATTTACAGGATAAACTTTCTAAGGTCGTTTTCCGTAATGAAAACGCAGGAAGTAAACGTGATCAATTAGCTGAGCGTCAAGTATTTTCTATTAATACTGAAATTGCGGATTTTATTGCATGGTTAGATTTTGTTAATCAACCACTGACTCAACGTCCGGCTAGTCGTGTGATGAACGAGCGAGCAATATTTGAAAATAGGGAAGTTGAAAAGGTAAACGGTTTACCTAAATTAGATGACCAAACTAATAATTACACTAAAAATTATCTTTTTGACTGGTTTGTAGCCTTTGGTCACTTTGCTGAAGGAAATGCTGGACACAGCGCTGGACGAGAAATTGATCAGGTCAGCAATACAAAGTTAGGTTCGGTATTAGATTTATATCGTTCTGCACAATGCTAAGGAATAGAAAATGTTACGAATTCAATTAGAGGAAGATCGTCCAGGATACGCTAAATTCACTGCGACGAAATGGAGTGGTAGTACAGAAGTTGAAATTGCAGTACAACGAAATCAGGATGGCTGCTATTTTAATGGCAATGAAACCCCATGGAATCCAGAACCAGTATGGCATAAGGTGGAGGGATTAACCTTAGAAAATGATGTATTGCAAGGTGTTATTGGTAAATGGCTAATTGATAGCCTTGTTCAACAGATCGGTAATGTGCGTTATATGATGTCTGTCCGTGATGTACAGAACGGTACGATTGTTGATAGTGGCCCAGTCAGAATGGTTGGTAATATCTTAGCTTCTCTTGCTGGTGGTGACTCCAGTCGAGAAGACAATGTACAAAGTCATGTGCAAGCTGAACCAGAACCAGTCATTGAAGAGCCTTTGGTGGAACCCATTGTTGTAGCTGAAAATGAGCAATCAACAGAACCAGCTATAGTATTTGAAGATTTAGCGCAAAACGAAACACAGACTGAGCCAGCAGAGAATATTGAAGTACCAGTTACAGTAGAGCAAAAGAAAAAAGGTAAAGGAGGCTTAATTGCCTTAATTTTAGCTCTGTTAATTGGCGGTGGTGTTGGAGCTTATTTCTTCTTAAATAAGAAAGATGAGCCAGTGGCAAAATCTGACTGTGCAGTGGATACAAATACCAATGATGAATTGGCGTTTATTCAGAGCTGTCTGAAAACTAAACCAGAGCCAAAACAAATTTTAGAAATTATTGCTTCGGCTAAACAAGCAAATAAATGTGCGATTGCTCAACGACTTTATGCCAACCAAGCTCAAGGTGGCAATGTAGAGATTGCACTGGCTTATGCAGAGGAATATGAAAAAGGTAGTTCTTGTTTCCAAGCTGATAAGGAAACAGCAATTTATTGGTATGAAACTGCATTAAGTAATGATCCGAATAATGCGACAGCTAAAGAAAAATTAGAGGCATTGAAAAAATAATGAAACAGTTAAGACTTTCTACTTTATCTCTTTGTTGCTTAACAGCAATCATGTCTCCGTCAGTTTTTGCTGAAGAGATAAAACCATTACTGCAAGAAGGTAAAACCACACTTTATCAACGCGTGTTAAGTACACCAAGTTGTGAGTTATTAGAAAAAAGTGATGCTAAGAGCGGTCAAAAAATTCCTGCTTTTTCCCGCTATTATGTATATAAACGGGAAAATGTAGGAAATAAGGCTTTATTACAGGTAGGCCCAGATAGCTTTGGTAAAACTGTCGGTTGGTTAGATGCTAATTGTGCTGTACCTTGGAATATGCAAATGACAATGGTCTTTACTAATCCATCCGATCGGGGGTCTTTATTATTCTTTAAGGATAAAGCAACTCTTGAAAGTATTATTAATGACAATTCTCCAGCAAAAGCAGTTGAGTCAATTCGTGCTGAACTTTCCCAAAAGAAAAGTAGTGAAAAAGTGTTAGCGGAAGAACCAAAGGAATTTGTAGATTTCCAAAAAAACTTCTATCTCTTACCTGTTTTACAGGGAGAAGAAGTGATGGATAGTCAAGGATTTTATGAACGCTTATTAGAAGTCGCATCTGTCAGCAAAAATGATAAGTCGCTCACTCAACCAACTACAAGCACAACAAACAATAATCAAACGAACAAAGCAGGTCAAAACCAGCCTCAAGAAATTGTTGGATTTAGCGCTGCGGTAGTATTTGTTATTGATTCAACGATTTCTATGGACCCCTACATCAATAGAACGCGCGATGCAATTAAAAAAGTTTATGAAAAAATCGAAAAAGAGAACTTGGGTAAACAGGTTAAATTTGGTTTAGTGGCGTTCCGTTCAAGCACTAAAGCTGTACCTGGATTAGAGTACACTTCAAAAATGTTTGTTGATCCAAGTACCGTAAAAGATGGTAAAGATTTCATGAATAAAGTGGCAAATTTAAAACAAGCTACTGTTTCTTCAAAAGAATTTAGTGAAGATGCTTATGCCGGTGTATCACAGGCATTAAATGACATTAATTGGAATAATTTTGGAGGCCGTTATTTAGTATTGATTACTGACGCCGGTGCAATTGAAGGGGATAATCCAATTTCGACTACGGGGTTAGATGCAAAACAATTACGTTTAGAGGCTCAGCATCGAGGTGTTGCGCTTTATACTCTACATCTTAAAACACCATCTGGAAAAAATAACCATCAAATAGCTCAAGCACAATATAATGAATTATCTTTTAATAATTATTTAAATAAACCACTTTACTATCCGGTCAATGCTGGAGATGTGAATGAGTTTGGGCAAAAAGTAGATACTCTTGCTAGTGCTTTAACTAAGCAGGTAAAACAAGCTTACTCAGGTGAAGAGGCTGCTGGTAGCGTATTAACAGCCACCACAAAAACAGGCGGAGATCCGAAAAAATCTGAAATTGAAGAAGATGCTGTTTTATTAGGTAAAGCAATGCAATTGGCATATTTAGGGGAAGTAAAAGGTACAAAAGCACCACCAGTATTTAAAGCTTGGGTGAGTGACCGTGATTTTGCTAAACCAACAGTCCCAACCGCCGAGGCTCGAGTATTACTAACAAAATCACAACTAAGTGATTTGAGTGATGTAGTAAAGAAAATTGCGGATGCGGCAAATAGCGGGTTAATTTCACCAACAGATATGTTTTCACAACTTCGTTCAGTAGCTGCAGCAATGGGACAAGATCCAAATAAAATTAAGGAAGATAAATCAACTAAATTGGCAGATTTAGGTTTACTTGGTGAATATTTAGATGGCATTCCTTATAAGAGTCAAGTGACCGGAATTGATGAAGATACTTGGAAAGGTATGAGTGTGCAGGAACAAGAGAAATTTATTCGCGATCTGCATAGTAAGTTACGTCATTATCGTATTTTTAACGAGGACCAATCTCGTTGGATTTCTTTATCAGAAGGAGCCGATCCTCGCGATAATGTATATCCAGTACCATTGGATGCCTTACCATAGAAAAGGATATAGCATGCTAACCATTAAAGATTTATCCATAACTCGCGGACAAGGGGAGCAAAGTTTTACGGTTTCCCTACCGCATTTATCTTTGGCTGAAGGTGAGGTCGTTTCACTTTGTGGTTCGAGCGGTTGTGGAAAAAGCACGCTATTGGAAATGATGGGGCTAATTTTAAAACCGGATAACTTGAGCCAATATGAATTGAGCTCAGCTACTTTAAGCATGGATTTAGCCCCCCTTATTCTGAGTAATAAGCAAAAGACTTTGGCTGAGATTCGCTCTAAAAATCTTGGCTTTATGTTACAAAATGGTGGGCTATTACCTTTTTTAAGCGTATGGCAAAATATTCTGCTACCTTGTCAAACAAATGGAATTTTAGCTGATGAAAGTTGGTTACATCATCTATGCGAAAAACTAAACATCAATCATTTAATGACAAAATATCCAAAGCAGCTTTCTATAGGTGAACGTCAACGGGTCGCTTTTGTTCGCTCTATTGCCCATAAACCACTTTTATTATTAGCGGATGAGCCAACATCTGCATTAGATCCCCACCACTCAGAGATTTTATTTCATTTAATGCTATCCTTAGCAAAACAGCAAAAAATTGCCGTGCTGCTAGTAACTCACGATTGGGATTTAGTGCAACGTAATGAACTTCGTACTTTTAGTGCAAAATTGGATATGTCTTTACGTCAGTCTTGTTTTATTGAACAAGCCAATAATGACTAGCAAGAATAGGGTATCTTGATGAAAAATAGATTTACATTATTGGCAAAATTAGCACTAAACGATATTTTCTATGATCGTAAGGTTTCTTTTTGTATTATTGCTTCATTGGTAGCAGTAATTGCTCCTTTATTGCTTCTATTTAGTTTGAAATATGGCATTGTTTCTCAATTACGTCATCAGTTGGTTAATGATCCAACCAATTTAGAAATTAAAATTGTTGGTAATTTAAATCTTTCTCAAGACTGGTTTGATTGGCTTAAACAACAGCCGGAAACCCAATTCTCTATTCCATTAACGCGTTCACTTAATACAATTATTGATTTGAAGAAAGAGGCAAATTTTGTTCGTAATGTGGAGTTAATTCCAACCACTTCAGGCGATCCAATTACTCAACAATCTTTGCAAAATGAGAATTCCATTATTTTAAGTGCATTAAGTGCAGAAAAACTACAAGCTAAACAAGGTGAAAGTATTACTTTAGTTGCAACTCGAAATGAAAATGGACAAGAAGAAAAGGCATTATTGCAATTAAAAGTGCAGGCTATTTTAAATGAGCAACAATTTCCTCGTGCTGCAATTTTTGTGCCTATGTCATTATTAATTGGTGTTGAAGACTTTCGCGATGGTATGAAAACGGAACTTTTCCCTGCAGCAAGTGGAAAGCCAAATGATAAACTCCGTAAAAATTTTGCTAGAGCGAGAATTTATGCTAGAAGCTTGGATGATGTGGCACATCTAGCACTAAAGCTACGTGAACAATTTCATATTGATACTCGAACGGAATCCAAAGCGATTGAAAATGTAAAAGCGATTGATAGTGTATTAAATGTTATTTTTATGGTTATTGCTTTTACTTCTGTAGTGGGCTGCGTGCTATCTCTTATTGGCGCATTTCTTGCAAATATTGATCGAAAACGTAAGGATATTGCTGTTTTACGTTTAATAGGTTTTCAACAAAGTGCGGTTGGTATTTATTTAGTTTTTCAAGCAATCGTACTCAGTAGTATTGCTTTCATTTTATCTTATGGGCTGTATTTGTTTGGCAGTCAATTATTTAATCAAATACTAGGAACAAGCTTAAGTGGCTCCCATTTTGTTAGCCGTTTGGCTCCAATACATTTATGCTTGGCTTTTATTTTCTCTTTTCTACTTGCTGGCGTGGTTGCTGCTATAGGGGCAGTTCGCGCAGTAAAAATTCAACCTGCGGAGAGTCTGCGAGATGTTTAAATATCGTTTTTCTTTATTAGCATTAATTATGGCCAGTACGGCTGTATCAGCCCAACCTTGGGAAGAAAAATTTTTTAATCCGAAAAAATTAGATGGTGATATTGTATTACCCATGCCTTGTGAAGGGAGTATGGTTTTTCGAGTAATTAAAACTAACACCAAAAAACCATTAGAAGATATTAAAGTCACTCTCGGTGGCAATAGCAATGATGAAGATGGTTATGCGCAATATGCTACGCCAAATTATATTTCGGGTAGTTTTGCCAATGAAAAACAAGAACGCTATTTCTTAATGGGAAAATATGAGGTGACAGAAGCTCAGTTTAATGCCGTAATGAAAGGCGAGCAATGTCCTTCAGTAAATATGAAAACCAGTTTACCCGCAATTAATATGAGTTGGTTTGATGCGGTAGAATTTACCCATAAATATAATGAATGGCTACTTAAAAATGCAGCAGATAAACTTCCAACGGAAGATGGAAGTAAAGGTTTTGTCCGTTTGCCAACTAATGCTGAATGGGAATTTGCTTCTCGAGGTGGGGTTGCGGTTGATGAAGCTGCATTCCGTGAAAATACCTTTCCTATGCCAGATGGTATTGCTCGTTATGCATGGTCATCTAAAAATGCTAATGGTCGTTTGCAAGTTATAGGTTTACTTGAGCCGAATCCACTTGGTTTATTTGATACATTGGGGAATGTTTCTGAAATGGTATTTGACGGTTTTCGTGCTAATAAGCTAAGTCGCTATCATGGTCAAGAGGGAGGCATGATTGCCCGAGGTGGAAGCTATATTAAAGGAGAAAGTGAAGTCAACAATACTTCACGTATTGAGGTTCCTTATTACGATAATAATGGCGCGATGAAGAAAAAAGATATGGGATTCCGTGTAGCAATTACCGCACCTTTATTAACATCAAATAATCGTATTAATCAATTACGTCAAGAATGGTCTGCTTTAGGCTCAGATAGTAAAGAAAGTAATGATCCAAATATTGTCGGTAAACTGGAAAAATTAGCGTCGAACGTTGAAGATGAAAAACTTAAACAAGAAATTACTAAGACCAAAGATGAATTGCGAGCAGCAAACCTGGCACGAGATGAACAGCGAGATGCCGCAATTCGTTCGGCCTTACAATTAGGTGGATTCCTTTGTGCTAATGTTTCTGATTTACAGGCAGAAGTAGAACAGCAAGAAACAGCAGTAAAAGCTTTTGCTGAGGAAATAAAAAATGAACAGGATACCGATTTAAAACAAATTTATCAGCAAAAAGAATCTGATTTTAAACAACGATTACAAGAAGCTGAAAAGGCTAGAGATTTTGTTGTGCAATATTATGCAGGCACAATTACTAGTACATTTGACACTTATAGCCTTGCTAATGTAAAAGAACAAGTAGAAAGAACAAAATCCATGATGAATGAGAAAAAACTTGCTAATGGACAAGCGACGAATTTGAGCCAGTACCTTGATTTATATTGGAAACATTTAAGCCAATATTATCAGAATGGCAAAATTACCCGAGAACAATGGTTACAGCAATGTAATCAAATTAAACCTCAAACTCACTAATGATAAATAAGGAAAATCTTATGAAATTGAAAAAGACCTTTGGTGTACTAATTTTATCTAGTTCATTAGCCCTTGCAGGCTGTGCTGGTACAGGTAGTAGTTCAAGCAGCTTAGATAGCGGTGATGATGCTAAATTTTTTAGCTCATCAGGCTGGGGTTCTTGTGCTTGGGGAGCTGCAGGAGGTGCTGCATTAGGTGCTTTAACAGGATTATTGACTGGTGGTGATACTGAAAGTACAGTAGCGGGTGCCGTAATTGGTGGCGCTGCAGGCTGTGCAGCTGGTATGACTTCAAACTACTATTTAGAAAAGCAACGTAAAACTTATGCGAAAAAAGAAGATCGCCTAAATGCTTATATTGCTGATGTTCGTCAAAATTCACAGATGGTACAAAAATCTACTGCAAAACTAAATGCTGCAACAGCTAAAAATAACCAGTTGATCGCAAAAGTGAATAGTCAATTAAAATCAGGAGCAATCCAAAAAGCTGAAGCAAAACAACAGTTAGCCCAAGTTGATGCTGATATTAAAGCTGCCCAAGAGCGCTTAACTGCAATGAAATCTAATTTAAATATGCTTAGCGAAGCCGCTAGATCTGAACGCTCTTCTGGTAGTGCAAGCAAAAGATTAGATCAAGATATTCTTCAATTAAAAAAACAAGTTTCAACTTATGAGCAAGCATTACAAGCTCAAGTAAAACAACGTTCAGCAATTCAAGTTGGCTAATAAGGGGAGGGGGATGTGAAAATAATTAAATTATTAACCGCACTTTCAGCCACAGCATTATTAGCATCTTGTTCTGCAACGCCAGAAGAATGTAATCCCAATGTAGAACAAAGCATTTGGGGAAAAATGGCTTGTGTTAATTCGGGTAGTTATGATGCTCGCGTTCAACGTAAAGAAAGTGAATTATCACAAGAGCAAGCTAAGAACGCGGAATTATTGGCTAAAAACAAGCATGCCCAAGAAGCTAAAAATAAATCAGCTAAACAACTTAATCAAAAGAAAGCCGCATTAGCTAATTTAAATAAAGACTTGCAAAATAATGCAGCTTTACTTAAACAAAAAGCAAAAGGTAATAGTGAAGTATTAGCAAAAATTCAAGAAGTAGAACAACAGATGAGTCAAGTAAATACTTCTGATGCTTCTGATGAGGCAAAAGCGAAAGAGTTGCAAGCGTTACAGCGTAAATTAGCAGCTTATAAAAAAGCACTTGCTATCAAGTAATCATAAGGATTAAGAGCTGATCTTTTCAGGTCAGCTCTTGTTATTAGAATAAGAATATCATTCGTTTTTATTCTAATAATACAGACTCAAACATAGAGGACTTTATGCAACGTTTAGCACGTTTTAAACTAGATGAGATTAATCAAAATGCCATTGTGTTATTTGAACACTATGATGAAATAATCAAAATAATACGATCTCATCTTCCACCAAGTACAGCAACTTTATTTGCTAAACCAGAAATAAAATCAGATCAAGTTACTGTGGAATGGTATAGCGAATTAGAGGGTCAGCCTTATCTTGTATCCAGTAATGAATCTGGAAATACGATATTACAGAAAATAGCACCACTTATTCAGCAGCGTTTAAATGCAATTAATAGTCTTACGCAAAGTCTTACACAGAAAGGCTTAATTACGCCTGAACAAAACGCTTGGTTAACACAATTAGTTGAAGGTGCTAGTCATGATACCAAACAAATTTATTTAGTAAATAATGAACCGGTTATTACTGGTTGGGGTATCGGAAAAAAAGTAGAACCACCGGCTCCGCCACCGATTGTCCCTGTGGCAACACCTAAACACCGTTGGTGCTATTGGTTATTACCGCTTCTTTTATTGCTACTCGGTTTATTGGCTTGGTGGTGGTTTAATCGTGAACCTGTTGTTCCCCCTAAAGTGGAACCGCCTAAGGTAGAAGAACCGAAAAAAGAAGAACCAAAAATTGAGGAGCCTAAACCAGAACCTCCAAAAGAAGAGCCAAAGGTTGAAGAGTCTAAACCGGAGCCTCTAAAGGAGGAACCAAAGATTGAGGAGCCTAAACCAGAGCCTGTTCAAGAGCCTATTAAGGAAGAGCCGAAAGTAGAACCTCCTGTTGTTGAGCCACCGAAGGAAGAGCCTAAACAACCACCACAAAAAGTGTGTAAGCCGAAATACAAACCAGGTGAAACACCACAGATGGTAATGATTTTTGATAATTCTGCATCAATGCTTTATAGTTTGTTAGAGAACTCACAAACTATAAGTAATTTTGAACAGCGTTGGGATGCGTATGGTGTAAGTAATGAGGAGCTTGAGTATATGCGTCGTTTACCAAATCGCTTAGCCACTGCCAAAAAAGCCTCTTCCAATATTATTAATAGCATTGGCAAAAATGTAGATATCGGCTTAGTCTCATTAAAAACTTGTCCGGCTGCAACTAACCATGGTTTCTATTCACCAGGTAAACGTAATGCACTTAAAGCCAAAATTCAAGCAATGAAACCAGGAGAAGAGAATAGCGGAACTCCTCTATATAATGGATTACAAATTGCAAGCAGCATGATTGATGGTGTAAAACGCGATGCCTTTATTTTGCTTCTAAGTGATGGCAAAGATAGCTGTACTACAGCAGATATTTGTGGCCTAGCCAATCAAATAGCCAAAGAAAAACCGCGTTTAAAAGTGAATGTGGTTGATATTGGTGGGGCTAGAGCTGCCAACTGTGTAGCCAGCGCTACTGGCGGAAAAGTATTTACCGCAAATAATCAGAAACAAGTTGTGAGTATGGTGAATCAAGCTATTAAACCTATGACTAAAACTGATGAGTGTGAATAAGGAACGCTTATGCAACGTCTAGCTCGTTTTAAATTGCAAGAAATTAATCAAAATGTGACCGCACTTTTTGTCCATTATGATGAAATAATTAAAATCTTGCGTAGCCATTTGCCACCAAGTACCGCCACTTTATTTGCAAAACCAGAAATAAAAGCCGATCAGGTTACAGTGGAATGGTATAGCGAGCTAGAAGGCCAGCCAGTCTTGATTACTCAAGAAATGCAAGAAGATAAGCGATTTAAACCAACAATTTCACTGATTCAACAGCGCCTAAATGCGATTATGACATTGAATCAGGAGCTTATGACTAAAGGTGTACTGACACCCGAACAAAGTGCTTGGTTAGCTCAATTGGTGGAAGGGGCGACTCATGATACCCGTCAAATTTATTTAGTAAATAATGAACCAGTTATTACTGGTTGGGGTATTGGAAAAAAAGTAGAACCACCGGCTCCGCCACCAGTTGTTCCCCTTACTGCACCAAAACACCGTTGGTGCTATTGGCTTTTACCGCTTCTTTTATTACTACTAGGCTTATTGGCTTGGTGGTGGCTCAATCGCGAACCGGTTGTACCGCCTAAAGTAGAACCACCTAAGGTCGAAGAACCGAAGAAAGAAGAGCCTAAACCAGAGCCACCGAAAGAGGAGCCTAAAGTGGAGGAGCCCAAACCAGAACCGAAGAAAAACTGCCGAGTAGTGGAAAAACCAACTGATGCACCGCAACTGGCTATTATTTTTAATAATGCTTCAGGGATGCGATATACCTTATTAGAAAGCGCCAAAAAAGTAGCGATTTTTGACGAAAAATTAAGAAATCCAGCAAAATATGGCATCACGCAACAAGATGTCTATTATATGTACCGTAAACCAAATCGGTCCGTAGCCTCTAAAAAATCGGTAGCGGAATTAATTAATAATATTCCAACAGCAGTGGATATTGGTTTAGTCGAACTAAAAAGTTGTTTATCTACCTCGAAAAAAGCATCTTATGCTACCAATCATGGCATATTTACTGCGGCACAACGCAGTACATTAAAAGCCAAACTTAATAAAATGCAGGTACGGGAAAATCAGGTTCCAGGCACACCAATTTATGAAGGGTTACAAAAAGCCTTAACTATTATTGATGGTAAAGAACGTGAAGCGTTAATTGTGTTAATTACCGAAGGTAATGGTGATTGCACTAATAGAAACGTCTGTGAGCTCATTAAAAAAGAAGCGAAAGAAAGACCAAAATTAAAAATTAATATCGTTAATATTAATTCGCCTTGGCATAATACGGATTGCCTAGCTAAGACAACTGGTGGTGAAATTCTAAACGGTGATATGACGAATCAAGTTAAATTAACTGAAGCCATTAAGAAATCAATGGAACCAGTACAGCAAGAAATCTGTGATGAATAATGGAAAGGGCGTTTAGCGCCCTTTTTTCAATATAAGAATTCTTTTAAATTTTTTCTAAAAAAATAACCGCACTTTATCGCGCGGTTACGTTATTCTATAAGCATTTAGCTGGTTTTGGCAGACCCGCCAATTT
>OGET01000349.1_pt1 | contig 22753 bp, 20 predicted proteins | sample 1570771 | NCBI WGS metagenome assembly OGET01 (sample SAMEA2582032, study PRJEB24529) | metagenome | biome: Human gut stool | place: China | collected 2011 | reverse complement strand
TTCATTTTTTACTTACACCAATTCGTCGGAAGTATATCCTTTCGTCAGTTCACGACAGTTATATCCGGAAGCCATTATTTCACCGTACGCACCGGCAGAACGAAGGGCGATCAAGTCACCACGCTTCACTTTGTTCAAGTCAATCGCTTTTCCGAAAACGTCTGACGATTCACAGATCGGTCCTACTACATCGTAGGCTTCCAATGGTTCTTCAGAAGTTATATTTTCCATTTTATGGAATGCCTGATACAAAGCCGGACGGATCAGGTCGGTCATACCTGCATCAAGGATGGCAAATTTCTTCCGTGTTCCTTGTTTTACATAGAGGACTTTGGATATCAAAGAACCACACTGACCTACCACTGCACGTCCCAGTTCAAAATGCAGTGTCTGATAAGGACGCAATTTCAATTGTCCGGCATAGGTAGCAAAGTAATCCTTGAAATTCGGAACAGCCTGACGGTTTGGGTGTCCGTAATCAATACCCAAACCACCACCTACATTGATATGTTCTACCAAAATTCTTCGTGCTTCCAGTTTGTCCTGCAACTCATTGACACGATTGCAGAGGGCTACAAAATCACCCATATCCAAAATCTGCGAGCCAATGTGGAAGTGAAGACCGATAAACTTTACGTTTTTCATCTCTTGTGCTACGTCTATCACCTTGTCCATGTCCTGCATACTGATACCGAATTTGTTTTCTGCCAAACCGGTAGTTATATTGGCATGTGTATGTGCGCCGACATCGGGATTGATACGGAAAGCAACATTAGCCACCTTATTTTGAGCAGCAGCCAATTCATTGATTACTTCCAATTCGGGGATAGACTCGACATTGAAACAGAAGATGCCATACTCCAGTCCGAGATTGATTTCCCAATCTGCTTTGCCGACTCCTGCGAAAACAACTTTATCGGCAGGGAATCCGGCACGGATAGCGGCACGGATTTCTCCGCCGCTCACACAATCGGCTCCCATTCCGCTCTCACGGATAATGGTAAGTACTTTCGGGTTAGCATTTGCTTTAACAGCGTAATGCACTGAATAATTAGGATATTTGGCAACCTCATGGTTAATAGCCGACAATGTATCGCGCAGCACTTTGGTATCGTAATAATAGAAAGGTGTCTGCAAAGTGCGGAATTTATCGATTGGAAATATTCCCTTCATAATTCGAAAAACTTGTTTAGTTGGTTAAAAAAGAGCGCTTTTATCAGTTCGGTAAAAGCGCTCGTGTTATTTGTGGATTTATTTGTCGTTGAAAAGCATATCACTCAACGACTGTAAAGCTACTTTCTTATCGCACTCCCGAATGAGGAAGGAAATATTGTAGTTACTTCCTCCGAACGAGATCATTCGCACCGGTATATTCCGCATCGCATCAAGAGCTTTCGCTTCAAAACCGACATTTTCCCATTCAAGGTCACCTACAACGCAGATGATACACATCTCTTTATCAACGGTTACAGTTCCGTATTTCTTCAAGTCATCCAGAATCTCGTTCAGATGCTTCGTGTTATCGATTGTTACAGATACACCTACCTCTGAAGTACAGATCATGTCGATAGACGTCTGATAGCTTTCGAAGATTTCGAATACCTTACGCAGGAAACCGTGAGCCAATAACATACGGCTGGATTTGATCTTGATCGCAGTAATGTTTTCTTTTGCGGCTACTGCCTTGATTTTACCTTTTTCCGTGTCGTTGGAAATCAGTGTGCCCGGAGCTTCCGGATCCATTGTGTTCAACAGACGAACAGGGATATTGGCATATTTAGCAGGCTGGATACAGGTAGGGTGCAGGATTTTTGCACCGAAGTAAGCCAACTCGGCTGCTTCTTCGAAGTGAAGTTGACGAACCGGAGCGGTCTTGTCAACAATACGCGGGTCGTTATTGTGCATACCGTCGATATCTGTCCAAATCTGGATTTCGGAAGCGTTTACTGCGGCTCCGATCAGAGAAGCAGTGTAGTCACTACCACCACGTTGCAGATTGTCTATCTCACCGTAGGCATTGCGGCAGATGAAACCTTGCGTAATGTAGATTTCTGTATCCGGATAGAGATCGAGCTGTGCGCGCAATTTATCCTTAATATATACAGGATCCGGTTCTGCGTTCTTGTCAGTACGCATGAATTCCAAAGCCGGAAGCAACACGGACTTCACACCGCACTCCTGCAAGTAGTAATTGACCATAGCGGTGGAGATCAGCTCGCCCTGTGCCAGCACCACTTTCTCTTCGAACAAAGTGAAAAGGTCTTTAGTATAGGAGCGGATGTAGTCGAAGTGGGATTTGACAACTTCAAGACCTTTCTGTTTATATTCCTGGGTTGCAAAAAGCTCATCAATGTGCTGTTTATATTTCACTTCCAGCTTATTGATAATCTCGTTGGCACCCTCCGGATTCTTCTTATACAGATAGTCCGAAATTTCCACCAATGTGTTTGTTGTTCCTGACATAGCAGAAAGAACAACAATCTTCTGTTCACCATCGGTAATCAATTTGGCTACTTCCTTCATGCGCTGAGCAGAACCTACGGAAGTTCCTCCAAACTTTAAAACTTTCATTTTCGTTACTGTTTTAGTTATCTATATTTAAATCTATTTCTATTGTTCTCTGTCTGGGCATGTATTCGGCTGTCACATCTACAATCTGATGGTCGGCGCAACGATATACCCTGCCCGGATACTCTTTCAGCAATTGCAAATTGTGCGTCGTCATCACTACGGATGAACCGGATTCACAGATATTGTGCAACAATTCTACAATGGCCTTACCGGTCTCTACGTCCAGATTTCCGGTCGGTTCATCCGCTAGAATAATAGCAGGAGAATTGAGTACGGCACGTGCAATCACAATGCGCTGTTGCTCGCCACCGGAAAGCTCGTTCGGGAGCTTATAACCTTTGTTGGACATTCCCACCAGCTGAAGCACTTCTTCAATACGATCTTGGATTTCCTGTTTGTTTTTCCAGCCTGTGGCACGAAGTACAAATTCCAGATTATTGTATACAGTACGGTCTGTGAGCAACTGAAAATCCTGAAAGACAATGCCTAATTTCCGACGCAGTTGCGGGATATGCTTACGTTTGATAGAACGCATGTTATAACCCAACACTTCCGCTTCACCGTCAATTACGTCCAGTTCGCCATACAGAGTCTTGAGCAAACTCGTTTTTCCCGAGCCTACTTTTCCGATCAAATAGACGAACTCTCCTTTGTGCAGCTCCAGATTTACATCGCTTAATACACAAAGTTCCTGTTGATGGATTTCTACGTTCTTATATTGAATCAACGCCTCGTCATCCATACTGACTCCCGTTTTAATTTTTAATTATTAAATTTTAATTGTTTAATGCTTCTTCCATGTACTACTGTGTCTTTCCTGCAATTCACGTGCAAGGTCTTCGAGACGATAGCCTTTTGAAGTAAGCAATACAATCATGTGATAAATAAGGTCGGCTCCTTCGTAGATCAAACGTTCGTCAGTACCGTTTGTTGCTTCGATTACTGTTTCTACAGCTTCTTCACCTACTTTTTGAGCTATTTTATTGATTCCCGACTCAAACAGACTGGTAGTATAAGAGCCTTCGGGCATTTCTTCATGACGTTTGTCAATGAAATCTTGCAATGCTTTCAGGAACATAACCGGTTCTTCGTTTTTCTCCCCCCAACAAGTATCTGTACCAGTATGGCACACGGGACCTACCGGGTTTACCTGAATCAGTAGTGTATCATTGTCGCAATCGGCCTTTATAGATACCACATGAAGGAAGTTACCGCTTTCTTCGCCTTTTGTCCACAAACGATTCTTGGTACGGCTAAAGAATGTAACTTTTCCGGTTTCTACCGTTTTATCATAAGCTTCTTTATTCATGAAGCCCAGCATCAAGACTTTACGTGTCTCGTTGTCCTGTATGATAGCCGGAACGAGTCCGTTCATTTTATCGAAATCCAATTCCATTTTTATATAAGTTCTAATTACTATTTCAAATTACAATTACGATCTATTCGCCTACGGAGTTCTTTTGCAGACAGTTCCTATATTTATCTGACTATATAATCCATCCGCAGGGAACCTGGCCGGGGTGCCTCACCCCCTAGTGGTAATTCCTTCGCCGCAAAGATACGATTTTAATTCGGGAATTTTAATTTCTCCGAAGTGAAAAACACTGGCAGCCAATGCAGCATCTGCCTTTCCCTGTAAAAAGACATCACGGAAGTGCTCCTTACAGCCCGCACCTCCCGAAGCTATGATGGGAATAAAGAGTTGATCCGCTAAAGCGGCAAGTGCTTCATTTGCATAACCGGCTTTTACACCATCGTGATTCATGCTTGTGAAGAGTATTTCTCCTGCTCCGCGTTCCTGTGCTTCTTTAGTCCACTCGAACAGATCTTTATCCGTTTCGATGCGTCCTCCGTTCAGGTAACATTTCCAACCGTTTTCGGTCTGTTTGGCATCTACAGCCAACACACAAACTTGTGAGCCGAAATTCTTTGCTATCTCGTCAACCAACCGGGGATTGCGGATAGCGGAAGAATTGATAGAAATCTTATCTGCCCCTGCATTCAGCAGACGGTCTACATCACTTAATTCATTGATTCCACCACCTACGGTAAATGGGATATTGATATTAGCAGCAATCCGTTTTACCAATTCCGTAAAAGTCTTACGTCCTTCATGACTTGCAGTAATATCCAGGAAAACAAGTTCATCTGCTCCTTGTTCACTGTAAGCACGGCCTAACTCTACCGGATCACCGGCTTGGCGCAAATTGACAAAATTCGTTCCTTTCACGGTTTGTCCGTCTTTTATATCCAGACAAGGTACTATTCTTTTTGCTAACACAATCCTACTTTTATTTATTGTTCAACAATTTATAATCTATATCCCTGAAGTTTGATTCTTTGTTTCCTCTTATAATAAGGTAGCTATTTATAATATAAACAGCCATTTCATTCTGGTACGCTAATTATAAAAAGATTCTCAAATCTTTTAAGGTGATATGTCCTTCGTATAATGCCTTACCGAAAATAACTCCGGGAACACCGGCCTCATCCAAGGCTACAATATCATCCATCTTGCTCACCCCGCCACTAGCCATCAGATAAAGGTCAGGGAATTTTGCCAACACCTCTTTATACAAATCGATAGAAGGGCCACTCAACATTCCGTCACAGCTAATATCCGTACAGATTACCTTGCGTATACCTTTATCCATATAATTTTCAAGAAATGGAAAAAGCTCACAGGAACTTTCGTCTTTCCAACCGTTAACGGCTATCTTATGATCTTTCACATCTGCTCCCAAAATGATTTTCTCACTGCCATATACTTCCAGCCAATGACAGAACAATTCCTGATCTTTCACCGCAATACTTCCGCCTGTAACCATCTGTGCTCCACTCTCAAAAGCAATTTTCAAATCTTCATCACTCTTTACTCCTCCACCAAAATCTATGACAAGAGAAGTGCGTACAGCAATCTGTTCCAACACCCGATAGTTAACGACATGATGAGAAGCAGCACCGTCCAAGTCTACCACATGAAGCCTGCGAACACCGTTCGCTTCAAACTCCTTTGCAACTTCCACCGGGTTCTCATTATACACCTTTTTACTATCGTAATCTCCCTGGGAAAGGCGTACGCACTTTCCATCAATAATATCAATGGCTGGAATAATTTCTATCATCTATTATTTATTTGCTAAAAGTTTATTATAAACGATGAACGAGTTTATTATAAATTATGATGGAGTTTATTATAAACGGCAACATAGTTTATTATAGATTCAAAAAGTTCGTCAGAATCTTCTCTCCTGTCTTGCCGCTTTTCTCCGGATGAAACTGGGTGGCATAAAAGTTATCTTTATGCAATGCAGCACTAAACGGGTGAATATAATCTGTTGTAGCAGCAGTAAAGTCACAGGTAGGCACATAAAAGCTATGTACAAAATAGACAAACTCTTCTTCAGTGAATCCTTCAAACAATTTGCTATTCGTTTTTCCAATGGTATTCCATCCCATGTGCGGCACTTTATCTTCATGTTTCTGCGGAACAAAACGCTTCACGTCCACATCAAAGATATTCAAACAATCGACTTCTCCTTCTTCGGAATGCCGGCACATCAACTGCATGCCGAGACAAATTCCAAATACAGGCTGACGGAGATTTTTTATCAGTTCGTCCAGTCCCGTTGCTTTCAAGTGGTTCATGGTAGTTTCCGCCTCTCCCACTCCGGGGAAAATAACTTTATCTGCCGATTGGAGTTCTTCTTTATCAGCAGTAATCACCGCTTCCACACCCAACCGCTTCAAAGCATAATCCACAGAACGAATATTGCCGGCATTGTATTTTACAACTGCTACTTTCATCAGCTAAATATTACTGTTTTATTTTTATAAGCCAAAACTTTACGTTCGATGTGCTTCTGTACTGCACGTGAAAGAACGATTTTTTCCAAATCCTTTCCTTTATTTACAAGATCTTCAATAGCGTCCTTATGAGTAATACGCACCACGTCCTGTTCAATAATCGGTCCGGCATCCAGCTCTGTCGTTACATAATGACTAGTTGCACCAATAATTTTCACACCTCTCTGGAATGCCGCATGATAAGGCTTCGCTCCTACAAACGCAGGAAGGAAAGAGTGATGTATATTAATAATCTTATTCGGATAAGCATTAATCATCTGCTCGGAAATTACCTGCATATAGCGCGCCAATACAATAAATGTAATATTATGCTTGGCAAGCAGTTCCATCTCCTTACGCTCCTGTTCTTCTTTCGTCTCCTTTGTGATAGGAAACAGATAGAAAGGAATTCCGAACCGCTCTGCTACATGCTGCAAATCCGGATGGTTACTTATAATAAGAGGTATTTCTACATTCCATTCTCCGGCTGTATATCGTGCCAATATATCGAAAAGACAATGTGACAGCTTGGAAACGAAAATAGCCATACGTGGTTTTACATCAGAGAAATAAAGGCGAAAATCCATTTCATATTTTTGCCCGTAGAGAGTTCTGAAATAATCTTCAATTTTCTCCTGCGGAACCAGAAAGTCTTTCAGTTCCCATTCAATACGCATAAAGAATATGTTCTCTACATGATCTACATATTGATCCAGATAGATAATATTTCCTTTGTTTACCGTAATAAAGTCTGTCACTTCCGCAAGGATTCCCGGTTTGTCGGGACAGTGCAATAACAGTTTGGCTGTTGTCATCATTCTTTTTACTAATTAACGATTCTAGGCGGATAATTTTCCACCTTTCTTATTTTAGTCCGCAAAAATAACGATTTATTGCAAAATTACGAATTATTCAAGCATAAAGTTGATATAAAAACGGTGATTTCTTACAGATAGAAAGATATCGGGAGTTATTTTCTATGAATAGAATGACAAACTTCAGGATAGTGACGCTATTAACTTCGGATAGTGACGCTATCCGAAGAGAAAAAAAACAATATTTTTTTCATTACAAAAGTACTCAAAATGAGACACTAAGCATTTTTATCGTTTTTTCTTGAAAAAAACTTTTCTCAAAACGCTTGCAGATTTATAAAAAACAACTACCTTTGCACCCGCAATCGAGAGAGATGCAGATTAATAAATTGAAATTCTGGTGCGTTAGTTCAGTTGGTTAGAATACATGCCTGTCACGCATGGGGTCACGGGTTCGAGTCCCGTACGCACCGCTTCTTAAGAAAGTGAAACAAAGAAAAAGCTCTGTAATTCAATGATTACAGAGTTTTTTTTATTTCACTTTTCTACTTTGTACACAGTTGGCTATCTAGCCGGAAATCATATTCTCGAAGCTAACTTCAAGGTTTTCAAATCATAGATTAAGATTTCATCCTTATCTGTTTTGTCATACTTGTTATTATTGTTTGTATCATAATAACCTGCGACGACAAGTTTACCTGTTTGTGTATTGACAGTCCCAGTACGGACAAAAATTTATCTTCCGCTAATTGAGTCATTTCTTTTCCGAGCGTATCGCACTCCCCCATAAGGTATTGTACCTTCCAATTCATTTTTCCTGAATGGAAAAGTTATAGTTTTTACTTCACGCCCTTCATCATTGCTCTTTGAATGATAAAAAGTTTCCTATTGTAAACTGAATAATCATATTTTAATTGTATTATTCGATATTTTACCACAATTACTACTACAAAAGTCAATTAAATATCACACCTTTGTACTCACTAAAAATTAGAACCATATATGAAAGAAGTAATATTTGTAATTTTAGAAGGGTTCGCCGACTGGGAAGGCGCATATATAGCTACCTGTTTGAATCAGGGAGTCAAGCCCGGAAATCCTATTAGTTATAAAGTGAAAACCCTATCAATAACCCAAGAACCTGTAAGTTCAATAGGCGGATTCAGAGTGCTGCCTGATTATGGGCTAAAAGATATGGCGGAAGATTATGCGGGGCTGGTGTTAATTGGCGGTATGAACTGGTTCTCACCTGAAGCCGAATTGATAGTTCCACTTGTAGAAAAAGCTATTAAAGAAAAGAAATTAGTTGCCGGAATATGTAATGCTTCTGTTTTTCTGGGTATGCACGGTTTCCTTAATGAGGTAAAGCATACCAGCAATACGCTCAATTATCTAAAACAGTATGCTGGGGATAAATATACAGGCGATTCGAACTATATCAATGAACAAGCTGTAAGAGACGAGAATATTGTAACTGCCAACGGAACCGGGCAATTGGAATTTTGCAAAGAAATATTATATGCATTAGAAGCTGATACTGCCGATGCGATAGAGGAAAGTTATCTGTTTTATAAAAACGGATTCTGTCCGGGAGCATAAAATGAATGAAAGAATGACCATTCTTAAAAAAGGAATATTTAAGCAATCAGAAAGAGAGACAATAGCATAACGATTTAAGAAAAATAGAAAAAAGCCCGGCATCTGTCGGGAGAAAGTTCTTTATTATTATCATTTGGGACATATATCATCCAAATAGCAGCTATTTTCCATTATTCATTCACCATTCAACATAAAATATTAAGATAACCGTTCTTTTTATTATTCCTATCCTTTCTAACAGTTATGCCAAACTAGAGAAAAACCACCCTCAAAAAGACCAGTTTCAGCTTCCTCACCGATGACAAACAAGTTCCTCGGTGAGGAAGCTAGCGACGCACACCGAGGAACACCCCGCTCCTCACCGAGGAACGAACGCTTTGCCAACAAGAAAAGATGCATACCGTATGTAGTTTTATGCGAAATAGACCTGCATTTCCGCATATTATTGCACTATTTTATGCCGTTTATTCACTGGTTCATTGTTTTTAAAGTTGCTATTCTTTTATACAATCTTAAAAATAGCACATTGAGACTATAAAAGCGCTGTCTCTTAGTATCTCTTATATACTATGAGTTTTATTCTACGATAAAGCTCTCCGATTTGAAATTACTATAAAACCTACCGGAAGTTGCCGTAAATTTCAATACACAATAGTCGGGATCTGTCACTCCTTCCGGGTAATACATGGTATCACCCTCCTGCCAAATCATTTCTTTGCTGGCACTGTCTGTCAATACTTCCATTGTACCCCGCAGCATCGCACCTCTAAAAAATCTTGTATCACAAAAGTAAATACAGGCATGATTGTTCTCCCCGTATTGTGCCACACGCATGGATGAAGTATTCGTTGTCAGATAAATCGTTCTGATCCCTTCCCTTTTTCTAGGCTGCAACATTGCCTTGATATTAGGAAACCCTTCACTGTCTATAGAACCGATAAAAGCTGTTTTCAACTTATCAATCATGCTCCCTACTGTTTTTTCTGCGTCTCTCATCATTTCATTTTTTATTGTTAGTTATTATCTGATGCGAAAGTAGAGAAATAGAAGAAACACGACGTAATAAAAAGAAAGGGGAAAATAGCACTTTTTACGGTTTATGTGTTTTCCGATAAAGTAATGGAGTTTCTCCCGTATGTTGCCGGAAGCTGCGGATAAAATAGGAGACCGTTGAAAAGCAGAGTTCAAAAGCAATATCCGATATGGGGATATTTGTATAAACGAGCAGTCTTTTAGCCTCATCCATCACTTTATTCTGAATATATTGTTTGGCGCTGAACCCCATTGTTGAGGTTACCATCTCATTCAAATAGTTGGAAGTAATGCAGAGTTTATCCGCATAATACTGAACCGAGTGTTGCTCTTTCGAATGGATATTTACCAAATTCATGAATTTACTTACATGGTTATTAGACGCTTCTCTGCTCCTGCCCTCCTCTATCGAAGTCATTTTAAGATAAGCCCGGTCCAATAACATCAGGACTTCATAAAGCAACGCTCTCAATACATGCACATCGTTTTGCTGATACGAGTCGATCTCCATCTTTATATGATGCAAAATTTGGAGTATACGGGCATAAAGCTCATCGGGCAAATGCAGTCTTGATGAAAAGCTTTCCAGCTGAAAAAACGAAAGATGCTGTACAAATAAAGAATCTTTAAAGAGGGAAGACAAGAACTCTTCCTCGAAAATCAGCGCATAACCATTGATGATATGACGCGTATCCCAGTTCCGGATTTCGCCCGGTTTAGAGAATAGAACGTCACATGGGGTTACTTCATAGGTTTGGTTATCGACTGAAAACGTCCCTTTACCTTCTGTTATAAAAGTAACATCATAATAATTCAACGTGTGAATAGCACTTTCAGCCAAGAACTTCTTCACATATTTCAGTTCTACCACATCGACCAAAAGTTCGCTTCCATACTTATTCTTATAAAAAGTATATCGAGGTATTGAGTTTTTCATTTGGAATACAAAAATAATATTCCTTACCAAATAATCCAAAGACTTTTCAAACTCAATTTTGAATAGTCAATGAACCATCTGATAAGGAATACATAGAAAAATAGATGTCCAGGTCATATTTCCTATTTAGAACTTCCAGCCATATATCCCAAACTGGTTACATCGGCACCCAGATAATGAGTAATATACTTCAAAGGTACCCTGTACAGAATATCTGGGATTTCTGCCAATAAAGAAAGATACCTCTCTCTTACCGTCAGTTTACGAACGTTCATATTCTCTTCTTCTTTAAAATAGAACTGATATTCCATCAGTTGACGAACCAAGTTGGCAAACGAAATAGATGTTGCGCACAACTCTTCAATCTCCTCTTCGCTGATGTAATAAGCAGCACATTTCGTCAGTGTCTTGATAGAATACTGACTTGAATTATAGCATAACACAGCATCACCCGCAGAGAAAAACCGGATGGTTCTGTCCTGTCCTTCATGGGTCGTGTATGTATGCAGAATGCCGGAAACAATAATATACAAGCTCTGCTCGGGCATTGTGGCAGATGCAATCGTTTCTCCTTTATCCAGATACACCATTTCCATTCGAGCCAACAGCTCTTTCACTTCTCTTTCATCCACCTGATACTCAAAACAGAGTTTCTTCAAATAAGCTTCCATACAAAATAGATTTTAGTTAATATATGTCACTTAAAAACACCTAATTCGACATAGCAGGCATCAATGTGCCTCTCAAGTATAATTTCCTTTGCGTATATCGCAAATACCAGATACAAATCAATAATGAAACCACCGTTGAAATGGGTGGAGCAAATCCCATGATAAACAGCGACGAGCTATCCATCTGACTGAACCAGTATGACAATGGTATACGGAACAGGAAAGTAGCTATCAGACTGTGAATCATCGGGAATAACGAGTTTCCTTGTCCGCTGAAATAAGAATTAATGCAGAACACGAAACTAACCACGATGCAGTCGATGCTATACCCTCGCAAATAATCTGCCGCCATTGCCACCACAGCAGCATCTTTCGTAAAGAAAGCAGTAAGAGTCTCCGGCAGGAATTGCGAATACACGCAAACCGACACACCGAAAACAAGAGCAATCCCTATTCCGGAAGCAAGACATTTATTCATTCTCTTGATAAGTCCCGCCCCGTAATTTTGTGCAGTCATGGTTGCCACAGCCGATGATATAGCCATCGGAGGCAGCATGGCAAACACTATGATTTTCTCAACAACCCCTAAAGAAGCAGACGCAATGACTCCCATCTGATTCACAATGACAGTGATTATCAGAAATGAAACATTGATTAAAGCATCTTGCAAAGCAATAGGCGCTCCCAATACCATGATCTTTTTAGACAGATTCCGGTTCAAACGGATATCCTTCCGCGAGAAATCAAAGTGGAATCCATGCCGGTATAAGAACCAAAGCGCTATTCCAAAGCTGACGCCTTGCGCGGTTACAGTAGCAATAGCCGCTCCTGTAGCTCCCCAATGGAAATAGCCGACCAGTATAAAATCGAGCACTATATTGATTACCCATGCCAAACCTACAAAATAAAGCGGTGTCTTTGAATCACCCAATCCACGCAGGATACCACATACAACGTTATACCCTACTATAAACAGAATACCCAGAGAGCATACCAAAATATAGTTTTTCGTATCTACCATCGCTTCGACAGGAGTATGCATCAGTTCTGCTATCCGACTATGAAAAAGCACCATGACCAAAGTTAGCACTACGCCGGTTATTGAAAACAACCATACGGAAGACCCGATAGTAAAAGCTACTTTTCGATTGTCTTTAGCTCCGGTAGCAATAGCAATCAGCACTGTTGTCCCGGTAGTAATACCCAGAATAATACCTGTAATTGTCTGCATCACCTGACTACCAATAGCTACGGCTGCCACACTTGCCGAATCATCATATTGCCCCACAACAAACAAGTCGGCTCCACCATAAAGCGCCTGAAGCACATTGGCAATAAGAAAAGGCACTGCAAATTGCAGCAATACCTTCGGAACACTTCCTTGTGTCAAATTTAACTCTTTCATAGTTTCTCCGCTACTTTACCTCTTATCTTAAATTGTTACAATAAAAAATAGTGCCGGACAAGCGAATGATTTACACCATTCATCTTATCCAGCACTATAATTATCTATTATAGCACCCTCCGATGAGGATTTTTATGCCTGTCCCTATTTTCGGGCTGCAAATATGGGCTTTGTTTTTATAACTACCAAATTATAACTGATTTTTATTTTTGAATGGTACAATCAGGTATCAATGTGAAGCTTTTATTGCAGCTGCTTTTCTACTCCCGGAAGCGGAAGAAAGCAGCCAATCGGTCCGGATTCAGCGTATAGCGGGCACGTTCTTTTAAAAGTGGTTCGGCGTTCATCACTGCACAAGAATGAGATACTACTGACATCATCTCCCAATCCTTCAGTGAATTTCCGACAACCAATACTTGGTCAAGGGGAAAAGCTAAAGCCTTGCATATATGAAGCACTCCTTTCCGTTTGTCAACTTCTTTATGGATAACCGTAATAAGAGGTGGTTTATAAAACACCTGATAAGGTTTCTCTTTTAAGCGAGAAAGAATATTTATTCTCTCTTCCTTATCATAAACCAGCATGCTGTATTTATAGACTTGACCTTCATAGCTATGCGCCGTTATCTTTGCGGATTCTTCGTTTATGTCCAGTAGTAATTCAACCGGCATACACCGGCTCTGCCCGCCATATACCAGTAATCCACCGTCGGCAAACACCCCTCCTTCAAACAGGCTGAAAAGAGCCTTGCCTAACTTTCTCCGCGCCTGTTGCATAGATAAAGAAGTAGCAAGATATAAGGGAACAAATTGCGCTATGTACCGCAAAGCATGGGCATAACTTTCCGAAACCCTTCCCTGGGCATCGGTAAGTGTTCCATCCACATCAAAAAACACGGAAGTAATGAAAGGCTTATCCGGGATCCGCCAAAATGCACCTTTTCCCATTATCCGATGCAAAGGATGATTAGTCAAATTGCTGAAAGCAATGTAACAGTCACAAACCTTCCGCCGACAAGGAAGTAAGGGGGCCAAGATCTGATTCTGATAAAGATTTCCTATCTTCACCTGACTTCTGGGACAGCCAAAGATATCTCCTTTCCAATCAATAAAACAACTACTTCTCCCTCCCGAACAGATATCCCATTGAGCTGAAGCGTTTTTTAAATCATACTCAAAAAGGTTATCCAGTTGCGTAAAGAAACGAATATCTTCTACGTTCAACGGAGACTTCAAACCTTGCATAGCATTAATAAACAAGTAAATATCCGGCAAAAGAGCATTTCGGAAATCGCTAAGTACACTTTTTGCCATCGGATTGCCTACCGCTCCGGCACAGACCTGTATTCCTGCATTATAAAGGGTATGAAGTCGCCGGACAAAGCTTTCTACTGAAGTCATTTCCGGATGAAAGCTGGCCCAAATCTTTATCTTACTTATCAATGTCGGTGTAGCCGAAAATTCGTCCAGCCATTCATCGGCAGAGAAAGAAAGATTAGTCTGACAGGAAATTCCAGCTACTTGTGGCAACGCTGCTAAATGGATGATCCCTTTCCGATAATAACGATGTATCAATGCTTCACCGTAAGGAATGATAAATAACTGCAACGGGCCTCCCTGCCATTGTTCAATAGCCGTAATAAAACGGTTCCACGCCTGTTCATCCTGCGTAGTGGCTGTCAGATGTGACTTTTTACCGAAAGGACAATAAGAGCAGGTATAATTGCAGCTATTCAATTTACCGCGATAATAGATACGCTTGATGGAAAGTAAAGACCCCTCGTTTTTCATTTCCATTTCGTTCAATAAGAATAAGTTTCCATCAGCCCTCTTATTTCAGGAGTAATGAACAACTGACCAATATAATCAGAGTATCCCATTCCTTCGGAAGTAAGACAAATGCGGTCATCTGTATTTTCTATCCATTGCCGTTCTGCCAGTTGCCGAAATAATGGAATATCATCCGGTGATTCGCCAAAACGACGCTCATATTCGGCTTTATCAAGCCCCATATAATACATCAGATTTTTAATGATGAAACATTGTCTTCGTTCTTCTTGAGAGAGAATAAATCCATTGCGAGCTACTGTAAAATCAGCAGTGCCCATATAGTCATCTATCTCTCCGGCAATGCAGTGTTGAGAAACAGTATACCGGGTGGCATAATGCAAATGGCCCAAGTAACTACGTCCACCGGAACCACACGAAAGCATCACTTCATCTCCACAGGAAATTTCCGCATCAGTAGACGGATGATGAATAAAACGCCGCATCGAAGTTTGTAGAAAGCCTCTGTCTTTCAACAGATCACGGGCGGCACAATACATCCGGAAACAGACATCATCAGATTCCCGCTCCGTGATAGCTGTTCCCTGTCGCACATATAACGGATAGATAAAGAGTTCGTTAGGCTGAAACAGAAGAGCCTGCTCCAACGAATAGAGAAAACTATCCACTGTTTGTCCTTTGATTCCGTAAATCAAGTCGATATTAAAAAAAGGAAATTCCATCTTCCGGATAGTTTCCAACGCCTGATTGATCGTGTCTTGCCGGGGACGTCTTTTCAAAGCTGTTAACTCTTCGTTGAGAAAACTTTTTATACCGATACTTATACGAGCCACTCCTGCCTGTTTCAACCATGTCAAACGGGCAGGATCAGCATACTCCGGTGATGTTTCTATGGAAGTAAAAGCATGTGAGGGATGGACTCCGAACAGGACAGCTGTCTCCAATAAGTATTCCAGTTGGGAAACGGTGAGAAGCAATGGCGTGCCTCCTCCAATGGCGAAACTGTCAAAGATCAGTCCGGTGGTGAGAGGTGACAACTGTTGCGCCTGCTTGTGAAGGGTTTCCAAATAAGTTGCGATATAATCCGCACGATTGGTTTGTAGAGAAAACAGGTTACAATATCCACATTTATGACTACAAAAAGGAATATGGAAATAGAGTGATGCCTTCTGCCCTTCCACCTGCTCCAGATAAGGAAGCAGCGAAACCGGAGATGGAAAAGGACGATAGGCAGTTTTATGTGGATAGCTATACATATAGTCTACATATCGTGGTAGCGGTTGATTCATTGTTTCGTTAAAATAAAGTGTTTGTAAGGGACTGTATAAACCGTTTCGTGAGATATGCAATGGTATTCATACCCATCTTCACCATAACAAGTGCCATGATCGGAAAGGGCAATCACCAGCGTATTGCTCCGTTTCTGAAAAGCCTGAAACAAACGAGGTAACTGACTGTCAATATATTGCAGGGCAGCCGCATGTGATTCTTTATCATCTTTCATTTTACCCTCCACATAATGACAGTTCGGATAATGGATAGCAGAAAAATTGATATACATGAAGATCCGTTTGTCGTCCGGATAATTTTCTAGTTTTTTCAATGCAAAATCAATCTGTTTTTCAGTACTATCGGGTGCTGTGCATCCAAAGGCAGGCAGCCAATAGCTTTTAGCAAAGTAACCGGGGAATACACGCCCCAGTTCATTACGCTTGCTAAAGAAGTTCACGCCACCTATACAAATCGTTTCATAGCCTGTATGGGCAAGGCTCTGCACAAAAGTCGCTTCTGTAAATGGATAACTTCCTTTAGGCGGAATACGTCCTGTACCCGCTTGCACGGGGAAAAACAACCAGTTACGGCTACGCAACGAATGAGGTTCTGCCGGAGAAGGCAGAAATCCGGCAAAGATGGCAAAATGAGACGGGTAAGTAAAATTTCCCGGAGCATGTCTTTTCTCCCATTCTCCTCCATGGCTGTTCAGTACAGGCGTTCTTCCGGCCGCTTCTTCCTCTTTGCTGACATCATACCGCAAGGTGTCAAAGCAAAGCATCAATATATCATGAGTACCCACCACCTGATTCATATCCAGCTCCGGATGACGGGTCTGTTCGCCAGCCGGCAGTTCATCTATTTGCATGGTTATATTTCTTTTTTATGTTTTTTATTTGTTGAGTATAAATAGAATTATGAGCGAACATATCCTGATAAACATGGTCTCCTTGTCCGTTGACTTCTATTATATAAGGAATATCCGTCCCTCTTTCTATCAATACATCTACTCCTGCATACTGCAAATCCAAGGATTGCACAGCTTCCTGACATTGAAAATAGATTTGTTGCCGCACTTCTTCGGATAAAGACAATTCATTCCACAAATGCGCCTTGTTGTTCAGGTGTAGATTCGTTATGCTTCCTTTGCTGCATCTCACAACGATATAATCTATTTCAGACTCCCGGCACACTACCCGAAGGTCGTAATTTTCTCCTTGCAATTGTGCTTTAGGAATCCATTCTTCGAGGATAGCTTCTGTTTGTATCACAGCTTCTGCCAATGGGATGATCTCTTTTTCCACGCTCAAACGATTGATTCGTTTGGTATTATGAATCACTCCGTCCACTTGCCGCAGCGTAGTATAGACTACCCACTTATTCCGGTTGGGCTGATAACGAATCGCCATAATGCCTCCCGCACCCGAACCATAACGGGGTTTTAAAAAGCATCCTCTACCACAATCGGCAAGAAGCTGCCGTAACTCATCGAAAGAGTGTGGAGACGGTAACATCGGAGTCACTTTCAGCCCTTTGTCCATCAGAACTTCTTTTGTTTCCTTTTTATCAAGAGCACGCAACAAAGCATCAGGAGTATTTAAAAAGCACACATCATCAGGCAGGCTCATCTCGCTCAAACGTTGCAATGTCTCCTTATATGCCTGATTCAACAGCGCATATTTCAGGAAATCAGTTTCATCACTTACACAAGGTTCCAGTTTGATAACTGCCTGCCGCAATAGCGGCAAGCAGTTAAAAAGTTCCTCATAAGTCATAAAACAAACTTCTGTCTGCAAGTGCTTACCTGCTTCAACAAAATATTCTATACGTTTGGATAAAGAGTTGCTGACAACGATTATCTGCATCTCCTATTCTGTAATCATCGGGTAATACCACAATTCACCATCATATTCATCCGCCTCTTCGGTTTCGGCAATGTCTATTTTCATAGGAAGGTTCTGCAACTGTTTCTTCATGTCCTTGCTCAAATAATTATAGCGCATATTGATAAACTTCAAGTGAGCGATTTTATCCATATTATCCAGCAACAACTGTGCACCTTCATCTTTCAGAGTACCAGCCGAAATATCCATGGTTTCAAGTTGAGGAAGAATATCCGATTCCAGGAACATTTCTACAATGCTGTCCTGTTCTTCAGAGTTAACAAGCCCCAGATAGGTCAGCTTCGGGAAACGCTCTTTGGAGAAAAGCGGACGGAAGATCTCAATATCACCTTCAAATCCGTAATCTTCCACACCAACATATAGAATCAGTTTTTCCAGATTGGGAAAGTCAGAAGCAAGAATGTCCTCTACCACTTCAGTAGGCATACCACCACTGATTATTTCCAGCGACCGCAACTCCGGACGTGAAGTTTTTCCCAAGCGCAGATTGTTTGTTCCTTTTATTTTCAGATCCTTCAATTTAGGCATACTATCGAGCAGCGGACTAAGGTCGGCTTGTTCAATCCATGAAATCTCCTGTTCTTCCTGTTCAATATCACCCCAGAACAGGCCTTCTATCTGCGCAAACTTGTCCTTATTTTCAATGAGACCTTGTAACAAAGCCGAACAGTCATCACCTTCATAATCCCAACAGCCAATCGTTATTTGCTTATATTCAGAGAGATGCTTGTCTTTCAATATCTTATCCAAAAGCTTCACATCGTTTTCATACTCATCATAGCTCAATGTATATTTCTTAGCTTCCACTTTCATTTCACGTGCAGTTTCTTCAGCAGTTTCTACATACCCTTTTTTGGTCTTTTCCGCAATCAGTTTGCTGGCTGCTTTTTCAGCTTCTTCAGTCGTTGCGTAGTTTTTCACTTGTGTTTGTCCGGCAGTCCCCAGCTTACCATAATTTACAGTAACATCTGTCCCGACTACCTCTATACTCCAGAATTTCTGCGATTTAAAATCTTGAAAAACGAATACTCTCTTCATAATACAGTTTTTAATGGTTGATATTTGCACACTCAACACAGAACGCGCATGAACAATACTTGCAAAAATAGCTATTTTATATAATGTACAAAGAAATCTGTTTACTAATCTTTCAGGCTTATTCAAAAATAAGCCGCTTATCTATAAAACCAGTACATACAACAAAGGCTGCCTTTTGGGGCAGCCTTTGTTATTCTATTTCTGTAATATATCAGTTTAATCTTCAATAGTACATATACTTACACGGTTCCAATCCGGTTCGGTAAACATGTCGCCTACGCCCTGACCTTCAGCAGTGATGCGGGATGCACTAATCTTGTATTTATTAACAAGGATAGTTTTTACAGCCTCTGCACGTGCAGCAGCGATTCTTGCGTTGACCTCCACACTACCTTCCGGAGAAGCGTATCCTTTAATAACTACTTTTGCATCGGCATATTTCTTCATGTAGGAAGCTACACGTTCCACGTTAGGAAGTTGGGAAGCGTCAACCGATGATTTACCTTGTCTGAAAGTAATGATAGATTCGGGCACACGGGCGGTTTTCACTACTGTCTCTACCGGAACAACCTTTGTACGGCAGGCTTCAAGTTCTTCTTGCAGTCCGTTGATGCGCTGGTTGGCGTTGCTGATCTGACCGTCTTTGTTGTTCACTTCCGAACGAAGCGCATTGATGGAAGAGTTCAATCCGTCAATTTCAGCTTGGTTGTACACTCTCACTTTTGCAAAATGATGTGTTCCGTTACTTGTCTTAAAGTGATATGTCAATCCGGCTGTCAACTCAAAACCTGCGTTATTAGCATTGAAACGGCTCTTTGTTTCAGGGTAAGTACCTTGCATATCATACACAATGGCAGGTTTGATTCCTAATGTCCATGCTTTACTTTCACCCAAGTTGAAATTGAAATTCAATCCCAAACGCGTAGACCAGGAGGTCTGATCGCCATCGCCATTCACATAATAATGTAACCAACCCATTCCGGCCACAGCTTCCACTTCAAACAAACGAGGTTCGCCCGTGTAACTTGCAAATAGATTCATCAAATTGACTTTACCCAATACGCTGACATCCGAAGCATCGAAAGCCGTTTTACTGGATGTGGTATTGATATATCCCATTCCTTGGAATCCCAAACCGAAGATAGGAGTTAATTGCTTTGAGACTCCCACTCCAAAAGTGGGACGCATACCTTTAAAGAAAGCACTGTGAGTAAGGGGAGTAACTCCACCGGCATTTACTCCGACAGACCAATTATCTGTAAGTTTGGTACCTTCTACAACTGATTGGGCATTTGCTACTGTAAAGCCACCCAATATAAAAGCTAATAAAATAATAGATTTTCTCATATTCATAAGTTTTAAATGTAATGTTTTATCTGCTAAATCATTAGAAATGCTTTATTTGTCCATATCTAACTTTCTAGTTCATTTTTTAATTCGTTATTCACTTTAAACAACATATCATATTAAAAATTAGTTCGCAAGCCTGGTAGCCAATTAACATCTATTGTGTTTTCGAGCAATCTAAAATATGAAAAATAGAACATCGACCGGGAGTTGTCAAAGGAAACATTAAAATCAACGTCTATATCGCATAGGGAACGGAGTAATGGAAGATATAAGCTATCGTTTCCTTCCTCGTCCTTCCAAAAAGATTTCTAAAAAAAAACGCTCAAACGGATGCTGTTTTACCGTTTGGGCGTTACTTTTGGGGGGTGAAATTATATACTATACTTTTATTATCAATTCCCTACTATCCTTCTTCCTCTACTAACCATCGACTCAAATTGCGTTCTTCCTTACTGAACTCTGCACCTATTTTCACTATACGGCAACCATTAGTAGTATAAGGTATGAGATAGCCGCGATTATCAATCTGTGCCAATGCTTCTTCTGCGGTACCGTTTAGCTTAAATTCGAAGACATAAACAGCATTTGCTGTTTTCACCACAGCGTCAGCACGTCCCAGGGCACTTTGCACTTCGGCGTTAATAAACTGCCCCAGTAGTTTAAAAACAAGATAGAATACCACTTGATAGTGACGCTCTGTCTTATCATTCAGTTCGTAGGGAAAATCGGCAAAGAACGCACGAAGACGGGTGAGGAAAGCCTCAACATCTCCTGCCCTTAGTTCTTTTACAAACTGTCCGATATAGAAGGGGGCTTTCGATTCATCCAACGAGGTATAAAACGGAGTGATAAAATTAAGAAAGCCATACTTCACCTCATCATTGGGGTAACCCAGCTTGTAGAGACGCAGTTCTGTATCATATCCTTTAATGGTCAGATAGCCGCTTTGATAAATCATCGGCACAGGGTTGTTCACGTCAGCACGGTCGTCGGTAAGAGAGGCGGCAGTTACTTCCAATCCGTCCAGTTCACGCAAATCATAATGGGTCTTCTTCAGCATTTCGGCAAGGAAAGTGGGTGTTCCACTGGCAAACCAGTAATTCTCAAACATCCCGCTCCTAAGCACATTCAGTATGCTGAACGGGTTGTACATACCTTCCTTACGGACATAGTTGAAATGATATCCGTCATACATACGAGTAAGGTATGCCATACAATCTTCTTTTGTCAAACCGTTCCTTTCTGCCAACCGTTCCAGTTCCGGGACGAAATTGGCTTCAATTTCCGGGCGGGTCATACCACAAAGAGCATTGTATTGCGGGTCGAAGCTGATATCGATCAGTTGGTTGAGAGTGCTGAATATACCCATTTGAGCAAATTTGGTCACTCCGGTGATAAAGACGAAGCGCAACCAGGGGTCTGCTGATTTCAGTACAGTATAAAAAGCGGTGAGCATTTCGCGGAACTTGTCTTGTAATTCCGGATTATGCATGGAGCGAAGCAGCGGTTTGTCGTACTCGTCAATAAGAACAACTACGCCACGACCTGTTTGTCGATAAGCTTCTTTAATGACTTGCATGAAACGACCGGAATAACTCAAACCTTCCTCACTGGTTCCATAGACTTTTTCCCAACTACGAAGCTGCAATTCAAGTCCGTTTCTCAATCCTTCTATTTCAGAGTAATCCTCGGCATTAAGGTCAAGATGCAGTACAGCGTGTTCGTTCCATTCTGTTTCGAGCTGCTCAATGGCAAGTCCTTCAAAAAGCTCTTTCTTTCCACAGAAATACGCTTCCAGTGTAGAAAGCAGCAGACTTTTGCCAAAACGACGCGGACGGCTAAGGAAATACGGATTGCCCGTTGAGGCAAGTTCGTAGACAAATGCTGTTTTGTCAACATACAAATAGCCGTCGCGACGAAGTCTCTCAAAACTTTGTATCCCGATAGGCAGATTGCGCCGGGGTCCTTTCAAACGGTCCATGATATCCATAACTTCTTCTCTTTATAAATGAAACCTTTGCAAAGATAACAAATCTTGCAGTGAATCGATCATCAAATATGAGGTTTTATTATCTCGTCCTGCAAAGTTTCCGACAGATAAAAACAGGTATTCAAAGTGCATTTCAAAACAAAGCTGATAGATAACATAGAGTAACAATAACAAGAATAGTGGAGAAACTATATTTTATAAAATTAAATTACCCAGTCAATATATCAATTATTATTATCACAACCACACAAGTTTCTATCCTTTAGAGAAAGGTTATACAAAAAAGATAACAACCTACCACATAAACATAAAGAGCGTTATTAATAAATACTGTGACCGTTTATTATAAACGTCCCCCCTGTTTATTATAAACTTTAAAACCTGAATTTGCAAAAATATATTCAATAATAGGTTACAAAAAAGGCTGCGAACTCTGTAAAGTTCGCAGCCTTTGGGCTATATCTGTTGCCTTATCCCCTAGTATAAGCTAAGGGAATGAGCTAAGTTCGTTGTAATATTATACTATTTTCCATCCA
>OGET01000342.1_pt1 | contig 23140 bp, 13 predicted proteins | sample 1570771 | NCBI WGS metagenome assembly OGET01 (sample SAMEA2582032, study PRJEB24529) | metagenome | biome: Human gut stool | place: China | collected 2011 | reverse complement strand
AAAAGTATTTACCTTTATTTTTAGATGAACAAATTTCAGAATATGTATTACAACGTATTATACAGCGTGAAAAAGATCGGCAAGGGCTCGTTATGGCAGAAGCACTTGGGATTTCATTTGATGTGGGTGTATCAGTTTTTGTGTTTTTAGTACATGGACTATATGCTGTTAATAAAGAATATAAGTGGTCTCAAAGTGATCAGTGGTTAGAAGCTCAGAAAATTATTTTTGAACTCGTTTATCGTGGGTTACAAAGTAAATAGTATTCATACTCGCTTATGTTTTAGTATTCTATGAATTTTTAGACAACGAAAAAAGGACTCCATCATATAGAGTCCTTTTTTCATGTAAGGGGAGTGTTAGTATTAATATCAAATGAAACATGTATTTAAACAAGTAGTAGGTTTGGGGTTAGTATTACTTGTCGGGAGATAAATACACGTACGGCAACCAGGGAATTGTTACCTCTATCTATCATTTGACATTACCATTATAGGAATGGTAAATGAGTTAAAAATGAAGAAATTTAATAAATTTCTTTAAAATTCTTATATTTGTAAAAAACATGGTAATTAATTTTAATTATTGTTGATAAATATGGGACAATTTTGGTATTATATAAAGGAGAAGTTGTATATTTTATAAAGGTTTATCCACATTAAGCTTTTATAAAATATACAGCTCGGATAGCATGAGAGGGGCAGTCATATGAGTAAAATATTCACCATATTAACACTTTTGTGGCTACTCAGTATAGGGGGGACTACTAACGCAACGGACTGGTACTATGTTGGACCAGATGCATCAGGAAACCAATTATTTATTGACAATGACAGTGTACAGAAGAGTGATTACGATGCGCTTTTGTGGCTGCGAGTTAATGAACTGGGTGGCGACGAATTGCGATATAAAGTTTATATCAGTAGATATAATCGAACCATGGAAACATTGAAGGTAGATGCGTACATGTCAGACGGGACGCCGTATGAGAATGTAGAATTTAATGAGAATCCTGAGCCCATTGCAGGGAACACAAATGGTCAAGCCATTTATATTTTATTATGGAAATAAAAGAACCATCTAGTACAGCAAACTAGATGGTTCTTTTTATGTGTAAAATATTTATAAAGCATTAGGGAATATTATATATACTACATCCTCTAGATGTGGAGAATGGTATATATGAGGTTTTTAGACTTGAGCTGTATTGCGAGTCAACTCCAAGTCTTGAATCATTTGGAGATCGTCTTGAGGTGAACGACCGCCAGTAGTTAAGTAGCCACCAACCATGATACCGTTTAGGCCACCTTTTAGAGCATAAGCTTGTAAGTCTCGTAGATTTACTTCGCGGCCACCTGCAGTCCGTATCAATGCGTTTGGCAAGATGAAACGGAATACGGCGAAGGTACGTAAGATATCCAATGGACGTAAAGCTTCGTTGCTTTCAAATGGAGTCCCTTTAACAGGATTCAAAATGTTTAATGGCACGGAGTCAATATGTAAACGTTTAAGTTCGAACGCCATTTCTACGCGTTGTTCTAATGTTTCGTTGAGCCCAAGGATACCGCCAGAGCAAACACGGATGCCTGCTTTTTGTGCATTATCTATGGTAAACATTTTGTCTTCGTAGGAATGTGTAGTACAAATATCTGGGAAGTGACTAGGTGCTGTTTCGATATTGGAGTGGTATCGAGTAACGCCAACTTCTTTTAATTTGAGTGCTTGTTCGTAAGTTAACAACCCAAGGGAACAGCAGATTTCAAGACCAATTTCATTTTTGATACGGCCTAATACATGGATGATTTGATCAAATTCATCAGGGTTATTAGTATTACGACCACTTGTTACGATGGAAAAACGAATTGCACCAGCCTCTTTAGCTTTACGTGCTGCTTGGAGAATGCTTTCTTCATCCATGAAAGGATACTCCTGAACGCCTGTGTTGTGGTGTGCGGATTGAGCACAGAATTTACAGTTTTCAGGACATTTGCCGGACCGAGCATTAACAATGGCACATACATCCACAGAATTATCATTGAAATGTTGGCGAATTTTATCAGCCATAGCGAGTAGAATCATGGTATCATCATCTGAAGTATGAATCAGCTCGATTGCTTCTTCTTTTGTAATTTCGCCGCCGTTCATGATGCGGTTTGCAATGGTAAGAATTTTTTCGTATGTACCCACTTGGGATGGTTGTTGATCTATAGGCAAAGCCATAATAGCCTCCGGTAAATTGTTAACTTAATAAAAACATAATATATTGACAATTTGATTGTAAACGTTCACGTATAAATTGTCAACTTAATACATGAATTGGTTAACAAAAATAATAACATGTTATGGTTCATATCTTATGAGAAAAGAATATGAGCTTATCTTATAATTTATATTTATTAATAGTTAAGAGAAGTTTAGTTTAACTATATCTTTTTGATACTAAATGATATTTATTTTTAACTTATCTTTAAGGTTTTGTAGTATAATAAATTATTGTAATTACTATATATAACTATAATAAAAATATTAATGGAGGAGTGGATATAGATGCAGCCGTTTCGATTTATACACTGTGGTGATCTGCATTTAGGGGCACCCTTTCAATATGCTACAGGTATTAGCAATGCTGTTGATCGCGCCGTAAGTGAAGCAACCTATGTAGCCTTAGATAAAATTATTGATACTGCTATTACAGAACATGTGCATGCTGTCGTAATAGTTGGGGATATTTATAATAGCGAAGACCATAATTTAGAGGCTCAAGTCCGTTTTGTGCGCGCCATGTATCGCTTGGCTGAGCATCGTATTGATGTCTATATGGTACAAGGTAATCATGATCCTGCTGAAAGCTGGAGAGCGCAACTGCAGATGCCAGATAATGTCCATATATTTTCTAGCGAACAGGTACAGCGTTTCCCGCTCATCGTTAATAATATAGAAATTGGTGGCGTATATGGCATTAGTTGTGGTCATGGTAATGAAAGCGACAACTATGCTCGTCAATACAGAGCTTTTGAACGGGATGAGTTTTCCCTTGCTGTCATGCATGGTACTGTAGGTTCTAGTGTAGGCTCTGAAAATCATAATGTAACAGGACCTTGTAACTTAACTGATTTAACAGAGGCTGCCATGGATTATTGGGCATTGGGTCATATTCATAAATCTCAAGTTCTTAGCGAGGAACCTCTCGTAGTTTATGCGGGTAATTCGCAAGGATTGCATCGTAAAGAACATGGACCTAAAGGATGTTATCTTGTATCCGTATCTCATAATGGTCATTGTGATTTGCGATTTATCGAAACTTGTGCAGTCCGATTTGAGGAAATCAAAATCGATATTGCTGGCATGCAAAATGAAACAGATTTCTTAGAGATTTTGCGACATAAAAAAGAAAACTTGCGAAAGCAACATAAGAAAAACATCTTGCTATCCCTCGTTTTGTCCGGAACGGGACCTCTACATCGCCTATGTACGCAAGAGGAGATTCGAAAACTATGGTTGCAAGAGTCTCAAAATGAGGAGAAAGGCAAATCTATATTCGTTATGCCTTACCGTATTATTTCTAATACACGACCTAGTATTAATCTAGTTGAACGACGTTTATTAACAGATGTAGTAGGTGATTACTTGCGTGCTTATGACGATATGGTAGATGGAGATGCGATACAGACTGCGCGTCAAATCATGGCTAATCGTCCTGAATTTAAGCGCTTAGGCGCATATGCCGATTTATTGAGTGATGAATTATTGGCACGAGCTTTGAAACGTTGTGAAATTGAAGGTGTTACTGTGTTGATGGGGGCTAATGATGAACATTAAACGTATACGATTTGATGAATTTGGCCCGTATCGCGACTGGTCTTTCACCACGGGTGACAATGGGGTTCAACTCATGTATGGCCCTAATGAAAGTGGTAAAACATCCTTGCTCGAAGGGATGCGCACCTTGTTATTTGGCGGTACTCATAAGGCTTATGGCCCTATGACGGGGGCTCTTGATGTGGACCGTAATGGTGAAAGTTACTATATCGGTCGTAAGGGTAAGCAGTTAGACTTTTACAGCCCTGGTCATCCTGCCATCCATGAAGAGCCGGCTCAACATTGGTGGCATGGCATCGATAAAAAAACATACAACCGCATATTTGCGTTAACATTAGACGATCTACAAGGCCTTGATGTATTACAAGAGGTAGAGGTTCGTTCTCGATTCTTTGGCGCTGAAGGGGGAGAACACTTAGGTGGAGCTGTTAAGGATGTTGAAAAAGGGGCTACAGACCTACTTGTAGCATCCTCGAATGGTAAACGTCGCATCAATGTATTGATGGATGAGCTTAAAGAAAACCGTCAAAAGTTGAGTCAGTTGGCGGAGCATGAAGCGCAATATGTGGAATTACAAACCGTCTTTCACAGTACGGAGCAAACCGAAATGGAATTGCAAAATCAGTTGAAAGAATGGAAGGAATATCGGGATGGTATCGATGTAGTATTGCGTGCGTGGGATACGTATCGTCGCAGTGAAGAGGCGCGTATGCACATGCAGCAGTATAATAGTGAGCTCGCCTTGAGTCGTGATGAGTTCCTACGTCTTGATGAAGAAATAAAACGGGCTCGCGACAATATGCAATTATGGCAGGAAAAGGAAGCGGCATTGATGCCCGCTAACTTTAGTCCTGATAGCCCATTTGGAACTTACGGCCAAGATATTGAAGACCTTATTCAACAAGGTGCTAAATGGGAGCAATTACGCCGTGAGTGCGAAGAAGGCGATGCGTACATCCGTAAGGTTAGAGAACAATTAGAGTTTTCACGCACCTTACATTCTGCGTGGCGTCACGATGAGCCAATGGCAGAAGACATCAATTGGTTTGATGGAGAACGTTTGGCAAGTCGTTTGCGCACCGCAAAAGAACAACTTTTACATTGGCAAGACCGCAAGCCTGCAGAGGCTACCGATGAGGTGCCGACGGCGAACCTTAATGGTGCAACTTTACCTAACTTTAGTGAAGAAGAATTAGCTAAAAAAGAATATTTAGAACGTGAATTAGATCGTATCTTAATGGATATAGATCAAGTAGAGGCTAGACGGAATAGTTATGGTTCAGACGCACAGCCCACAATTCTGCCAAAATGGCTACAACGCATTAGTGGTATAGGTGCTGTTATAGCTGTATTGGTAGTATTAGCAGGCCTGTTGGTTCTTGAATCTGCATTATATACTATAGGTGGTTTTATTTTCTTGATTCTATCTATGGGGCTATTCTGGTATGCTACCTGGAGGCTTCATAATGGTAACTCTGATGTGTCTAAATTAAACTATGAGTTACAAATTTTATCTTCCCGTAAATCTGATGTAGAACATCAGCTAGAGACTTTGATCAAGGCTACTACACCTACAGTGAGCCCTGTACCAACCTTAGAAGGAGAGGCACATCTTGAGCGTTGGATTCAGGAAGGGCATACCTTACAAGGTATTTATGATGAAGCCCTCGCAGCATGGCAAAACTGGTTACCGCAAGGGGCGGCTAAGAGTCTCGATGAAGATGATTTCTTTGGTCTCAAACATGAATATGATCAATATCATGAGCAACTACGTACTATAGAAGGCTATGAAAAGCGTTTAGCGGAGCATAAAGAAGGTCTACGCATTATTGAAGACCAAGCGATGGCTTTGTGGTATAACCTTGGAATAGAGTCACCAGTATCTCCTACGGAATTAAAACGTATTTATAATCAATATAAGAACTTTCAACAAAATAAAATTGTATGGGAACAAAAGGAAGCACAACGTAAAAGCTTCCGCAATGAATACGATAATTGGCATCGTAAGGAAAAAGAGCTACTTCTTCGTCAACAAGAACTGCTCCATAAAGCTGGTATGGAAAGTTCCAACGAGTATCGTCAACATCTTATCGATGAGGACCAATATAAACAGTGGCAAACTATTTACAAGCAAAGTCAGGTACAGCTGGATTTACTTGCTCCTGATGCGGAGAATAAAGACCTGTTCTATCGTCGTTTGCGAGAAGGCAACAAAGATAACTGGTTAGATGAATTGGCTCACTCTGAGCGTGAAATAGCCTCTATTGAAGATAAATTGGCTACCTTGTACGAGCGCCGTGGTCAAATCGTTGAAGCAATGCGTACACTTGGATCTGACCAGGAGCAACACCAAATGTTGCAAGAACGAGAGGCTTTACAAAGTGAATTAGAGTCTGCTCTCGAAGATTGGGCCACACAAGTATTGATAAGCCATTGTATGGATAAGGCTCAACAATCGTATGAACAAGAAAAACAACCTCATATGTTAGAGCTTGCCTCCTCTTATGTTGAAAAACTAACTGGTGAGAGGTATACGCTTGATATTCTAGGCATTAATAAAGGGGTAGCACTTATCAACAATAATGGAGAACGACTAGAACTTAAATTTTGGTCCAGTGGCTTAGCTGATCAAGTGTACTTGTCATTACGACTCGCCCTAGCTAAGGTATTCTCTTATCAAGTAGAATCATTGCCGATTATCTTGGATGATATTCTTGTGCGCTTTGATGAAAATCGTCAGCGTAGTGCTTTAGAATTATTGGCTGAGCTTGGGAAAAATCAACAGATTTGGCTCTTTACTTGTCAACGCTCCGTATATGATATGGCTCAATCTATTATGGGCATCGATTGTCATAGATTGAGTCGTAGCTAAATGAATTTCAGACTTGAATTAAAGACTCAGTCGAATTAAAGTGGTAATGAAATAATAATCCCTGTGGAGGCATATGCTTTTACAGGGATTATTAGGGATTATTAAAGAATAAATAATGTAAGTGATTGTAACTAAAGTAACTGTTTTGGTTACCATAGTGTGTTAGTATACATTTAGAATGAAAGGAGTTGAGTACTTGAACACAGCTTATTTGGACATGATCCAAGGGAAGAACCCGGGTGTAACGCCTGTGTGGTATATGCGTCAAGCTGGCCGTAGCCAAGCGGAATATCGCAAAATCAAAGAAAAATATACATTATTTGAAATTACAAAAGAGCCTGAGCTATGTGCTCGTGTTACGGAATTACCTGTTAAGGAATATGGCGTCGATGCGGCGATTCTCTACAAAGATATTATGAGCCCCATGGTGGCTATGAATGTAAATATAGAGCTCAAGGCCGGTGTGGGGCCTGTATTTAGCATGCCTATCCGCTCTATGGCTGATGTGGATAAATTAGAAACCTTTGATCCTACAAAGGTAGATTATATTGCGAAAACGATTACATTATTAACTTCTGGTATGCTCGACGTGCCGCTCATTGGTTTCTGCGGGGCACCGTTTACTATTGCGTCCTACCTTATCGAAGGGGGACCAACGAAAAACTACAATAAGACTCGCGGCATGCTCATAGGTGCTCCTCATGTGTGGAATGCACTGATGACTAAACTGGCGGACATGTCCATTGCGTACTTGTCTATGCAAGCCGAAGCGGGTGCTAATGCACTTCAAATCTTTGACTCTTGGGTAGGTGCTGTTAATGCAGACCAGTATAAACAAGGAATTTACCCTCATATGGAGCGGATCATAAAGACTGTGAAAGCTAAATATCCTCATTTGCCAATGGCTATGAATGGCGTTGGTACGGATCATTTGGTGTCTATTTGGTCTCACTTGCCTTTAGATGTCATTGCCCTTGATTGGCGTAGTTCCATAGTTATGGCAAACGAGCGTGGCGTAACACAAACGGTACAAGGTAACTTAGACCCGGCGTATTTGTTCGGAGACGAAAAAACATTGGCCCGCGAAGTCGATCGCATCTTGCTCGAAGGAGTTCGCTATGGTCGTCATATCTTCAATTTAGGTCATGGCGTATTCCCAGAGGCAGATCCTCAAAAACTTCATTGGCTTACTGACTATGTACATGAACGTAGTCGTGAACTTTGGGCTCAAGAGGGGTAAACTAGTGAACGTAGAAAAAAAAGGATTATTATTCCTGTCTTATGGTAGCCCTTCAAGTAAGGATGATTTAGTACCCTATATGACGAGTATTCGTCGTGGCCGTGTACCAACGGAAGCAGAGCTTACAAATCTCACTAAGCGTTATGATACAATCGGTCAATGGGAAAATGTTGAACTCCAAACTATGGCAGAGTGCCAATATAAAACCTTGCTTACTCTTTTGCCAACTATGCCTTCCGCTATTGGTTTTTTACACATGAAACCATCCATTGCAAATGCGGTTGACTCCTTAGTCCAGCAAGGAGTGGAGCATATTATCGCTATTGTAACAGCTCCATTCTTTACCGCTCTCGGTACAGGGGCTTATGAAAAACAAGTACAAGCAGCTATTTCAAATTATGATAATGTGACATTCGACTTTATCCGTTCCTGGTGGGACCAACCAACTTTCAATGAATACTGGGTAAAAGCACTTTCAAAGTGTGTGCATAATGCTAAAGATGTATTCGTTATTTTTAGTGCGCACAGTATACCTCTTATCAATAATCATGGCGGAGATTCGTATGCGTTAGCTTTAGACGAAAGTGCTAAAGAGATTGCTGAACATTGTAAATTACCGAAATGGACTGTAGCATGGCAAAGTGCGGCTCCTCATGGCCAATGGTTGGGCCCTACTGTAGAGGATGCAATCAATGAAGCTTTACAAACTGGTGCTACTTGCATTGCTTTTGTACCATTTGGATTTGTAAGCAATCACGTTGAGGTACTGTACGATAATGATGTGGAGTGTAAAGAACTCGTTGAAGCAAAGGGCGCAACATATATGCGTACACCCATGCCAAATTGTAATGAAACATTTTTACAAGCAATGGCGAGTGCAATAATAGAAAGGATTCATTCGTGAACGTAACAATTGTGGGCGGTGGCTTAACAGGGCTAACAGCGGCTTATTATCTAGGTCATGCAAAGCCGGAATGGACCATTACTCTTTACGAACAAGCACCACGATTTGGTGGGAAAATACAAACGCAACGTGTGGATGACTTCGTAGTGGAACTCGGTCCTGACTCCTATTTGGGTCGTAAAACAGAAATGACAGATCTCGTGCATGATCTTGGGCTAGGGGATACCCTTGTGTCTAATGAAACAGGTCAAGCCTTTGTATATGATAAGGGCTCTATCCACCCAATTCCAGGCGGCTCTATCATGGGCATTCCTACGGAAATGATGCCCTTTGTGAAAGCAACGCTCATTTCATGGCCTGGTAAATTGCGTGCTGGCCTAGATTATTTTAAGAAACCATATCAACTCGATGAAAATGGTGATGTATCCATTGGTCATTTTTTCAAATACCACTTAGGACAAGAAATGATGGATAAACTCATTGAGCCCCTATTAGCGGGTATCTATGGTGGCGATATTTATAAAATTAGTCTATTGTCGACATTCCCTCATTTTATTCAAGTAGAACAAAAATATGGGAACATGGTAAAAGGTATGATGGCTGCTAAGATGAGTCACTCCAAAGCCGGTGTCTCTAAGGCCACCAAAGGGGCTGTTACTGAAGGGGATGTTCCTCGAGCTGGTAAAGGCACTATGACGGACCGTCAATTTGAAAGTCACGAAGCTAAGACTAGTCAAGATAGTGCTGCTAGTAATAGTGTAAACGGCTCTAGCCATGTGACAAAGACTAGTTCTAATCATCAGTCTGTTAAGGCGCAAGCGGATATGGAAAGTCGAAAGGGTACTGCTGCTCAATCTGGTATGTTCCGTCAATTGACAGGCGGCCTTGAAAGCGTGATTACCGCTATCGTCAAGGCTATGCCTAGTAATGTACATTTGCATACAGGTGCGCTAGTTTCTGATATTCGATATATTGATGGCGTATATGCAATCGATGTAGTGAAGTCGTGTAACGATTCTTGTGGCTGTCAATCTACGGCAGACCATGTGATTATCACTACACCGCCGGCAACATATACTCAATGGTTCAAGGATGATGCGGGTTTTGACTTCTTGCGTTCCATGGAACAATCTAGTTGCGCCATTGCTATTATGGCCTTTGATAAAAGTACCTTTGATGGTGATTTAAAAGGATCGGGTCTGCTTATTACCCGTAATACGGATACACCTCTTACAGCGTGTACCATTCTTAATCAAAAATGGCCTCAAACTACCCCTGATGATAAGGTGGTTTTGCGCGTCTTTATTGGTAAGCCAGGTAATGATGTAGTAGAACGACTCAGTGAAGAGGAACTTTCAGAATTGGCAGTCAAAGAAATTCAGCATATTATGAATTTTTCTGCCAAGCCAGAGTGGGTGCGCATCAATCGTCTCATTCACTGCATGCCTCAATATAATGTAGGCCATCGTGCAGGTATTAAAGTCGTACGTGAACATGTAGCCGAGCAGTATCCAAATCTACACCTCATCGGCACACCTTTTGATGGAATCGGGATTCCTGACGGTGTAAAACAAGCAAAAGAACTCGTAGAAAAACTTGTGAATGACAAGTAAAATAGTGACTTGCTTAAAAGAGTTAGTATAGTATATTAAGCGACATAGGATTATCTCAGCCTAAAAGCAGTAATTTAGTCTTAACTAAAGAATATACTAATAAAAAATCTCAATAGAAACTAAATTGAAAAGACTCTATATGCTATAATAGTAAGTGGAGTCTTTTGATTTCCGTAATTATAGATATACATTATTATTTTGATATAATCACCATAGATAGGAGTGATCATAATGGGAAAAGCAATCCCTACAGTAGAAGGTTGGCATAGCCAACACATGGTATTTGCAATGGATTTCAGCGCATGGAACTGCTTCACAGAGGATGAAAAAGCAGCAGCGCGCAATGAATTAAAAGCATTCTTAGTCGACCTTGAAGCTAAACATCAAGCTAAAGAAGGTAGCTATGCATTCTATGATTGTAATGGAGCAAAAGGGGATTTAATCCTATGGATTCTCGGTCCATCCCTTGAATACTTGGCTCAAGTAGAACGTAAATTCCGTCGTCTAGCTATTGCAAGCGTGTTGGTGCAAACTTATTCTTATACTTCTGTAACAGAAGTAAGCACCTATGTTAAGGCCAAGTTAGATACAGAGGAGGTTAATCAAAAATTATATCCTCATGTACCTCGCGATAAATATATCTGTTTTTATAATATGAGTAAAAAACGCGAAGGTGATGACAATTGGTTCATGTTACCACCGCAAGAGCGCGGTGCTTTGATGAAAGCTCACGGTGAACTTGGTAAAACATACTTGGATGTATTATCTGAGTTCACTACTGGTGGCTGTGGCCTAGACGACTGGGAATGGGGTATTACTATCTTTAGTAACGACGACATCCAATTCAAAAAAATTGTATACGATATGCGCTTCGAAGAAGCCAGTGCAAAATACGGCATTTTCAGCGACTTCTACGTTGGTACCATCATCGACGACGCACTACTAGAAGAAATCTTTGGATAATAAAAGAGCCTGCTTTAGCAGGCTCTTTTATTATTTAATTCATATATATAGATAAATAACTGCTTATTGTATCGTATGTTTGTTCAGATTATAATGTTCTTAAGGTAGTCAGCGAGGTTGGGTCTCTCTTCGTTATAGAAGGGGGTGAGCTAATGAGTGACTTTGAACTTATTACAGTTATCATTGGAATATTGACATTAGTCGTTTCCTTTGGTGCACTTATAGCGCTTATTTGCCTCACAAAAAGAAAATAGCCCTCCGTTACCATGCGTAATTAGCTAAACAGAAAGGCCATTTCCTATATGTTTTGTTTTTGAGATGCGCCTGACGTTCCTACTCGTCTGACTATCTATTTATATTATAGAGATAAAGATATATATCGTCAAATTAGAATAAAGGGACTGCCAAGCAGTCCCCCTTCTTTTATCCAAAGATTTCTTCTAGTAGTGCATCGTCGATGATGGTACCAACGTAGAAGTCGCTGAAGATGCCGTATTTTGCACTGGCTACTTCAAAGCGCATGTCGTATACGATTTTTTTGAATTGGATGTCGTCATTACTGAAGATGGTAATGCCCCATTCCCAGTCGTCTAGGCCACAGCCACCTGTTGTAAATTCGGATAAAACGTCTAAGTATGTTTTACCAAGTTCACCGTGAGATTTCATCAACATGCCTCGTTCTTGTGGTGGTAGCATGAACCAGTTGTCATCACCTTCACGTTTTTTGCTCATGTTATAGAAGCAGATGTATTTGTCACGAGGTACATGAGGATATAATTTTTGGTTAACTTCTTCTGTATCGAGTTTAGCTTTAACGTAAGCACTTACTTCTGTTACAGATGTATAAGAATATGTTTGAACTAATACGCTTGCAATCGCAAGACGACGGAATTTGCGTTCTACTTGTGCCAAGTATTCAAGGGATGGACCGAGAATCCATAGGATTAAATCCCCTTTTGCTCCATTACAATCATAGAATGCATAGCTACCTTCTTTAGCTTGATGTTTAGCTTCAAGGTCGACTAAGAATGCTTTTAATTCATTGCGCGCTGCTGCTTTTTCATCCTCTGTGAAGCAGTTCCATGCGCTGAAATCCATTGCAAATACCATGTGTTGGCTATGCCAACCTTCTACTGTAGGGATTGCTTTTCCCATTATGATCACTCCTATCTATGGTGATTATATTAAAATGATATATTTCTATTACTATAAGAATCGAAAAGACTCCATATACTATTATAGCATATGGAGCCTTTTCTTATAATTATTTATTAATATTAATTTTCATTACTATCCACAATAGACTGTACTAATTCTTTCGCTTGCTTCACACCATCAGGAATACCGATGCCATCAAATGGTGTACCAATGAGATGTAAATTTGGATAGTGTTTTGCCACATGTTCACGCACTGCTGTGATCCCTGCGCGATGGCCCACATTATATTGCGGCATACAGTGAATAAGACGATTGATACGCACCCATTCTGGTTGCGTGGAGAAACTCATAATGCGTTGAATTTCTTTTACTGCTAACTCTGAAAGGTCCTTATCATTGAGATGCTCTACTACATCATTACCAGGTTTACCAATAAAGACGCGCAATACGATTTTATCGTCAGGTGTTGTTTGAGGCCATTTTTGATTAAGAATAGTACACGCTGTAAGAGGCGTATCTGTGTTGCGTGTAATCAAGAGGCCCGAACCTTTTAAGTCACCATCAAAGGTAGCTTTATCAAAGGCCATAATAGCAATAGCACAACTAGATTGCTCCATGGAGCGCAGGAAATCAAATCCTTCATCATCTTTAAACCATTGATTATACGTCGCCGGCGGTGTAGATATAATCACATGATCCGCCATAGCAGGAGCTTTATCAAGAAGTACCTCTGTAGCTGAATCTGTAGCTAAATCTGTAGTAGAATTGCTAGTTTCAACCCTGTTATCAGCGTTAATAGAATCAGTTTTAATGGAATTGGAATTGGATTTAAAATTAGAATTAAAATTAGCACTAGTATTAGCTTCACAGCCACAAGCATCATTTCCAGACTTCACCACATCGATAGCATACCTACCTTCAACATAGCGAATATTAGAAACTAGTGTCCCTGTATACAAGTGCACATTACTAGGCATAGCATCAACAATAGCGGTAATCACGCTTTCAAGACCACCTGTTAACTGGCGGAACATCCCAGATTGAGCTGCTGTCCCCTTTCGGCTCGCCATATCTGCTTGTGCTTTAGTAGACTTTGCTTCATGACTTTCGAATTGACGGTCTGTCATAGTCCCTTTACCAGCACGCGGTACGTCGCCTTCAGCTACGGCGCCTTTAGCCGCTTTAGTAACCCCCGCTTTAGAGTGGCCCATCTTAGCAGCCATCATGCCTTTTACCATGTTCCCATATTTTTGTTCTACTTGAATAAAATGAGGGAATGTAGATAACAAGCTAATTTTATAAATATCGCCGCCATAGATGCCCGCCAATAGAGGCTCGATGAGCTTATCCATCATTTCTTGACCTAAATGGTATTGAAAGAAATGACCAATGGATACATCTCCATTTTTATCTAGCTGGTATGGCTTTTTAAAGTAATCTAAACCAGCGCGCAATTTGCCAGGCCAAGAAATAAGCGTTGCTTTCACAAAAGGCATCATTTCCGTAGGGATGCCCATGATAGAGCCCCCGGGAATAGGATGAATAGAACCTTTGTCATATACAAAGGCTTGCCCTGTTTCATTTGATACAAGGGTGTCCCCTAAGCCCAGATCATAGACGAGATCCGTCATTTCCGTTTTACGGCCTAAGTAAGAATCAGGTCCGAGCTCTACCACGAAGTCATCGACGCGTTGTGTTTGTATTTTCCCACCAAATCGTGGTGCTTGTTCATAAAGGGTGATGGTCCAGTCCGGCTTTGCATGGCCTAAATAATAAGCCGCTGTCAATCCTGTTAGACCACCGCCCACTATTGTTACATTCACGAATGAATCCTTTCTATTATTGCACTCGCCATCGCTTGCAAGAATGTTTCATCACAATTCGGCATTTCTGCACGTATATATACAGCGCCGCCAGCATCAACGAGTTCTTTACACTCTACATCATTATCGTACAATACCTCTACATGATTGCTTACAAAGCCAAATGGTACAAAGGCTATATGTATCGCACCACTACGTAGAGCTTGATTGATTGCTTCCGCTACGGTTGGCCCTAACCATTGTCCGTGAGGGGCTGCGCTCTGCCAAGCTACAGACCACTGTTCTAAATCGCAACGTTGAGCGATTTCTTTTGCACTTTCCTCTAAGGCCAAAGCATAAGAGTCTGCATTATGACTATTAATAAGAGGTATGCTATGAGCACTAAAAATGACAAATACATCTTTAGTGTCATTGATGCAGTCTGAAACTGCTTTTACCCAATACTCGATAAAGGAAGGTTGATCCCACCAAGCACGAATAACATCAAAGGTTACATCTTGAAGGTCACCAATTGCAGCCTGCACTTGTTTCTCATAAGCGCCAGTACCAAGAGACGTAAAGAATGGGGCCGTTACGATAGCGATAATATGCTCTACACCTTGTTTGACTAATGCATCTACCGCATCAGCAATGGACGGCTTCATATGAAGATATCCAATGGCCGATGGTATGGATGGCAACAAAGTAAGCAGTCTATTATATTGACGTTCTGCCATCGTTTGTAATTCTACGTCGGACCACTGACCAATGACATCATAACGATGGGTAAGATTTGCAACTTCAGCATCGGTCGGCACGCGACCATGACGAATACTCGTCATATATGGTACTAAATCATCCTTACTTGAAGGGCTACCATAGGATAAGAATAATAATCCTTTTTTCTCGATGTTCACTAGCTTACCCCTCTTGTGCCCATAATTCACGACTGCGTTCATGTACATAATCTGTGAGCCAATGGAGCTTTTTAGGATCCGCCTCTGGGAATACGCCATGACCTAAGTTAAAGATATGACGCCCATAACGAACACCATCAAGTAAGATACGATCCACTTCGCGAGCTAATGTTTTTTCATCAGCGAATAAGTAGGCTGGATCGAGATTACCTTGTACCGTTTGTGTTACGCCTCGTTCATTAGCCATAACGATGGAGCTACGCCAATCAAGAGCGATTACATCCAATGGTAAATGAGACCAAATAGATACGAGATGATCTGTACCAACACCATTCATAGCCATAGGCAAGTGAGGGTATCGCTCCTTTACAGTCTTAATAATGCGTTCCATATGAGGATAAATACCTTGTTTATATTGATCCGCATTCACTGCACCAACCCAAGAGTCGAAGATTTGTAATGCATTCGCACCGGCTTCGGCTTGCATAGACAAATATTCAATGGACATATCTGCTAACTTTGTCATCAATGCATTCCACACATCTGGTGCACCGATGAGCATGCCACGAGTTTTGTTGTAATTCTTTGTAGGCCCGCCTTCGATGAGGTAAGACGCAATCGTAAATGGTGCGCCACAGAACCCAATGAGCGGAACGTCAAGCATACCAGATGTTAATAGACTAATCGTTTTTCCAATATAATCTACCTTTGTAGGGTCAAAGGTATCTAATGTATCTACATCAGCCATGGAGCGAATCGGTGTATTAAACACAGGGCCCACACCAGCCTTGAGCTCTACGTTTACATTCATCCCTACCATAGGACTCATAATATCCTTGTAAAGGATGGCTGCATCTACGCCGTATTCTTTTACAGGTAGCTCTGTAACACGAGCACACAACTCAGGCTCTTTTGTAATTTCAAAGAGCGTATATTTTTCTTTAATTTTGCGGTATTCCGCTTGGCTACGACCAGCTTGGCGCATATACCACACAGGTGTTACACCAGGGTTCTTACCTTGGATCATATCTAAATATGCTGTATTCAAGTACTCAACCCCTTTCTTTCTAATCAATACTAACACACTATGATAACTAAAACAGTTACTTTAGTTACATCATTTGTAACGTCGCCATTACTATTCCCTGTGAAAGCTATTTACCTTCACAGGGGTTACATTTAATTGCGACTTAATCTATGGCAATCAATACCTGTAACGGATTGAGCCATATCAAATACAGAGCGTTGGCATGTAAACAACCAGATTTGTTGGTTCTTGCCTATTTCTGCTAATAATTCTAACGCACTACGTTGACGGTTTTCATCAAAGCGCACGAGAATATCGTCTAAGATAATTGGCAGGGATTCAACTTGGTAAGAGAATACCTTAGCTAATGCTAGGCGCAATGCCAAGTATACTTGGTCGGCTAAGCCACTAGACCAGAACTTAAGTTCTAAGCGTTCTCCATTACCATTAACCAGTGCTACGCCTTCGTTGACCCCGAAGACATCAAAGGTATAAATACCGCCAGTCAAACGTTCTATATAAGAAGATGCAAGCTCTAACATATGAGGCTGTTTTTCTTGCTCATAGGACTGTTGAGCCTTATCCATGCAGTGGCTCATCAACACTTGGGTAGCCCAATCTTCGAGAGCAGATTCTAATTCATTTTGCAACGCTTCCCGTTCTTGAAGCATTTGGTGTTGCTCTTGGTCAGAACCTAGGGCACGCATAGATTCTACAATTTGACCACGACGTTCATACAAGACAGCCAACTTATCTTCAATGGAAGCTATTTCTCGTTCAGAATGAGCTAACTCATCTAACCAATTATCCTTATTACCTTCACGCAAGCGGCGATAGAATAAATCTTTATTCTCCGCATCAGGAGCTAATAAATCTAACTGTACCTGACTTTGCTTGTAAATGGTTTGCCATTGCTTGTATTGGTCTTCATCGATAAGATGTTGACGATACTCGTTAGAGCTTTCCATACCAGCCTTGTGCAATAGCTCTTGTTGACGAAGTAGCAACTCTTTTTCTTTGCGGTGCCAATTATCGTATTCATTGCGGAAGCTTTTACGTTGTGCTTCCTTTTGTTCCCATACAATTTTATTTTGTTGGAAGTTTTTATATTGGTTATAAATACGTTTTAACTCTGTAGGAGATACAGGTGCCTCAACACCAAGGTTATACCATAATGTCATCGCTTGGTCTTCGATAACACGCAAACCTTCTTTATGCTCAGCTAATCGCTTTTCATAACCTTCAATAGTACGTAACTGTTCATGGTACTGATCGTACTCTTGTTTGAGCCCGAAGAAATCATCTTCGTTAAGGCTCTTCGCCGCACCTTGAGGCAACCAATTCTGCCAAGCTGCAAGGGCTTCATCATAAATAGCTTGCAACGTATGACCTTCTTGAACCCAACGATCAAGATGCGCTGCACCCTCTATGGATGGAATTGGGCTCACTACAGGTGTTGCGGCCTTAACCAACGCCTCTAGCTGATGTTCTACATCAGATTTACGAGATGACAAGATTTGTAACTCATAATTCAGTTTAGATACATCAGAATTGCCGTTATGACGTCTCCATGTAGCATACCAGAACAATGCCATAGATAGGATTAATAGTATAAAGCCGCCAATCGTATAAAGTACAGACTCTAATACTAATAAGCCTGCTAATACGAGTAAAACGCCAATCACTGCGGCTACGCCACTAATGCGTTGTAACCACTTTGGCAAATTGCTCGGTTGTGCATCAGGACCATAGCTATCCCGTTTTTCTGTAACCCGATCTATATCCATCAAGATAAGCTCTAGTTCACGTTCGAGATGCTCTTTTTTCGCCAAATCCTCTTCACTGTAATTTGGTAACGATGCTCCGTCAAGATTGGCTGCTGGCAAATCATCAGAAGCCTCAGCAGGCTTGCGATCTTGCCAATGTAATAATTGATCTTTAGCAGTGCGCAAGCGACTTGCTAAGCGCTCTCCTTCAAACCAATTCACATCGTCAGCCATTGGCTCATCATCACGCCACGCAGAATGCATAGAACGAGAAAACTCTAATTGTTCTCGTACCTTAAAAATGTATGCATCCCCTTCTTCACACTCCCGGCGCAATTGTTCCCACTTGGCACCTTGTTGGATAAGGTCTTCAATATCTTGACCATACGTACCAAATGGACTATCTGGGCTAAAGTTAGCTGGCATCAATTCCGCTTCCTTTTCCTGCCACAACTGCATATTATCTCGAGCTCGTTTGATTTCCTCATCGATGCGAAGGAACTCATCACGACTCAAGGCAAGCTCACTATTGTACTGTTGCATATGCATACGCGCTTCTTCGCTACGGCGATACGTATCCCATGCGCGCAATACGACGTCTATACCATCGCGGTATTCCTTCCATTCTTGCAACTGACCTTGCAATTCTGCCTCAGTCTGTTCTGTACTATGAAAGGCTTTTTGCAATTCTACATATTGCGTTTCATGCTCTGCTAAACGGCTTAACTTTTGACGATTTTCTTTAAGCTCATCCATCAACACATTGATGCGGCGTTTACCATTGGAGGAAGCTACTAATAGATCAGTAGCGCCTTTTTCCACATCTTTTACGACAGAGCCTAGATGCTCGCCCCCTTCAGCACCGAAGAAACGGGACCGAACCTCTACCTCTTGTAGAACATCAAGCCCTTGTAAATCATCAAGGGTCAATGCAAAAATTCGATTATATGTTTTTTTATCAATACCATGCCACCAGTGTTGAGCTGGCTCCTCATGAATAGCTGGATTTCCAGGACTGTAAAAGTCTAGTTGTTTACCCTTACGACCAATGTAGTAGCTTTCACCATTACGCTCTACATCAAGGGAACCCGTCATAGGCCCATAAGCCTTATGAGTACCGCCGAATAAAAGGGTGCGCATCCCTTCAAGCAAAGAGGTTTTGCCACTTTCATTAGGTCCATACATGAGCTGAACACCATGATTCCCCGTAGTGAAAGACCAGTCGCGATACGGGCCAAATTCATCAAATCGTATGCGTTTAATGTTCATCGTTAGCCCCCATCAATACAGTAACACCTTCAATTTCACAGCGCTTCAAGGCGCGAAGCAATAATTCATCACTTAACAACTCGGCATATACACCTAAGCGTTTAAACTCAGGTCGTTCTGCCAAAATTTGACGTACCGTCTGTACCGCATTGCCATCAACCATATCATCATAGGCGCGTAAATAATCCCCTACTACATCGGATAATAATCTACGTTCAGCCAAATTAATGCTAGGTCGCGTATTACACATCATGCGGTACGGCATAACAAATATAGACTTGCTTTTCTCTTCACTTTGGGACTCTTGCAACCATAATTTGCGCACACCTTCTTGTGTACATAAACGATGCAATGGACCTGTACCTACGAGAACGATGGAAAGCAAGATATTTTTCTTATGTTGCTTACGGAGATTCTCTTTTTTATGGCGTAAAATTTCTAAGAATTCTGCTTCAGTTTTCATGCCTGCAATATCAATTTTGATTTCTTCAAAACGGATTGCACTTGTTTCAATGAAACGAGGTTCACAATGACCATTATGAGATACAGAGACGAGATAGCACCCCTTAGGGCCTATTTCCTTGCGGTGTAAACCTTGAGGATTACCGGAATAGACAACAAGAGGTTCCTCGCTAAGAACTTGAGATTTGTGAATATGTCCTAACGCCCAATAATCCATAGCTGCCTCTGCAAGATCAGTTAAACTGCATGGGCCGGTCACATTATGGTTTTCAGAGCCTGCACTAGAACCTACCGTCCCGTGCATGACAGCCAAAGAAAACTCATCTCGTTCAAAGGCACGGTATTGGCGCGCATAATTGTCGCTTTCATTACCATGGCCACAGCTAATACCGTAAACGCCACCAATTTCTATATTGTTAACAATTAATGGGAACCGTTGTACTTGTTCACTAGAGAATACATGCACATTGTCAGGCATCTGCAATTGAGCCTTCCAGCTTTCAGCAGGATCATGATTACCTTGCACCATATATACTGCAATGCGATGTTCCGCCAAACGATACATGGCGCGCACAAAGCGCACCTGTGCCTCTAGATTATGGTCTTCGCTATTATAAATATCACCAGCTATGACAACAGCATGAACATGCTCATCAATAGCCGTGTCAATAATTGTATCAAAGGCTACATAGGTAGCTTCGCTCACGGCACGATCAACGGCGCGGCTAATACCTGTAGCATATTGAAAGGGTGCCCCTAAATGCAGGTCACCACAGTGTATAAATCGAAATGGCTGCATCTATATCCACTCCTTGTATTAGTACTTTTATTATAGTTATATATAGTAATTACAATATTTTATTATACTACAAAACCGTAAAGATTACTTAAAAATAACTACCAATTAATCCATCAAAATAGATAGTAAAATATGGTATCTCCAATTAGATTCAAACTATAGGCCTTACCTGTATTCAAAATGGTCTAAAACCTACTGCGACATTTTTGTTAACTTAAAAATACATTAAGTTGACAATTTATACACGAACGTTTACAATCAAATTGTCAATATTTTATGTTTTTATTAAGTTAACAATTCTTGGAGGCTATTATGGCTTTGCCTACAGATCAACAATCAACCCAAGTGGGTACATACGAAAAAATCCTTACTATTGCCAACCGCATTATGAACGGCGGCGAAATCACTAAGGAAGAAGCAATCGAGCTGATTCATACTTCAGATGATGATACTATGATTTTACTTGCTATGGCCGATAAAATTCGCCAGCATTTCAATGACAACTCCGTGGATGTATGCGCCATTGTAAATGCACGATCTGGTAAATGCCCTGAAAACTGTAAATTCTGTGCTCAATCTGCACATCATGATACAGGTGTTCAAGAATATCCATTCATGGATGATGAAAGTATCCTTGATGCAGCTCGCAAAGCTAAAGAAGCAGGCGCTATTCGTTTTTCTATCGTAACGAGTGGTCGTAATACTAATAACCCAAACGAATTTAACCAAATCATTCGCGTATTAGACCGTATTAAAAACGAAGTAGGTCTCGAAATTTGCTGTTCTCTTGGTTTGTTAACTTATGAACAAGCTCTCAAATTAAAAGAAGTGGGTGTAACTCGATACCACTCCAATATCGAAACAGCGCCTAGTCACTTCCCAGATATTTGTACAACCCATTCCTACGAAGATAAAATGTCTACTATCGATAATGCTCAAAAAGCAGGCATTCGTGTTTGCTCTGGCGGTATTATTGGTCTAAACGAAACATTAGAACAACGCGTAGAAATGGCATTCGAGCTTAAACGCTTGCATATTGACTCCGTACCAATCAACATTTTGAATCCTGTTAAAGGTACACCATTTGAAAGTAATAAAGCATTACGTCCTCTAGATATTTTACGTACCTTCGCTGTGTTCCGTTTCATCTTGCCAAACGCATTGATTCGTACAGCTGGCGGTCGTGAAGTAAATCTTCGTGACTTACAAGCTTATGCTTTAAAAGGTGGTCTTAACGGCATCATGGTTGGTGGCTACTTAACAACTGGTGGTCGATCTCCACAAGACGATCTCCAAATGATTCAAGACTTGGAATTAGAGCGCAACGCTGCCCAAGTTTAAATTTCTGTATATACCATTCTCATTTGAGGATGTTGTATATAAAAAATATTCCTAAGATTTATAAATTTTTTACACATATAAAAAAGAACCATCTAGTTTGCTGTGCTAGATGGTTCTTTTATTGCCATAATAAATTATAAATGGCTTGACCATTTGTATTGCCTTCAATAGGTTCTGGGTTTTCATTATACTCTACATTTTCATAAGGTGTACCGTCTGCCATGTACGCATCGACCTTTAACGTTTCCATGGTGCGATTATATCTACTTATATACACTTTATATCGCAATTCGTCGCCACCCAGTTCATTGACTCGCAGCCACAAAAGCGCATCATAATCACTTTTTTGAACACTGTCATTGTCAATAAATAATTGGTTTCCTGACGCATCTGGTCCAACATAATACCAGTCCGTTGCGTTAGCGGTCCCCCCTATACTGAGTAGCCACAAAAGGGACAATATGGTTAATATTTTCCTCATATGACTGCTCCTCTCATGCCTTAGAGCTGTATACTTTATAAAACTCTAATAGCCATTAAACCTTTATAAAATATACAACTTCTCCTTTATATATAATACCAAAATTGCCCCATATTTATCAACAATAATTAAACTTAATTATTATCTTTTTTAGAATTTCAAGAAATTAAAAGAAATTTCTTAAAAAATTTCATTTTCAACTCATTTTTTGTTCTTATAATGACAATGTCAAATGATAAATAGAGGTAACAATTCCCTGGTTACCATACGTGTATTTATCTCCCGACAAGTATTACTAACCCCAAACCTACTACTTGTTTAAATACATGGTTCATTTGATATTAATACTAACACTCCCCTTACATGAAAAAAGGACTCCAGTTGGAGTCCTTTTTTCGTTGTATAAAACTTTAATGAATCTCAAAATATAAGCATGTATAAATTCTATCTACTTTGTAATCCACGATAAACTAGTTTAAAAATAATTTTCTGAGCTTCTAACCACTCATCGCTCTGAGACCACTTATATTGTTTATTAACAGCATATAGACCGTGTACTAAAAATATAAAAATAGATACCCCCACATCAAATGAAATCCCAAGTGCTTCTGCCATAACTAGCCCTTGTCGATCTTTTTCACGTCCTATAATGCGTTGTAATACATATTCTGAAATTTGTTCATCTAAAAATAAAGGTAAATACTTTT
>OGET01000327.1_pt1 | contig 23706 bp, 17 predicted proteins | sample 1570771 | NCBI WGS metagenome assembly OGET01 (sample SAMEA2582032, study PRJEB24529) | metagenome | biome: Human gut stool | place: China | collected 2011 | reverse complement strand
CAAGACCATGGCAAAAAAAGGACAAGCTATTGGTAAAAGCCAAGCCAATGTCCTTGATGGTAAATCTAAGCAAGTAACTGCTGTTGCTAAATCTGACTTTAATATTATCCAGAAAATAGATGCTAACAATAGTAAACATATTAAGGTCACCACAATCCAGGTCCAAGCTCCTGTCGAACCAGGAGACAAGGTTGGAACTGCTACCTTTGAAGATAAGTCACTTGTCGGAGAAGGTTACCTGCCTAACCAAGGTATGCCTAGCATGGAACTGGTTGCTGGTAAAGAAGTTAAGAAAAGCTTCTTCCTCAAGGTCTGGTGGAATCACTTTGTCACCTTTGTCAACGAAAAACTCTAATCCATATAGTCGAGCCTTGCTCGGCTTTTTCTTTTACCCAACTTTACAGCAAGATTGACTCTATCTTGACTCCTGTTGACACCAAAAAAGACAAATTACACCTGTAATCTGTCTTTTTTTTAATTCTTTACACTACTGTAAAGGTTAATTTATCTTTCGAACAACCAATCTTAAGGGTTTGTCCACTCACTACTTGGCCACCTAGTAAGAGCTCAGATAACTTATCCTCCACCTGAGTTTGAATCGTGCGACGTAATGGACGAGCACCCATCTCAACATCATAGCCATCTTTAGCTAAATGCTTGAGAGCAGCTGGTTGGAATTTCAAGTCAATCCCTTTTTCAGCCAAAGCTGATACCAACGGTTTCACCATAATCTTGACAATCTCACGAAGTTGTTCTTCCTCTAGACTATGGAAGACAACCTTCTCATCAATACGGTTGATAAACTCTGGACGGTAGGCCTTCTTAAGTTCTTCCATGATACGTGACTGCATAGCTTGGTGATTATGAGAAATGTCTTGGACTCCAAAACCAACGGTCTTATCATCACGAAGAGCAGTCGCTCCCAAGTTCGAAGTCATAATGATAATGGTATTCGAGAAGTCAACTTTACGACCTCGACTATCCGTCAAGACACCGTCATCCAAAACCTGTAAGAGAATATTGAAAATATCTGGGTGAGCCTTTTCCACCTCGTCAAAGAGAAGAACTGAGTAAGGCTTATTACGAACTTTTTCTGTTAACTCACCGCCCTCATCGTATCCAACATAACCTGGAGGAGCACCGTTAAGTCGGCTAGCCGCAAATTTTTCCATGTATTCTGACATGTCAAAGCGAAGCAAAGCTGACTCATCATCAAAGAGAACTTCCGCCAATGCCTTGGCCAATTCTGTCTTACCAACACCAGTAGGTCCAAGGAACATGAAGGAACCAATAGGACGTTTTCCAGTACGAATACCTGACTGGTTACGACGAATAGCACGACTAATCGCTGAAACTGCTTCGTCTTGACCAATAACACGTTTGTGAAGCTCTGCTTCCAGATTCAAGTAACGCTTGCTATCTGCCTGAGTCATCTTCTCAACAGGGATACCTGATAGACGACTAAGGGTTTGCATAATCTGATCCGCATCTACCAAGGCAGGTTTTGGTAATTTTGCTTTTTGGCTAGCCTTATATTGTTTAACAGCAGCCTTCATATCACCAGATAGAAGCGCTTCATCCAAAGGCGTTATCTCACGTTTGGCTTCTTTTTTAATACGACCTTGAACAGTTGCACTCGCTTCATCTAAAAGGTCAATGGCAGAGTCAGGCAAGTTTTTACTCGTCAAATAACGATGTGCCGCCTTGACCGCTGTCTCAACTGCCTCATCAGTAATCGTTACACGATGATAGTCTTCATAAGACGAACGTAGGCCTTTTAGAATATCAATCGCCTCAGCTACACTTGGCTCCTCAATTGTAATCTTAGCAAAACGGCGAGAAAGAGCTGCATCTTTCTCAATATGCTTTTGATACTCTGCTTGAGTGGTAGCTCCAACCATATGAAGAGTTCCACGTGCTAGAGCAGGTTTCAAAATATTTGCCGCATCTAAGGTACTATCAATACCTGAACCAGAACCAATAATCGTATGCAGTTCGTCAATAAAGAGAATGATTTTTCCATCAGCTTCAATCTCATCGATGATTTGATTCATACGTTCTTCGAAATCGCCACGGAAACGTGTTCCGGCAACCACACTCATCATATCAAGTTCCAAGATACGCATATCAGCTAACTCAAAAGGTACCTCGCCCGAAGCAATACGCTGTGCCAAACCAAGCGCAAGGGCCGTCTTACCAACACCTGCTTCACCCACAAGAACTGGATTGTTCTTCGTTTTACGGCTTAAAACCTGAATCATTCGTGAAATTTCTTTCTCACGTCCAATAACAGGATCGAGAGCACCTGACTCAGCTACCGCTGTTAAATCTTTGGTATAATCTGCCAATTCCCCAGTAGACGATTGAGGAGGCTGCATCATATTAGCAAAATTTGCTGATGCCTTGGATTTTTTAGGCTTACGAAGGTCATGAATCGCCTTCAAATCTTGCTTACTGAGACCTGCGTAACGCTCCAAAGAACGTCTCAAATCAATAATGCGAGGCTTATCACTATCATCCTTATATTGAAAACCAGCGACTTCAAGGAGGCGACAAACCATCAAATCCTTATGAAGGAGAAAGGCCATCAATACGTGTTCAGACCCTACCTCTACAGCACCAGTCACACCAGCAATTCCCTCTGCCTCTTGCAACATAGCCTCTAAAGCATGTGACTGTGCACGTAAATCGATAATATCTGATTCAGACAAGTCTTTTGGACTTTTCTCCATCGCTAGTACAGCGGCTGTCTCAATCTCTTCCGCACGAATACGGTCCTCAAAATCAGTAAATGTTAGGTAGGCTACAGATCCTGGAACCTCAACCATAGCCAGAAGCACATGCCAAGTCTCCAGAAAAGGACTTCCAAAACGCTCTGCCTCAAGCTGTGCACGATGGAAAATGGCCTGCATTTTTCTTGAATATGTCGTCATCTAATTTCCTTTTCTATCCAATCTAAGTAATAGCGAGCGTAGAATACGCGAACGAATAGCAGCCGCATCTGCGCCTAAAATATCATCACTAGCAGTTGCTAAAATCAAATTTCCCTCACGTTCTGTGATGATTTTTTCATCAAAAAGCAACTGGATCAAGTCTGTAAATACCTGCTCGCTGAGCTGATCCGCTAAGTTCTGAAGCAAATCATTAATCATGTGGTGCTTGTCAGAGAATCTGACTTTGACGATACGAATATAACCGCCACCTCCACGTTTACTCTCAACAATATAACCACGACTTTCTGTAAAGCGGGTCTTAATAACATAATTAATCTGACTCGGTACAACTTGAAAAGTATCTGCTAGGTTCGAGCGTTGAATCTCAGCAATTCCAGACTGGCCCAGCAATTCTTTAATATATTCTTCTATACTATCTGATGTATTTCTTGCCATCTTAATTCCTCCAGTCTAATTTGACTATAACTGACTATTATTATACCAAAAATGTCAGCACATGGGAAACTATACCTTCAAAAAGCTTTTTAAAGTTGTCATTAGAGACCATATAAGATACAATAAATAAGACTAAAATATTAGGTAACTTTAAGTGTTTGATCCACTTTGACAGGCTGAGCCTCACCTAATCCAACAAGTACTTTTTAGCACTTTCGCAGTAGTATTAGTCTTATCACTCTTGATAAAGCTCTTGTGACTTTTAGTCTTTATTTTATTTCTCTATGAAAGGTTACTCATGAAATACATCATTGCACTCTTAATCTCTATGATTCCCTTGGTTGAGCTCCGTGGAGCCGTTCCTGTTGCTATCGCCTCAGGTATCCCTTGGTGGCAAGCCCTAATTCTTTGTGTTATTGGGAACATGATTCCAGTTCCAATTATCTTCTTCTTCGCCCGCCGTGTTCTCGAATGGGGAGCAGACAAACCTCTAATTGGTGGTTTCTTTACCTGGTGTCTTAAAAAAGGTCACAGTGGTGGCCAAAAACTTGAAAAAGCTGCCGGAGATAAGGGGGTCTTCTGGGCCCTCCTCCTTTTTGTGGGAATTCCACTTCCAGGAACAGGAGCCTGGACTGGTACCCTAGCAGCATCTATCCTAGATTGGGACTTTAAACGTAGTGTTATTGCCGTTATGCTGGGGGTTATCCTTGCAGGTATCATTATGGGAACACTCTCTCTTCTACTTGGTGTAAATACCTTCGCTCATTAATTACTTTGTTAACGTCTGGGGCATACTCAGATGTTTTTTAATAACAACAAAAAAGAAGTTACGATTCATTTACGTAACTTCTTTCTTTTTATCTAGCAACTAGAATTAGTTGTTAAGAGCTGCTGCCATTGTAGCTGCAACTTCTGATTCAAAGTCGTTAGATGCTTTTTCGATACCTTCACCAACTTCAAAGCGAACGAATTCTACTACTGAAGCGTTTACTGATTCAAGGTAAGCTTCAACTGTTTTGCTGTCGTCCATGATGTAAACTTGAGCAAGAAGAGTGTAAGCTTGGTCAACTTTAGTGTTGTCAAGCAAGAAGCGGTCCATTTTACCTGGGATGATTTTATCCCAGATTTTTTCTGGTTTACCTTCAGCAGCCAACTCAGCTTTGATATCTTCTTCAGCTTGAGCAAGAACAGCATCAGTCAATTGAGCTTTAGAACCATATTTAAGGTGTGGAAGAGCTGGTTTGTTAACCATTGCACGACTTTCGTTATCTTGATCGATAGTGTGGTTAAGTTGTGCCAATTCATCTTTAACAAATTGTTCGTCCAATTCAGTGTATGAAAGAACAGTTGGTTTCATCGCTGCAATGTGCATTGAGATTTGTTTTGCAAGAGCATCATCTCCACCTTCGATAACTGAAACAACACCGATACGTCCACCGTTGTGTTGGTAAGCTCCGAAGTGTTGTGCATCAGTTTTCTCAACAACTGCAAAACGACGGAATGAAATCTTTTCACCGATAGTAGCTGTAGCAGTTACGTATGCAGCTTCAAGAGTTTCACCTGAAGGCATAGTCAATGCAAGTGCTTCTTCATTGTTAGCTGGTTTACCTTCAGCAATTACTTTAGCTGTTTCGTTTACCAACTCAACGAATTGAGCGTTCTTCGCAACGAAGTCAGTTTCAGCGTTAACTTCAACAACTGCTGCAACGTTACCGTTAACGTAAACACCAGTCAAACCTTCAGCTGCAACACGGTCAGCTTTCTTAGCTGCTTTAGCCATACCTTTTTCGCGAAGCAATTCAATCGCTTTTTCGATATCACCTTCAACTTCAACCAATGCTTTTTTAGCGTCCATGACACCAGCACCAGATTTTTCACGCAATTCTTTAACAAGTTTAGCTGTAATTTCTGCCATTTTGTTTTTCTCCAAATTTATTTTATCAAACTAAGGGGCAGGGCTGAGCCCCGCCCCTTAGGTGTTTGTCGTATCTTAAGTGGGCATATAGCCCTAACCAATCTTAAAGATTAGTTGTTGTCACCTTCGACAACTTCAACGATTTCTTCGATTGAATCAGCTGCAGCTGCTTCTTGGAAATCTGCAGAAGCATCTTCACCTTGGTTACCTTCGATGATAGCATCAGCCATTTTTGAAGTGATCAATTTAACGGCACGGATAGCGTCATCGTTAGCTGGGATGATTACATCGATCTCATCTGGATCAGCGTTTGTATCAACCATCGCTACAACTGGGATACCAAGTTTTTTAGCTTCTTTAACAGCGATTTGTTCTTTGTGTGGGTCAACGATGTAGATTACATCTGGAATGCGAGGCATATCTTCGATACCACCCAAGAATTTTTCAAGACGTGCACGTTGTTTGTTAAGAAGTGCAACTTCTTTCTTAGGAAGAACTTCGAAAGTTCCATCAGCTTCCATTTGTTTGATTTCTTTCAAACGAGCGATACGTTTTTGGATAGTATCCCAGTTTGTAAGAGTACCACCCAACCAACGGTGGTTGATGTAGTATTGACCAGCACGTTCTGCTTCTTCTTTTACAGCATCAGCAGCTTGTTTTTTCGTACCAACAAACAAGATAACTGCATCGTTTGCAGCTGCATCACGCATGAAGTCGTATGCTTGGTCTGCATATTTTACAGTTTGTTGCAAGTCGATAACGTGGATTCCGTTACGTTCTGTGAAGATGTACTTAGCCATCTTAGGATTCCAGCGACGAGTTTGGTGACCGAAGTGAACACCAGCCTCAAGAAGTTGTTTCATTGAAATTACTGCCATGAGTATTTCTCCTTAAAAATTGTTTTTTCCTCTTCTAAGCTTTAGACTTGCAGTCCCACCCTGCGGCAACAAGACCACAATCGGCTTAGAATGAGTATTTGTCACTTTACGCAACTATAGTAGTTTATCAAAAAAAGTGACATTTGGCAAGCTCTAAAATCAGTCTGACCATTAGAAAAAAATCACCCGTATTAAAATTGCAATCGTTTTCTTTGAGGTTGATGAGTATTTCGTTTATAATTAGGCTATTAAAAATAGAGGAGGACATTATTTTGTCATTAGTCGGAAAAGAAATTATTGAATTTTCAGCACAGGCTTATCACAACGGGGAATTCATTACTGTTACAGATGAAGATGTTAAAGGTAAATGGGCGGTCTTCTGCTTCTATCCTGCAGATTTTTCATTTGTCTGCCCAACTGAACTCGGTGACCTTCAAGAACAATATGAAGCTCTTAAATCTCTTGGTGTAGAGGTTTACTCTGTCTCTACCGATACTCACTTTGTTCACAAAGCTTGGCATGATGACTCAGATGTTGTTGGAACTATTACCTATCCTATGATTGGGGATCCTTCACACCATATCTCACAAGGTTTTGATGTTCTTGGACAAGATGGTCTCGCACAACGTGGTACATTCATTATTGATCCAGATGGTGTTATCCAAATGATGGAAATTAACGCTGATGGTATTGGACGCGATGCAAGTACTCTTATTGATAAAGTCCGTGCTGCTCAATATATTCGCCAACATCCAGGTGAAGTTTGTCCAGCCAAGTGGAAAGAAGGAGCTGAAACACTTACTCCTAGCTTAGATCTTGTAGGTAAAATTTAACAACCAGGGGGTATCCATGGTCTTAGATAAAGAAATCAAGACGCAATTGGCGCAATATTTAAATTTACTAGAATCTGATATTGTATTACAAACGGATTTAGGAGATGATGATAATTCTCGTAAAGTAAAAGAATTTCTAGACGAGATTGTTGCTATGTCTGACCGCATTAGTCTTGAATCAACACATTTAAAACGTCAACCTAGTTTTGGTATTGCACAAAAAGGGCAAAAAAGTCGTGTTATTTTCTCAGGCTTACCAATGGGCCACGAATTCACATCTTTCATTTTAGCTCTCTTGCAAGTTTCTGGTCGTCCACCTAAAGTTGATGAGGATACTATCGAACGTATCAAGAAGATTGATAAAATTATCAATCTTGAGACCTATGTTTCGTTAACTTGTCATAATTGTCCTGATGTCGTTCAAGCCTTTAATATTATGGCTACTCTGAACCCAAATATCACTCATACAATGATTGAAGGTGGTATGTATCAGGATGAAGTCAAAGCAAAAGGTATCATGTCTGTTCCTACGGTTTATAAAGACCAAGAAGAATTTACGTCTGGCCGCGCAACCATTGAACAGCTTGTAGAAAAATTGGACGGACCACTTGATGCTGATGCTTTCGCTGATAAAGGTGTCTATGATGTTTTGGTTATTGGTGGTGGTCCTGCTGGAAACAGTGCGGCCATCTATGCTGCCCGTAAAGGGTTAAAAACTGGTCTTTTAGCAGAAACCTTTGGTGGACAAGTTATCGAGACAGTCGGCATTGAGAACATGATTGGTACGCTATATACAGAAGGTCCTAAGTTAATGGCCCAAGTTGAAGAGCATACTAAATCTTACGATGTTGATATCATCAAAAGTCAATTAGCTACTGGTATTGAGAAGAAAGAACTCATTGAAGTCACACTAGCTAACGGTGCCGTTTTGAAATCAAAAACCGCTATTCTAGCTCTGGGAGCTAAATGGCGTAACATCAATGTTCCTGGCGAGGAAGAATTCCGCAATAAAGGGGTTACTTACTGCCCACACTGTGATGGCCCACTCTTTGAAGGGAAGAATGTTGCAGTTATCGGTGGCGGTAACTCAGGTTTGGAAGCGGCTTTAGATTTAGCCGGTATTACTAAACATGTTACAGTCTTAGAGTTCTTGCCTGAATTAAAGGCAGATCAAGTCTTACAAGAACGAGCTGCTAAAACTGATAATCTAACCATTCTTAAGAACGTTGCAACCAAAGAAATTCTTGGTCAAGATCATGTAACTGGTTTGAGTTACGTTGAGCGTGATACAAACGAAGAAAAACATCTTGATCTTGAAGGTGTCTTTGTCCAAATTGGTCTTGTACCAAGTACTGCTTGGCTCAAAGACAGTGGTATTGAACTCAATGAACGCCAAGAAATTATCGTTGATAAATTTGGTTCAACAAATATCCCTGGTATTTTTGCCGCAGGTGACTGTACTGACAGCGCCTACAAACAAATCATTATTTCCATGGGATCTGGTGCTACAGCTGCTATCGGAGCCTTTGATTACTTGATTAGACAATAATCAAAACATACGTGTTAGTAATCTATCTACAACAATTATAAGAAATATAAAGAGGTTGAATGTCTTTCAGCCTCTTTATATTTCTTGTAAATAGGCAGTTTGAACAATCAACCAGCCAATTTGATGAAAGAGACTTGACGAATCTTTGTTTTTTCGATAGAATGGTATCTGTTATGGCGGTATAGCCAAGTGGTAAGGCACGGCTCTGCAAAAGCTTGATCGTCGGTTCAAATCCGTCTACCGCCTTCATAATACGAGGACACCTTAGGGTGTCTTTTTTCATTGTTGCATATAAAAATACCCGAAGCTAGATACCTCGGGTATTCATCATTCTTATTTAATGGCTTCAATCAAAACCTCCGCTTGAGTCTGAAGGCTTTCAAGAACTTCTGCTGTTGCTACGAATTTTCCATCCACCCAGGCTGTATCATTTACACGTGTCGCTGTAAAATCACCAACCACTTGGGTACGGATAAATGGTAACAATTCTTTGTAGACATCAAAAAGTTGATCGTGACCACCATTAGCAACTGATGACACGGTTACAATCTTATCTTGAAGAGCTGATGGTCCTGAAGGATCTGATAGGTCAAGGGCGCGGCTCAACCAGTCAAGCAAATTTTTCACTGGCCCAGGAATTGAGAAATTATAAACCGGTGAGAAAATCCAGATTGCATCTGCTGCCAAGACCTGCTCTCGAACTTCTACCAAAACAGGAAGAACCGGACTTTCTAAATCCTGATTAAAAACAGGTACTTGACTATAGTCAAGATAAGAAACATTAGCTTTATCAGCTAGCATTTTCTCAGCTTCTTCTGCTAATTGGTGGTTAAATGATTCCTTACGAAGGGACCCAACGATAAATAGAATGTTTTTCATGATACATTTCCTTTGTATTTCTAACAATTAATAATTAATACTACATAGTAATATATGTAATTTCATTAGAAATATAAAGAAATATGCTCAGACATTCTTAAATTTTTTCAGTAGCTCTACCAACTGTGCCTGCTCTTCAAGTGTCAGAACGGAAAAAGTCTCCTCAATAGCTCGCTGATGTGGGGGGATTGCTGCTTGAATAATACGACGTCCCTCATCCGTCAAATCAACCTCGAAAGCACGCTTATCTGTTTGGCAGGCTTCTCGCGTCAACCAACCTTTTTTCTCCATATTTTTAATGACGACAGTCATATTACCGGAGGTAGCAAGCATGCGATCAATTAATTCGCCAATCTTCATACGTCCTTTGGCATTTAGTACGTCCATGACCCCAAATTGAGTTGGTGTCAAATTAAATTCTTTAAAGGTCTCAGAAACCTTGGCATCGATGGTACGAAAAGCTTTACGCATAACTACCATACTTTTTACAGCCATATTTTTATCTAAGTCGCTCATTTCTAGTCCTTTCCAAATAGATGCTGTTTTTATTACTCTACCACAGTTTTTCTAAAAGTGGTATATGAAAATGAAAAAATAAGAAAAAAGAGTCCTTAGATATCTAACCAATACCTCAGAACTCTTTCATTTCTAACTATTACGATCCCAAAAAAGGGCTAATAAGATAACAGCACCTAATACCGAAGGAACTATAGCTGTATCTGCTAGCATTGGTCCCCAATTTCCAAAAAGAAGCTGACCAACAAACGCACCAAGCCATCCTACAAAGGTCTTACCAATGCAACCCATACGTTCTCCTCTGTTGGAAATAGCAGAGGCAATAAGGCCAATTAGAAAACCAACTATCATACTTCCAATCATGAGAAATCCTCCATGATACTTAAATCACCCAATCACCATTTCGGAAGATTGGTACACGGCTACCATCATGGCGGATACCATCAATATTCATTTGATTTGAACCAATCATAAAATCTACGTGTACATCAGAGCGGTTAAGACCAGCTGCTTTAAGATCCTCTTCTGTCATGTCTGCTCCCCCCTCAACACTGGTAGCATAGGCTGCTCCAATAGCTAGGTGGTTGGAGGCATTCTCATCAAATAGGGTATTGAAGAAGGTAATCCCAGATTGTGAAATAGGACTTGGATCTGGTACCAGAGCACATTCACCTAGAGCACGCGCCCCATTATTGTTGAAGACGAGATTCTTCATCACCTCATCGCCCTGGGCCGCTGTGATATCTACAATTTCACCGTCTTTGAAGGTTACCTTGATTCCCTCAATAATATTGCCATTGTAACTTAGAGGCTTTGTGCTTGAGACATAACCATCTGCACGACGAAAATCTGGTGCCGTAAAGACCTCTTCTGTTGGCATATTAGGAAGGAATCCCTCACCTTGTGCATTGATTGCCCCTGCAGACTCCCAAACGTGGTTTTTAGGCAATCCTAGAGTCAAATCTGTTCCAGGTGCTTGGTAATGCAAGGCTGAGAATTGTGCCTCATTGAGTAGGCGTGCTTTAGCATCCAAACATTCAGCATGTTCCTTCCAAGCACGTACAGGATCCTCTTCATAAACACGACAGGCCTTGAAAATTTGGTCCCAAAGTAAATCTACAGCTTCCTCATCACTCGAAGCATCAGGAAAGACCTTCTTAGCCCATTCCTTACCAGCTGCAGCAGCTACAGTCCAACTAACCTTATTAGACTGAGTTGCCACCTGCATAGGTTTAAAGGCCACTCCAGTAGCCTTAGCATGAGCAGATAGACGTTCAGGAGCTACACCATTAAGGGCACCCGGATCAGAAGAACGGACTCCTAAACGACTTGCTTTCTTTTCTAACAAATATTCCATCTCAGCTTTTTTATAAGCTGGAACCTCTTCGATTCGATCCATCTCTGCATGCAAGAAACGCTCGCGATTAATAATATCATCCGACCATTGAACAATTACCTCAGCTGCTCCTAAAGCATAGGCTTCTTTTACTAAGAGATGAGCTAGCTCTGCTTGTTCTATATCAATGCTCAAGGCCACTGTGTGACCCGGCTGCACATTAATCCCATTAGCAACCAATAATTTAGCATATTTCTCAAGATTTTCTTTAAAATTTGGTAAAACCATGATTAACTCCTTGAAACTTTAATTTTCTATCAGTATACCATAAGATGAAGAAAAAAGTTTTCTATCAGCTTTGGCTTTTTATCATCACAGACAGACACCTAAACAAAAAGAGAAGGGAGACTGACTCCATTCTCTCAAAGTTGATGACAATTCACTTTAGCTATTAAAAGAAATCATCAAAAAGACTTAACTGGTTATCTTCTGGCATATTTCCTAGAATGCCCATTTCATCCAATTTTTCAACCAAGGTTGATGATAGACCTCCTCGTTTACGCAATTCTGTTTTGGAAAGGAATTCCCCTTCCTCACGCGCAGCAACCACTTGCTTAGCAACGTTTTCACCCAAACCTTCAAGTGCGATAAACGGAGGAATCAAGGTATCCCCTTCAATCAGAAATTCAGTCGCCTGACTCTTATAAAGATCTAACTGGCCAAAGGTAAAGCCACGTTCTAACATTTCATTGACAATTTCAAGCGTTGTAAACAAGTCATTTTCAACATTAGTCGCTTCATTTCGTTGGCGCTTCTCCTTAATATCTTCCATTCGAGCTTTAACAGCATCGAGCCCTGCAGACATCGTCTTAAGCTCAAATGCTTTGGCTCGAATCGAGAAGTAAGCACAATAGTAATAAATAGGATGGTGCACTTTGAAATAAGCTACACGAAGGGCCATCATAACGTAGGCAGCCGCATGGGCTTTAGGGAACATGTACTTGATTTTACCACAAGATTCAATATACCAGTCTGGAACATTATTTTCACGCATGGCTTGAATATAGCCATTTCGCTCTTCTTCAGAAATTTTCAACCACATTCCCTTACGCACACGTTCCATAATAGTAAAGGCCATCTTTGGATCTAACCCTGCATGCATTAGGTATACCATGATATCGTCACGACAACCGATAACTGTTTTCAGGGTAGCAATACCTTCCTTGATCAAATCTTGTGCATTACCCAACCAAACATCTGTACCATGGGACAAACCAGATAACTGTAAGAGTTCCGCAAAGGTCGTCGGATGCGTCTCGTCGACCATACCACGAACAAAGTTAGTCCCAAACTCAGGGATTCCCAACATTCCCGTTGGTGTCCCAATCTGTTCAGGTGTTACCCCTAAAATCTCAGTCCCTGAAAAAAGTTTCATCACATCTGGATCATCTGCTCGAATATCTTTGGGATCAATTCCCGATAAATCCTGCAACTTACGAATCATAGTCGGATCATCATGCCCCAGAATATCTAACTTCAACACGTTCTCATCGATATCGTGGAAGTTAAAGTGAGTCGTCTGCCAAGCAGCTGTCACATCATCGGCCGGATATTGAACAGGTGTGAAATCATAGACATCCATATAATTTGGAATAACAACGATACCACCTGGGTGCTGACCTGTATTTCGCTTAACCCCAGCAGCACCCATAGCCAAACGATCGACCTCAGCATCACGGTAGAACTTATTGTAATCACGTTCGTACCCCTTGACAAAACCATAAGCGGTCCGATCTGCAACAGTACCTACTGTTCCAGCACGAAAGGCATATTGCTCTCCAAAAATATCACGTACATCCAAGTGAGCCGACGGCTGATCATCTCCTGAGAAGTTCAAATCAATATCAGGAACCTTATCTCCATCAAAACCGAGGAAGGTCTCGAAAGGAATATCCTGACCATCTTTTTTATACTCAGTACCACATTCTGAACACTCCTTATCTGGCAAATCAAAGCCAGAGCCATAAGAACCATCCGTGATAAACTCTGAGTGTTGACATTTAGGACATAAGTAATGAGGTGGCATAGGATTTACCTCGGTAATTCCAATCATTGTTGCAACAAAACTAGAACCAACAGACCCCCGAGAGCCAACCAGGTAGCCACGTTCATTTGAACGGTTAACTAGCATCTGCGAAGCCAGGTAGATTACGGCAAATCCATTACCAAGAATTGAAGACAACTCTTTCTCAATTCGCAGGTCAATAATATCAGGCAAAGGATTACCATAGAGCTCAAACGCTCTAGCATATGTCATCTCCGCAACCTGTTCTTCCGCACGATCAATGAAAGGTGTGTATAGGTCTTTTTTGACAACCTCGACCTCTTCAATTTGGTCTGCCATAGCCTGCGTATTAGTTACAACAATTTCATAGGCTAAGTCTTTTCCCAAAAAAGCAAAGTCATCTAGCATCTCATTCGTTGTTCTAAAATGCGCTTCAGGTAAAGGAGCAGGTTTCGCATTTTCTCCCTTACCAATTGGCCTATTAATCATGGCTCCTTGTCCCAAAGCACGAACAATGATTTCACGATAAATGGCATCCTCAGGATTGATATAATGTACATTTCCTGTAGCTAACACAGGCTTGTCCAGACGATTAGCGACTTCAATCAAATCTCGAATCAGTTGTTCTATAGCCGCCTCATCCTTGATTAAATCCTTTGCAATCAAGGGCGCATAAATTGCCGGTGGCATAACTTCAATAAAGTCATAATATTTAGCAATTTCAACCGCCTTGTCAATACCGTGAGACAGAAGCGTATCAAAAACCTCACCATCAGCACAAGCAGAACCTACAATAATTCCCTCACGATACTCATCTAAGACCGTACGAGGAATACGTGCTACTCCCTCAAAGTATGAGACATTTGATAAACTTACCAACTTAAAGATATTCTTCAAGCCAGTTTGATTCTGAACATATAGCGTTGCATGTTTGACACGAGACTTTTTATACGAATCTTCAGAAACCAACTCCGTGTTCAACTGTTCCAGATTAGTCAAACCGTGCTTTTCGAATACATCTTTAATGAAAATAAACAACAAACGACCTGTTGCTTCCGCATCATAGTTGGCCATGTGGTGGTGGTCCAAGGCAACACCAAAACGCTTTGTCAAAGGACCCAAACCATGACGTTTATACTCAGGATAAAGATTTCGTGCAAATTCTAAAGTATCAATAACCGGTTGTGAGATTGTCGGTAACTGATGTCTTTCGTAATTGGCATTCATAAACCCAACGTCAAAGGTCGCATTGTGGGCGACTAGCACAGTTCCTTTACAGAATTCTTGAAACTCCTGTAAAACTTGCACTAAAGGTTTAGCACCTTTCACATGATTATCTGTAATACCAGTCAATTCAGTCGTGAACGCAGAAAGCGGATGTCCTGGATCAATGAATTCATCAAATTGCTCAACAATATTACCTTTATGCATTTTTGATGCCGCAATCTGGATCAAATCATTATGAACAGCAGATAAACCTGTTGTTTCAACGTCGAATACAACATAAGTTGCTTCTTTTAATTCCAAATTTTCAGAATTATAAACAATAGGAACTTTATCCTCAACAAGATTGGCTTCAAGACCAAAAATAGCCTTAATCCCAGCTTTCTTAGCCCTATGGTAGCCATGAGGAAAACTTTGAACATTTGCATGATCTGTTATCGCAACTGCTGGATGTCCCCAAGAAGCCGCTGTATCGATAAGCTCTTCAACTGTCGGCATAGCATCCATAGTTGACATATTAGTATGAGCATGAAATTCAACACGCTTCTGTCCCTCAGGCATCAAATCCTTACGGGGTGTGTGTGAAATTTCCTTAATATCTTGTACGTTCATAGTCAGACTATGTGTAAAAGGATTATTCTCAATACGACCACGAACTCTTACCCAGTTCCCTTTTTTTATCATATCGAATTTAGCAAGTTCATCACTATCCTTAGCCCAACGTTGCATGGCAAAACTAGAGGTATAATCAGTTACCTTAAAATTAATTATAATCCTACCTGTTTTCGTTTCACGTTGTTCTACATCAAAAATATATCCTTCGAAAACAATCCTATTTTCTTCAGAATTAACTTCAATCATTGGAGTAATCTCAGCTTTATCAAAGCTTGCCTGACGTTGACTTTGCTTTTCGGCAAAATTTTGCCCCTGATCTTTCTGAGCTGGAGGTACCGGCGAACTTTGAACAATTGATTGAAGTGCTTGTCTGGCTTGAGATTCAGCTTCTTCTTGTAGGGAGACCTTTTTCGTCTCGTAAGCCTCTTCAAAAGAAGATGAAGCCTCTTTATCCTCGAGAACAGAGATAGAAACATTAGATAAACCAACATTCGAAAGAGCAACAGTAATCAACGCTATAAATCTCTCCTGTAAATTCTCCCGAAGAATATGCGCAGGTGCCTTAACAGAAATACTATTATTAGAAAACTCAACCCTCAAATTTGAGAATAGGGAATAGATTGAAAAGTGCGAAGATATTAAAGTATCTAAGGCATGTGAAAAATAAGCTTCAAGTAAAGATTGATCACAAGAGGTAGACTCTACACAAATCTTATATCTAACGTTAGCACCTAAAGAATCAAAAGAAGAATGAAGCAGACTATCAAAAAGAGTGAAAGTCTCATATGACAAAAGATTTCTAAAAGAAAAAACAAAAAACCACTGACGTTTAGACTTATATAACTTTACCAATTCAATAGAACCATCTTTAATCTCAACGTAAGCTTTGTCATTCTGCGGAAAATGAATTTGTTTTAAAAGAAGCTGAAATTTATCAGACATAAAAAAATAACTCCTATATACAAAAAAACACCCCTTATGGAGTGTAACTTATACCGGCGGCCGGGGTCGAACCGGCACGTCCTTGCGGACACTGGATTTTGAGTCCAGCGCGTCTGCCAATTCCGCCACGCCGGCAAAGTATAACTGGGGTAGCTGGATTCGAACCAACGCATGAGGGAGTCAAAGTCCCTTGCCTTACCGCTTGGCTATACCCCAAAAATATAGGCGAATGAGGGGAATCGAACCCCCGAATGTCAGAGCCACAATCTGATGTGTTAACCACTTCACCACATTCGCCACTTTACTAACACGGGCAGTAGGAATTGAACCCACACTGAAGGTTTTGGAGACCTTAGTTCTACCTTTAAACTATGCCCGTAACTATGGAAGGGGAGGGATTCGAACCCCCGAACCCGAAGGAGCGGATTTACAGTCCGCCGCGTTTAGCCTCTTCGCTATCTCTCCTTAAGAACAAGAAATAGTATATCACAGTTTCTTGACCAAAGCAAGCCTTTACTTTGGATTTTAATGATTAAGATTGTATGATTCAATAATGGCAGCTACTGCATCATCCATTTTTTTGTGGAAACCTACAACATTTTCCTTGTCAACAACGGCAAACTTACCATCAATTTCTACAATTTGTCCAATCATTTTCTTGCCAACAAGAAGTTCAAAACCTTCAATGGTTGCTTTGTTGACGACTACTTTAGCATCATTAATTTGGATTTCAATTTTTTTATCTTTTTTACTCATAGATTTATACCCGATACTTGGCTCGAGCCATCCTTTCTTAATGTATCTCCTTAATTCTACCGAAAAAGAAAAAAGCTTGCAAGAGCAAGCCTTAAAATAATCATTTATCTATTAAGAATTAGTCAACTTTGAAAATCCATCCTTCTGGTGCTTCAACATCACCAAATTGGATACCTGTCAACTCATCATAAAGTTTACGTGTTACAGGACCTACTTCTGTTTCTGAGTAGAAGACATGGAAGTCATCACCATGTTGTACCCCACCAATTGGTGAGATAACGGCAGCTGTACCGCAGGCACCTGCTTCAACAAATTTATCCAATTCAGAAATCTTAACATCACCTTGGATAGCTTTCATACCGAAGCGATTTTCAGCCAAGTAAAGCAATGAGAACTTGGTGATAGATGGCAAGATAGATGGGCTGAGTGGTGTAATGAATTCGTTATCAGCTGTGATACCAAAGAAGTTTGCAGAACCCACTTCTTCAATCTTAGTGTGAGTTGCTGGATCAAGGTAGATAACATCAGAGAAGTTACGGTCATGTGCAATCTTACCTGGCAACATACTTGCTGCGTAGTTACCACCAACCTTAGCAGCACCTGTACCATGTGGCGCAGCACGGTCATAATCATCTTGAATAAGGAAGTTTGTTGGAGCCAAACCACCCTTGAAGTAGTTACCTACTGGCATAGCAAAAATAGTAAAGATATACTCATCTGCTGGATGCACACCAATAATATCACCAACCCCAATCAAAAGTGGACGGAGATAAAGTGTAGCACCTGTACCATATGGTGGAACGTATTCTTCATTGGCACGCACAACTTGTTTACATGCATCTACAAATTTGTCGATAGAAACTTGTGGCATCAAAAGACGATCAGCAGTATGTTGCAAACGTTTGGCATTTTCATCTGGACGGAACAATTGAATAGAGCCATCTTTAGTACGGTAAGCCTTGAGTCCTTCGAAAGCTTCTTGACCATAGTGAAGGGCTGGAGATGCTTCTGAAATATGCAAAGTTGCATCCTCAGTCAATTGCCCCTCGTCCCATTTGCCGTCTTTGAAATATGAGATATAACGGAATGGAAGTTTACGGTAATTAAATCCTAGATTTTCCCAGTCTAAATCAACTGTCATGTGTATGTCCTCTTTTCTGTTACTATGTGATTTCTAGTATAGTCCTTTTCATTGAAAATTTCAAGGTTGTGTTGCAAAATTCTGACAATTCTTTTTAAAACAGTTCTTTAGTCTCTTAAAGAAAAAACTCTGCTCTCTAGTAAGAGAACAAAGCTTTCTTATCATTATTTTTCAATAATCTTAGCAGAAAAGACTTCTTTGTCTGCCAACCCTTCAATAAAACTTCCATTGCTAGTGCGATCTGAAAGATTTAGAAGGGACAAATCAACCTCTGCAGTTTCACCTGTCGTGGCTGTCACAAGCAAGGTCTGAGGAGTCTCCTCTACTGGTGTTGCTAGAAGATCTATTTCGCCACCAGCATTTTCCGTAAAGACTGGACCCGCAGTAAAGACACGATGTGGTTTAGTCTTAAGCTCACGAAGAACTTGGAGACCTCGACCAGCTCGCTTAGCCTGTGAGATATCAGCTGTAGCCACACGTTTGAGACTGGCTCTTTGTGTTAGAAGGTAGAAACTTTGAGTATTTGCCACAAAAACAGCCTGAACGATATCATCATCCTTAAGATTGATTGCCTTAACACCTGCTGCCTTGGCCCCAACTACTGGCACTTCGTCCGCATTAAAGCGAAGGGCATAACCCTTTTGAGTGATAATCATGATATCATCCAATTGAATTGGAGTGACTGTGACAATAAAATCACTATCATCCTTGAGTTTAGCGTATTTAACCGACTTAGACTTGTAGGTACGCCATGGCGTAAATTCCTTGCGTTCGAAACGTTTAATCTGACCCAGCTTGGTAGCTGCTAGGTAAGTACCAGCTTCAAAATCATCCAGGATTTCGGCGTAAAGCACTTCTTCATCCTTAGATAAATTAGTGATGGTTTGTGATAAATGCTCTCCCAAATCCTTCCAACGAATATCTGGCAACTCATGGATTGGACGATAAATCACATTGGCCTGGTTAGTGAACATCAAGAGATGTTGTGTCGTCTTAGCCTGCTGAACCAAAATCAAATCATCATCATCACGTTTTCCGACTTCTTCAATCGTTGAAGCATTGAAAGAACGTGGGCTTGTACGTTTGACATAACCACCACGAGTGATGCTGACATAGGTTTCCTCTTCAACAATCAAACTTGCGGTATCGATTTCAATAGTCTTGGTTTCTGCTTGCAACTCTGAACGACGGTCATTTCCAAATTTCTTCTTAATATCACGAAGTTCACGTTTCATGACATTAAACATGGTACGCTCGTCACCAATGATAGCAGCCAAGGTCGCAATCTGCTCACGTAAATCGGCTTCCTCATTTTGGAGAGTGACGATATCCGTATTTGTTAAACGATAAAGTTGCAAGGTCACGATAGCTTCGGCTTGTTCTTCTGAAAAATCATAGCTAACTTTAAGATTTTCCTTGGCATCAGCCTTATTTTCAGAAGCTCGGATAAGGGCAATAACCTCATCCAAAATAGAGATAACACGAATCAGCCCTTCAACAATATGAAGGCGTTTTTCAGCTTTTTCCTTGTCAAATTTTGAACGCGCAACGATAATATCGCGACGGTGAGCAATGTAGCTAGACAAGATCTTTTGTAAGCCCACTTGACGTGGGGTGAAATTGTCAATAGCCACCATGTTGAAATTATAGTTGACCTGAAGGTCCGTATATTTCAAAAGGTAGTTAAGAATGGTTTGGCTGTCAGCATCCTTCTTAAGTTCGATAGCAATACGCAAACCTGTACGGTCAGACTCGTCACGAACTTCTGCAATGCCTGGAACCTTGTTATTGACTCGAACATCATCGATTTTTTTAACAAGAACTGCCTTATTAACATCGTAAGGAATCTCAGTAACAATAATCTGTTCCTTACCACCTTTGAGTTGTTCAATTTCAGTACGCGAACGCACAACTACTCGGCCCTTACCAGTTTCGTAAGCTTTACGAATCTCATCTTTACCCTGAATAATAGCACCTGTTGGAAAATCTGGTCCAGGTAAGAATTCCATCAACTTATCCAGTTTAGCAGATGGGTGGTCAATCATATAGACCACGGCATCAATGACTTCTGCCAGATTATGCGGTGGAATATCTGTAGCATAACCAGCAGAAATCCCTGTAGCACCATTGACCAAAAGGTTTGGAAAAGCTGCAGGTAAAACAGTTGGTTCCTTCTCTGTATCATCAAAGTTCCAAGCCCAAGGAACAGTGTTTTTATCGATATCTTGAAGAAGGTAGCCAGCAATCTCTGACAAGCGTGCCTCGGTATAACGCATGGCCGCTGGTGGATCACCGTCCATAGAACCGTTGTTACCGTGCATCTCAACCAAGATTTCACGATTCTTCCAGTCCTGGGACATACGGACCATAGCATCATAAATGGAACTGTCACCATGGGGGTGGAAATTACCCATAATGTTACCCACCGACTTGGCAGATTTACGATAGCCCTTGTCATGGGTATTGCCATCCTTATTCATGGAATAAAGAATACGACGTTGAACGGGTTTCAGACCGTCACGAATGTCAGGAAGCGCACGCTCCTGAATGATGTATTTGGAGTAGCGACCAAAGCGCTCTCCCATGATGTCCTCAAGGGACATGTTTTGAATGTTACTCATAGGATACTAAGCCCGTAAAATACAAAGTGAAAATAAGAAATTCTTGCAGTGAGCGATGCTCACAAGAGAATTTATCTTTTTCACACAGCGTTTAGGGCGTGTTCAACTCCTTTCAAAGAATATAGAGTAGTTTACATAGAAAAGTTGTTCAGTTACGACAAGTAACCAAACGAATCTTTCTGTAGGTTAAAGTTATAATTTGAGTTCTTTATTTACTTAGTGATCAGGAAGTTTTTCCTCAGCATACTTAATCATCTTTTCAGCCACTTCCTTATCATAGTCAAAGCCCATCTTTTGGGCAAGGTTTTGAGCTTCTTGGTGGAAAAGTTTCATCGTAGCCAATAAAGTCTGAGGCATTTTCTCTAAACTCGAGAAATCAAGTAGATCTGAGAATTTCTTTTCTTTCTCATCAGTCAAGTACTTAAAGAGATACTTGTAATTTTTACCGATGTCGACTGTTCCTCTATCACTTGCTATCTGCCAAGCTAAGATTTTCAGAAGTTCTTGCTGACAAATACCGTAGAGATGGTCAGTCGAATAGATAAGTTGCTTACGACAAATTCCTTTGACCACGTAGGCTGATACCCACCAAAATTCATTGCAGGCTTTTTCAAAATCAATCTCACTAGCTGGACTTGTCCAGTAACGCTGAGGATTTGGAGAATATGGCGCAAACAAGCCCTTAGTGTCCTCTAGCACCGTGAAATCCGCTTCGCTTTCTACCCACTCCTTGATATGCACTTTAGGACATAGAGTCAAATCAATCCGGTTGCCATCTTCAAAGAGCATGAGGTAGAGACGACGTTTTCCTAGGATATTATGCTGCTCAATGATACGAGTGCCAAACTGGTCTAACCAAGCAAGATTGCTTGTTAGAGTATCTAAGTCATCCACAACATAAACCACGTCGTAATCCTGAAACTCATCTTTTGGTGCTTTTGGATTTGCCTGTGAACCGGACATGGCGACAGCCTCTACTTGGAGAGTTTTTGCTGTGTGTAAAATTAGATTCAACATTTCGGGGTCAGTTCTCATGTTAATACCTGTTTCTCATTTGATATTCCTGTATATTAGCATACTATTTCTCAAGTTAAAATAGTTAATCAATTATAAAAGATTTAGCTATTCTTCTCTCAAAGTTTTTAGTTTCGACAAAATTCTAGATTCATCCATGCTTAAAATAACAAATAAAGTCGAAGTATAGATGTCATCGTACCATTGTTCCAGTTCATCATCAGTCAAATCAAGATGATATTGATTTGAATTATTGTGTCTTAAACCAAAATTATTATACATTTCAAAAAGTTTTTCAAACGCGATAACCTTTTGATTGTTGACTTTCAAAATATCTTTTAATTCTTCAGAATTATTTAGTTCTCTCCTAAACGGTTCAAGGTAGTTCGCTAAAGCAATAAGTATTTCTTTCTTACGCTGAATATTTCCCTTATTTGAAAAATGATTATATTCTAAGACCTTTATCGCCTCCTCAATACTAGTTTCAGATACAATCTGAGAAGCTTCTGAGGCATATACATTCTTTTCAACAATGATTTTGTTACCATTATCCAATGTAATCAATTCATGATTTGATAATTCTAAAAACCTTTTAATATTATCAAATATAATTTGAATAAACTCACTCTCTTTCTTTGTAAATTTTTCCGCAAGATTACAAAAAATATCAACTAAGAACTCAGAGAAAACAAATAGTTGTTCAGTTGTATTATAGATATTCGATCCAACAAATTCTATCATTTGTGAATAATTGGTAAAGGTTGAACGATTAGGATAATCTAAGAAATTATCAGAAATCGCACTATTTAAACTTGTTTCATAATAGATACTCTTGAAATTTCTCTCCATTTCCAGTAAATCCATCAAATTTTTTAACTCTCTCTGTGGATCAAATTCCATACGGTTCAAAATATCAAAATAATTCTGTCTCGCCATAATATTTCCTATACTATCCTTAAAACGCTGTCGTTTCTTCCAAGGTAAACTTAACGTTATCCTCAATCCATTGGCGGCGAGGGGCCGCCTTATCTCCCATTAAGACTGAGACACGGCGTTCTGCACGCGCCAAGTCATCAATGGTGACACGAATCAAGGTGCGGGTTTCTGGATCCATAGTTGTTTCCCAAAGCTGGTCAGCATTCATCTCACCAAGCCCCTTGTAACGTTGGAGAATAGCTCCTCGACCAAATTTTTGACGAAGTTCTTCAAGTTCCCCATCCGTCCAAGCATATTCGACAACTTCCTTCTTACCTTTCCCTTTGGACATCTTGTAAAGAGGAGGCAGAGCGATATAAACGTGTCCTGCTTCCACTAGTGGACGCATATAACGATAGAAGAAAGTAAGAAGCAAGGTCTGGATGTGAGCTCCATCGGTATCGGCATCGGTCATGATGATAATCTTGTCGTAGTTAATATCGTCAAGGTTAAAATCAGCTCCAACCCCTGCACCAATGGTGTAAATCATGGTATTGATTTCTTCATTTTTGAGAATATCTGCCATTTTGGCTTTCTCGGTGTTGAGCACCTTACCTCGAAGGGGAAGAATGGCCTGGAATTTACGATCACGACCTTGTTTAGCTGATCCACCGGCAGAATCTCCTTCGACCAGATAAAGCTCATTTTTCTTAGCATTTTTAGACTGAGCTGGCGTTAATTTCCCTGACAAGAGCCCCTTGTCTTTTTTATTTTTCTTGCCATTTCGGCTGGCATCACGTGCTTTTCTAGCAGCTTCACGGGCATCACGGGCCTTGATAGCCTTACGCACCAAGTTAGAAGCTAAGTCCCCATTTTCCATAAGGAAGTAAGTCAGATGCTCTGAAACGATACTGTCAACAATAGGACGAGCTAAAGGAGATCCTAGTTTGTCCTTGGTTTGTCCTTCAAACTGTGGATTAGGATGTTTAACCGAGATAACTGCTGTTAAGCCTTCTCGAACATCCTCCCCAGTTAGATTGTCTTCGTTTTCTTTTAAGAGCTTATTTTTCTTAGCATAATCATTGACCACACGAGTGAGAGCTGTACGGAAGCCCTGT
>OGET01000302.1_pt1 | contig 26170 bp, 20 predicted proteins | sample 1570771 | NCBI WGS metagenome assembly OGET01 (sample SAMEA2582032, study PRJEB24529) | metagenome | biome: Human gut stool | place: China | collected 2011 | reverse complement strand
CGGAAATATCTTCCTGGGCCGCACACTGGATGTGGAGGCATTGAAATATTACCCTTTTTTTTTCGGGAAATACGAGAAGGAGAAGAAGTCTACCAACTCCGGCAGCAGCGGTGGCGGCCGCAATTCCAGCGTGACCATCAGTACACAGAAGGAAGAGATATATGAATCAAAGGACTTCGCTTCACTGGATCCGGGGGAATTTATCGGAATGGGAAACCGTTTCAATATCAAAGGGCATTTCAGGAAGAAGTTCAGGCTGCTCAAACTGGAAGAGGAACCGCTTCTGGTAGTTGCGTTTAGGGCGGAGAAGAAAATATCTGACAATTATACCAGAATACTGAAAGATATCGAGAGGGTGTTTGAAATGGAAGATACAGAAGAGGATGTAAACTCTTTGTTTTCCGACAGATAGAAAGCTGTATATATATTCACAATTTCAATAAGTGCAATAAAAGAGGACGTAAATTAAACTGTATCTGTGTCAGCAAAGAATAAAATATTAACTTTGAAACACAGTTTAATTTACATCTTATCCTTGCACTATTATAATTGAATTTTCTAAAAAATATAGAGCCTCTTACGAAGCCCTATATTTCTATTTTTGACTTATGCCAAAAGGAGAAACATCCCGATTAATTTCATAGACAGATTTATAAATCTCTATAATGGAAAAATATTGAAATTTTATTTTTATCCATATTTACCAGCCGTCTGTTTGTACCAAATTTCTATTCTTTTGGATCTCTGTAATGGATATTGGCCATAATGCATACTTTTCATTGGGGAAATTTCTATCTGCAACAATCTGAGGTTGGGCCATATCTCCGGAAACATTATAAAATTCTTCTACGCTTTGACCACTAACATCCCAACCCTTTACATCCTGATCAAATTCTTGGCGAGCTATCTTCCACCGTCTGACATCCCACATACGATGCCCTTCAAAGGACAATTCGATCATTCGTTCTCTATGTATGATTTCTCGCATTTCGTCCTTTGTAAAACTTGTTTTGGGATATCTGGCTTTTGACCATGACTTTAACAGAGCAGGGATTCCAGCACGTTCTCTAATCTTATCTAAATAAGGAATTATTTTGCTATGGCTAGCTTCTCCTTCATATTCATTTAAAGCTTCCGCATAATTCAGATACAATTCGGCCAACCTAATAAGAGGGAAGGGATATTTTACAAGCAAACCTGTTTGACCGCTTTGCTGGCAATCAGAAGATGGGTGTACTCCTTTCTTGACTAAATATCCTGTCGAGGAAGCGTCTTGCGATTGCTTGCCATAAGGCTTATTAAAACGCATCTCACATAAGATATTCGCCCCACGCAATTCATATATACTATTATCGAATGCGATACTTGCATAAAAACGTGGCTCACGGTTATAGTGCAGTCGTAGGGTTCTATCATAACAATGGACATTGTCCGCAGCTACAAGCTGATATCGTTTCTCATAATCGAATTCGGGATCTTGTTCGATTGGTAACCCATTTCTGGTATAATAGGCTTCTACCATTTTCAGCGTAGGAGAAATCCCATTAAAAGTATAGGGCCTTAGCATTGAGTGTCTTTGCCATGTTTGATTATTCTCTATATTGGTAAATCCCCAAATCAGTTCACAGTTCCAAGGATCGACCATTGTATAACGATAATCATATTCTTTACGCTTCTCTTCCGAAAGAGAGTTATAAGAAATCTTAGGTCTTTGACCAGGTATAATTCCTGTGAGATCTTTAGCCTTAAGAAGGCTATCTGCAAATGTCAATGAACTGTTTGTTGAACATTTGTAAAGCTTAACGCCTTTCGTTTCAGCCATTTGGATAGCTTCGAAAGAAATATCTGCCGCTGCTTTCCATTTTTCCGCATCATAAACTGTGTTGACAAGTATTGTACCATCAGAATCCTTGAAGTTGCTATAGTCCTCATTCCCGTTAAATATCGGACTGGCTCTATATAGTAAGATACGGCTTTTTAAACTTTTGGCTATAAGGGTTGTGATACGACCCCATTCATTACTTGTAACACTTTGTGGCAGACCGTTGTTTATTGCATAATCTATATTCTCTAAAATGAAGTTAAAACAGTTATCTACAGGTTCTCTTCGGGGATAGCGTTGTTCTTCCGGAGCATTCATATCTACACTGTTTCTGGCTACTATAATCGGTCCATATTGCCGTAATAGGCAGAAATGGTAATAACCTATCAGAAAATGCGCTTCTGCAATCCAACGTGCTTTTTTAGCAACATCCAAATCCGGAACCTGATCAATATTTTCTAGAAATACGTATGCTTCACGGATACCCTTATATAATGCTTTAGAACCGTTAGCCCCTTCCCATAAATTAAAATATGGGGACGAAGTATCCAAAGTGCCTAGGTTGATATGGTACGCTTTAAAATTGGTTTTGTCATTTCTCCATGGTATATCAAGTTCATCTGTGGAAAGAAGAGCAGGATTTTCTGCGATCGAGCTCTCTGTTGGAATATACCCGTAAACATTCCCCATTATATAGTTTTGTGCCGTTGCCTCGTTTTTAAATGCATCGCTTAATTGTGGAATCTCAGAAGGAACCACATCCAAGTAGTTGCATGAAGTTAAAATTACACTGCTACTAATTATTAATAATACATCTTTTAGTTTCATGATTAATTAAAATTAAATTGTATTCCTATGTTAAAAACTCTTTGTGTTGGATATTGATAATATCCATTTCCCCCCATTTCCGGATCCCAAAGTTTAAAATTAGAGAATGTTAAAAGATTCGTTCCATTAACATAGAAACGAAGATACTTCATTGAATAACCGAACTCGAGACTTTTCAGTTTTAGGAAGGAACCATCTCTCAACCAATAAGTGGAGTTTTGGTGGTTGTTCTCGTTGCCTATGGCTGATAGGCGTGGGTATTGAGCTTTAGGATTAGGATTGGATTCACTCCAATAATCATCAGCAATCCACTGGGCAACATTCGCATTCCATCGCCCAAATGGGGCCATATTACCAGCGGATAGGATGAAAGAAGTACGAGCCACCCCTTGAAAGAATATTCCGAAGTCAAATTTTTTATAACGTATGGTTCCACCGAATCCATAGGTGATTTCCGGAACTGTTGGACTGCCAATAACATGTTTGTCATTATCATTCACAATATTCTTTCCGTCAACTTGACTGGTTATATCTACATATTTAATATCACCTATCTTAGGACCGCTACCGTATTGCTGCACAGGTCCGTGATCTATTTCTTCCTGCGTACCGTATAACCCTGATGCGGTTAAACCATATATTGAATTGATAGGATGACCAATGTGGCTAAGATTGGAGTATATCTGTTCCGGATACTGATCCTTTATTATCTTGTTATGTGCGTATACAATATTTCCAAGCAAGCTTATTGTAAAATCTTTATTTACAGCCTTATTGTATGTGAATGAAGCATCAATTCCACTATTCTTAACTTCTCCCAAATTGTAATATGGAATAGTGCTTCCAAACCCCATACTACTTGGCAAGGTCGCGGGCTGTTGAAAGATTCCGGTTCGACGTTCTGTAAAATAATCTATTGTCAAATTTAGGCTGCCTAATATCTCCATATCAATACCAACATTTGCCTTATATCCAACCTCCCATTTTGCTTGTTCATTGCCAATACGTGTGAAAGTGATTCCACTATACCATGTATTCATGTTTTCACCGTAGTGATAATTAGGGCCAGTACCTAAAGAAATCTCCGTTAAATAAGGAAAGCGGGCTCCAGCTATTTTATCGTTCCCGACCAAGCCATAACTTCCTCTTATTTTCAATGCTGTAACTACACTTCTTAGAGGCTTGAAAAAATCCTCATTTGAAATACTGTACCCTAAGGCTATTGACGGGAAGAATCCAAATTGCCTATCTTTAATAAAATTTTCTGTACCATTGTAACCAAAATTAAACTCCGCAAAATACCGCTCGTCATAAGCATAGGTAAAACGACCAGCCAATCCTGTGGTACGATAAGGCACAGCGTCAAACAAGGAGCTAGGAAAAGCAGGATTATATTGTCTCTGGTTATAAAGCAGCATCGCTGTTATATTATTCTTCCCGAACAACCGCTGGTAGTCAATAGCAGCTTCCCAATAAATAGTTCTGTCTCCGTTATTGGCCTTAGAGAAGGACAAATAATCACTTCCGGTTGTCCCTATTTTCTCCAAAGTGTAAGTATAATCTGTAGGGTTATACTTACTTATTTGGTAGTAAAAAGGTACAGTGGAACGATCAGTCTTTGCTGTATTCCAATTCTTATATGAAAACAAAGCCCTTGCTGACAAACCTTTTGCAAGCATGGACAAATCTTGTTTTAACTCAAAGGTGGAAATGACCGTGGAAGAAAACGTGGTAGAATACCCCTTTGCCAATTCAGCATAAGGATTGACAAAAGTGGCTCCATTAAAACTCATATTTCCATAGAGTATGTTAGTTTCATTTCCTAAAGGACCGCTACCTGCCGGAAACATGATAGGAAAATTTACCGGATTGGTTTTCTGTATAATATTTCGATAAGTATCAGCTGCGCTGACAACTGGACTGTTTTTGTCATCGATAACAGTGCTCAGTTTGAGACTTACTTTTGTAGTTTTTGTCACATTAGCGTTTATATTAGCTTGAAAGTTATATCTTTTATTGTCTATATTATTATTGAAACTTCCTTGTGATATATTTTTCATGATCCCAGTATCTCTGTAGATGCCAGCAGACACATAATATGATGCAATTTTACTTCCACCGCTAATATTTATATTGGCCCGTTGATTCATTGTTACATTTTTAAATATTTCTTTTTGCCAGTCAACGTTCGGGTATATATATCTATTTAATCCTTTTATTGTTCCCTGAATTCTATCTTCCGAATACATTGGAGAAGTGTTAGGATCATCATTTTTCAAAGCTTCGTTATACATACGCATATAAGTCGGGCCATCAACCATATCAAGATGATACGATGGCATACTCCAAGAATTCTCCAAACGTGCTTTTACAGATATTTTCTCATTTGTAGCTCCTTCCTTGGTAGTGACAATCATCACTCCATTAGCTCCCCGGACTCCATAAAGTGCTGTTGCACTGGCATCTTTTAATATAGAGAAACTCTGAATATCATCTGGCTGGATGTCATTCAAATCTCCTGATGAAATTTCTACTCCATCTAGTAATATGAGAGGTGCGGAGTTAGCCCCGTTTGTTCCGATACCCCGTATCCAAAAATCCGCCCCGTCCCCGCCAGGCTCACCAGAACGTTGAACAGCGATTACGCCAGACATCCTTCCCGCTAATGATGCTGACAATGAGCTTGTTGGAAGTTTGAAAGATTCCGGTTTGACAGAGCTTATTGCTCCGACTACACTCGCTTTCTTTTGTTTTCCAAATCCAACAATAACCACATCTTTTAAAGAAGTGGACTCCTCAATCATGCGGATATTAAAAACCTCTGTTTCGGAAGTCACCTTTTTCTCAACGTTTTCATAACCAATAAATGAGAAAGAGAGTGTTTCACCAACTGCAACCCGAATGGAAAAGCGCCCATTAATATCTGAAATAACCCCTTGCGTGGTTCCTTTCACCAATATCGTGGCGCCGATAATGGGATTCCCATATTCGTCTGTCAGTAGACCGGTTACATTTTTGCTTTGCTGAAGAGTTTCTTGGAAAAGTTTCTCTTCTATTTCCATTGGCTTGGCCAAGACAGATCTTTGCCCGATAAACATGCTCAAGCAGAGAACTAAAATGAACGTTTTTTTCATTTAAACATGATAACTTTAAGGTTAATTATTTGATATAATTCTTTTATTTAAGGCCTTAAACGCAACAAATATATATAATATTATTAATACAAACAATATATTTATTAAAAATATTTCATAATTCCACGCAATTTTTCAAATTAAATGGTTGTATATGGTGTGTTAATATATTAAATTTACTAATTATCCAATATATCATATACATATCTAATTATTACATTTTTATTATGTATAGTATTATATGTAAATAAGGAATATAATTCAATAAACAAAAACATTTATTCGGCTTAACTTGCCATCCTCAATTGGTAGCTACGGTGGTAATCTGTTCCATCGCAATCATAGTTTCATTTTTATCTCTCTTTGTTCCGAATCTTCGAGCTCAGAACAAGGTTGTTTTTTACGTGCGACACCCGACGGCAGAAGCGAGAATCGTAAGCAAAGAAGCCTCTGTAAATTTTAAAAATGCTATAATCTCTCTCTGATATTGGAAAGTTTGCGTTAAATTCCAGCAAGTCAGTCTCACAATACTTGGTCCACCATATAAGCGTCTCCGCGTTTCTATATTGTCTCTCTTTTTTCGTTCTTATATCTTTGCCTGGTATAAAAATGAATCATTATGGATTTAGCAGAAAATAGATTTAGAAAAACCTGGTAACGTTTCCTTGAAGTATTGAAAGTAGACTGTCATTGTTCTTTAGCCGATGTTTGCCGCGAGCAGCATACCACTTCTGGAGGTATGAGTTCCTGGATGTCCCGACGGGGCTATAGTGTTAAACAAGCTAAGGAAGATGCGGTCCGTAATTATTATGGCGGTGTTTCCCCCTCCCGACCGACAAGTACCTCTCCTTCGTTCAGTCAAATAGTTCCCGTCATGTTGTCGGAAGAAGAGTTCAGCCTTTCCGGAGTCACAATCACCTTCAATAGCGGTATGACCATTTCGGTCAAACGGGTCACTCCCGGCGGTATCATTCAAATGTTGCACGATTATGAACGAAGAGAGGGGGATCCATGTATTCTCTAACATCAGCCAACCGGTACTACCTGTATCAGGGCTTTGTCCGTATGAACCTTGGCATTGACGGTTTATTCAATATTATACGCTCAGAGATGAAAGGTTTGTCTCCCATATCAGGAGTTGTCTTTTTGTTCTTTGGCAAGAACCGACAGGGTGTAAAAATACTGCATTGGGACGGTGACGGCTTTCTTCTTTACTACAAGCGTCTCGAAGGTGGAAGTTTTGAGCTGCCGACATTTAACCCCGATACTGGCAATTACGAGGTTTCCTATCAGATTTTGTCTTTTATCCTGAATGGAGAAGTCCGTGCGACTGCGAAAACGCTTTAGGATATGACATAATCGTTTGTTCCTTAATAATTTACATCACAAATATTGTCTGATCTCCATGGCTGTCCCGTTAATATTTCGTATCTTTATGCCATGAAAAAGGATGAACTCATAGAGTTATTGAAGGAACAAATCAAGGGATTACGGGATGACAACAACAGGCTTCTGGTCCAGATAGATGCTTTGACAAAAGAGGTCTCCTCCCTTAAGGAGGCACTCCTTCAAAAAGGTGAATCCCTTGGCAAGCAACAACGCATTGCCAAGGGACTCGCCAAACTTGTATCCAACACATCCGAACGGCAACAGGCTCCCCGGCCTGCTCTGTCCGAAGAGGAGAGGCGGAAGGCAGAAGCGGAAAAAGCCGCCGGGCGTAAAGCCAGGAAGAACAATGGGGCCAGACGTGACATGCATTATGAGCTGGAGGAGGAGGAACATGTCGTTTATCCCGATGATCCCGGTTTTGACATCAATAAAGCCCGGCTGTTTACTCCCACTCCCAGAATATGCGTCCGCTATGAATGTGTCCCCATGCGCTTCATCAAGCACGTCTACAAGATACACACCTATACGCAGGACGGCCGCCTGTTTGAGGGAAAAACACCGGCTTCGGCTTTCCTGAATTCCAGCAATGACAGCTCATTCATTGCCGGAATGATAAAATTACGTTACATACAATCACTGCCTGTAGAAAGAATCATCAGCTACTTCGAAGGTTATGGCTTTACGCTGAAGAAACCCACGGCCCATAAGTTGATGGAGAAAGCCTCAGGCCTCTTCGAAAATCTTTATCAGTGTATCCGCAGACAACCTTGGGCGATCCTTATAAGGCAGCTAATGAAACCTATTACAAAATACTCGTCCCGGAAAAGAACAGTAAGGGAAAAGGAGTCCGCAAGGGATACCTCTGGGTGGTTGTGGGTATAAACACCGGGATGATATATCTGCTCTACGATGACGGTTCCCGCTCTGAAAGAGTTATTCTTAACGAATTAGGCAGTTGCAAGGGCATCATAAAAGTGACGGCTACTCACCTTACCGGAAACTCGAAAGCGATGCTTATCCCCATATCACACGCATCCCGTGCCTGCAACATATAAAACGGAAATTTATAGATAGCGGTGAGAACGACCCGGATGTAAAAAGAAGCGTGGAACTGATAAACAAACTTTATCAAAACGAGCATAAGCATAAAGTCGGGGTGGACGGATGGACGGCGGAACAGCATCTTGCACACCGCAAAAAGTATGCTCTGGACATACTCGGGGAAATAAAAGATGTGCTTGATGAAATAGAAGAACGGGGGGACTTGTTACCCAAGAGCGAACTAAGGGAAGCCATTACCTATTTTCGCAATGAGTGGAATGCCGTAGTGGACATCTTCAACTATGGTGACACTTTCCTGGACAACAATATAGTTGAACGGATGAACCGGTACATATTCCTGTCAAGAAAAAACTCATTGTTCTTCGGCAGCCATAAGGGTGCCGAACGGGGCGCCATACTCTACACGATAGCACTCACTTGCAGGATGCATAAAGTAAATCTGTTTAAGTATCTCACGGATGTGATAAACAGAACCGCAGAATGGCAACCGAACACGCCACTGGAAAAATATAGGGAACTCCTGCCTGACAAGTGGGAAAAGGAGAATAGCTAAACAAGGCTTATTAAACTTTTTATTCTACCACACTATATAGAACCGCGGAGACGCTTACATAGTGATTGACAAGGTATGGGATTACATCAATCAGCCTGCCAGCAATTCGCTTCTGCATTACAATGACGGCTCTTATATATTCGATATACCATCTTTCAACAAGGGGGCAATCAGAGAGGCGATATTGAATGCTTGTTGCCACCGCTCAATGTTGATTCAGAGCGATGTTGTCATCAAGCAATATCCCGATAGTATAACCATTACCAATGCTGGTGGTTTTCCGTCCGGGGTGGATATGAACAACATTTTGACAGTGAACAGCGTTCCGCGCAGTAAACTGATGAGCGAGATATTGCAGAAGACAGGATTGGTGGAGCGTTCCGGTCAGGGAGTGGATAAAATGTTCTACAACTGTATTACTGTGACGTGCTAAGTTGTGTATGTGATTGTTTTACTGACTATTACAAAAAAAAGTAATAATCTGATTGAACCTGCTGTTTCGTCAGCAGTAGCCTACGGCAGGTGCATAACCAGTAATGGTCTTGTACTAAGCTGCTCGGACAATGAAGCCCTTCCGAAAGGAGAAATTTGAACCGTGAGGGGAAAGCAACCGCTATTAGTGTCATATAGTAGGGGAGCTAGGCTGGATGGTATGAATAACAAATGTGAACTGTTGCTTAAACATCGTGATTGTAGAAAAGCCAAAGACTACTGACAGGCTTTACTAAAAGGTATGCAGTCGGTTAATCCTTTTGATTCTAGGATTACACGAACATTAGTACTGCCGGTGAAAAGACAGATTCTAACCCATCTTATTGTCACATATACAGAACACGGAAAACCCGTATCTCTCCTGTATTTCAGGAAAGCGAGCCGTAAGGTGAGCCTATGGGGGTGCGGGTATGGGATTGCAGAAAAAGCGAATGCCATCCTTGTAATGAGGAGGATATGAGTTGAGTCCTGTTTATGGATTAAATGGAACAATATCACTCACCACGAAAGTGGGCAGACTTCTGCGTTAGGTAACTCTTTACAAGAAACTTTTAGAACTTTTTAAAGGAGAAAAGCAAATGAACGAAATTAAAACCTCGTGTGCATCTACTGACCAACAAATCACTATTTGGGAAAGCGTAGACTGGAACAAATGTGAAGCAAAGGTTAAGAAGCTACAAACTCGTATTGTAAAGGCTCAGAAGGATAGTCGCCACAACAAGGTGAAAGCCTTGCAGTGGATATTGATCCATTCGTTTTACGCTAAAGCATTAGTGATAAAACAAGTAACTTCCAATAAAGGAAGTGATACAGCAGGTGTTGATGGAGTAACATGGTCTACTCATCTCTCCAAATCAAAAGCAATTTCCGATTTGAAGCAAAGAGGCTATACTCCCCAACCTCTAAAAAGGGTGCATATTAAGAAGAGCAACGGGAAATTGCGCCCACTGGGAATACCGACAATGAAAGACAGGGCAATGCAAGCATTGTATCTGCTGGCATTAGAAGCCATATCGGAAACTACCGCTGATAAAAGCTCTTTTGGATTCCGCAAACACAGAAGTACAAAAGATGCAATCAGTCAGTGTTCCCTGCATTTATCTCCTGATTATCAATGCAAATGGATTCTGGAAGGAGATATAAAAGGCTGTTTTGACCACATTAGTCACAAATGGTTGATAAACAACATACCAATGGACAAAATAATGTTGAGGAAATGGCTTAAATGCGGGTTTGTGTTTAACAAACAATTCTTTCCGACAAAAGAAGGTATTCCGCAGGGCGGAATTATCTCCCCGACTTTGGCGAATATGACATTAGATGGTTTGCAGGGTCTACTTGCAAAGCGATTTAAGGCGATAAATACAAGAAAAATGTACTACAACCCAAAAGTCTATTTGGTCAGATATGCGGATGATTTCATTATTACCTGTGAAAACAGAGAAACACTGGAAAATGAAATCAAGCTGATGGTCAAAGAGTTTTTAGCGGACAGAGGTCTTACTCTCTCCGAAGAAAAGACGAAGATAACCCATATAGATGATGGATTTGATTTTCTTGGATTCAACATCAGAAAATATAAAGGAAATCTTCTCATTACCCCATCGAAAGATAAGGTGAAGAAATTATATGGGAAGATAAAAGAGATTGTTGAACGCAACAAGTCTGCGAAGCAAGAGATACTTATAAGACTTCTAACCCCTGTGATAGATGGTTGGGGAAATTATTACAGAAACTGTGTTGCCTCAGAGACATTTAACAAGTTAGACCATATGATTGTGCGAAAACTCTGGAGATGGTCGTTTAGAAGACACCTCAAAAAGGGAAAGCGTTGGATTAAACAACGATATTTCCATTCTGTAGATGGGAACAACTGGATATTTGGAACACAGTTGGAAGAAGAAAATGCAGGACAATTATTTTCTCTTAAAAGATTGTGTGACAAGAAAATAATAAAACATATCAAAATATGTAATGATTCAAATCCTTATGATCCACAATGGGAAGTCTACTACAAAAAACGACACACCCAACAGATGTTGGAACACTTCAATGGCAATCGAACCATTTTAAGGACATGGGAAAATCAAATGCAAAGATGTCCGGTATGTGGTGAACCCTTATCGGACAAAACCACATGGACATTAACCCATAAAATGATAAATGGTAAGAAGGTTAAATATTTGACACATAATAAATGCTGTAAAATCACTGACACCAACAAATGGAAATTACTTTGAGCCGGTTTCATAACAGAAACTTTGAGTTGCTTGAGCCGTATGAAGGGAAACTTTCATGTACGGTTCTTAGGGGGGAAGGCTCCCGTAAGGGAGCTGACCTACCCGGCTGGAAGGGAAAGCACTGCCTGACTATTCGGGAACAGACTCGTATCAGGTAAGTCTCACGTTCAAAGTTCCTATATTTGATACGGCTTTTGTTATTTTTGTCAGGAAGGTACAGGATAATAGAGCTGTCGCCGAGCAACTGAATGTCTTTGAATTGCTGGCTTTGTACAAAATGGCAATGAGGGATTGCGAGGGGCTTGATGAAAAGATTTTATGAAAATTGTCGGAAGAAAACCTTATCGGTTACGAAAACGGCTCTCATCGCTTGTCCGAGGAGTATCGGAATGAGTCTGCTGAAAGATTGAAAGGAATGAATATGAATTACCTCAAGTTGGTTTCAGGCTGTTTTCATAAAAATGGTTATATAAATCGTTCTTTTCTCAAAAAGGTATTTCAAGACATGTTGTCCGAAAAACAAATTAGAGGCTTGATTTCAAAGATGAAAAATGCAGGGATTATACAGAAAGATGGTGCAGGCAAATATACCCGTTATGTAAAAGCACCGGATTTTCCATCGTTTGTCTAGGGCCGCAAGAATCAATTTTAGGGCCGTAAGATTTCAACTGTCTGTTTATCAGCTTATTTGATTAGGGAAACAAGGGGCTTGATAAGGCAAAGATTCAGCAAATGATAATACAATATTTGCAGAATGCAGGTTCCTCAGGAGCAAAGCGTGATGCCATTTTTGAATATTTGAAAGAGGTATTACCCCAGAATAAGACCCAAGAGCAACAAGAGCGTATGATTGGCAATATTCTTTCTGAGATGAAAGAGATTGGATTGATTCATCCCGAAGGTCGGACATGGTTTTTGGGGTCGTAATTCATCAATTATAGCTGAAATATGACTATTTATAACTGTCAAATGAGATTATAACTTAAAAGTAGTCAAATCCTTGGTTTAATCAAGAAATTGGCTACTTTTATATCAGAGTTGTTTGACAAAGCATAATGCAGAAGATTAGTGCAACACCGCTGTCGCCAAATCGTTACCAACAACTTTCTACCATAGTATTTGCTATTTGTGTATCAATCAGATACGGAATAATTGATTATCCGTTGCAATGATAAACAATTTTTGCGAACGAGAGATTATAAGTCATAAGATAATGTTTGTATAGCCCACTTATATACAACTCTACCGTTTTGATGCAGTTTGTTATTGGAAATAACTTCTTCATCATTGATAGAATTTTTTTGACTGGTTAGATAGAGGTCTTTTCCAAATTCTCCATTCGTTTCTGTTATTATTTCCAATAATCTTGCTGTCCACTAAAAATGTGGATAATATTGAAAAGTTCCACAATAAAATAAAGTTGGTTCAGAACCAGCAAGTCCATGACAATATTGTAGGTACCAACCAGTAGGAATTCTAAGATTAATATTTCAATAGAATGTTATTTGTATTTACATCAGAATATCATCTGTAGTAATTCTTATTCCGAATATATCAATGTATATAACTGTTTATCAATGCTGTACAATTCAAATATATTTGAGACTGAGAAATAAAAAACATTATTCAGACATCAAATATCTGCTATTTTGACAGATTTTATAGAGAAAAGCCTCAAAATTACATCAAGGGACAAAATTTTGTCCCTTGATGCCACGCTGAAGGACAAACGAGGGACAAAAGTTGAAAAAATCAGAGATATTACATTTTCTGACTTAGTATTTGCTTCTATTATGTATATATCTATCAGTTGGTTATATAGATAATTGATAATCAGTAGGTTAAGCTATTTTCCTATGCAAAAGTTTTGAAATATATTTTGCAATGTTTCTTCCGAGGTTATACCTCCTTCTGCAACAATCTCACTTAGTTCGTGGATACATTGTCTTAAATCCTCACTTACCAAATCTCCTGATAATCCCAATTGCAATCCTTCCTGTACTCTATGAATAGAATCCAATGCTCGTGTTAATGCTTCGTAATGGCGTACATTTGTAATGATAATATCGTTTTGGTTGATTTCTGGTAAGGCGGCTGCCTGTACTAACTTTTTTTCCAGGATCGTTATATTTTCCCTTTTCTTTGCTGAGATAAATAGTTTTTCCACTTTCATGTCAGCAAATATAGCTGACAACTCTTCTTTTTGTATTGCTAGTAACAGATCTGACTTATTAAATAAAATAATCATCTTTTTCCCTTCGCAGTGTGGAAGAATTTCGGCTTTTAATTCTTCGAACCGTCTTTGGGCATCTGTAGAGTCTATCATCCATAAAATGACATATGCTTGGTCCATCTTTTGGAAAGTACGTTCTATCCCTAGATTTTCTATTGTATCGTTCGTTTGGCGGATTCCAGCTGTATCAATAAATCGGAATGTGACACCTTGTAAATTGATCGTATCCTCTATTACGTCACGGGTCGTTCCATGGATATCACTGACAATGGCTTTTTCCTCATTCAGCAACGCATTCAGTAAGGTGGATTTTCCAGCATTCGTCTCTCCGATAATTGCTACAGGAATGCCATTCTTGATTGCGTTTCCTACACTGAAAGAATGAGCTAGCTGGGCAATAACTTGTTCGATATGGGTAGCTAGACTGCTCAGTTCGTCACGATTGGCGAATTCTAGTTCTTCATGATCACTGAAATCCAGTTCTAATTCCATTAACGAAGTGAAATGAAGCAATTGGTTACGCAGGTTAGAAAGTTCTTTACTGAATCCTCCACGCATTTGGCTCATGGCTAGGCGATGGGTGGCGGCAGACGATGAGGCTATCAGATCGGCCACAGCTTCGGCTTGGCTCAAGTCCATTTTTCCGTTTAGAAAAGCACGTTGGGTGTATTCACCTGGTAGAGCGGCACGACATCCATTATAGATCAGGAGTTGTATAACTTGCTGCAGGATATAGGATGAACCATGACACATGATTTCCGTACTGTCTTCACCGGTATAAGAATGAGGGGCACGGAACAAAGAAATTAAAACTTCGTCTATTACTTCTTCTGCAGAAGGTATAATTGATTCTTTTTTTTGTAACGTTTCACTTTTTTCTTGCGGAATTTCACTCGTTTTTTGGAAAAGTGTATTATTAATTTTTCGCTTTGGGGAACAAATCTTTCCGAAAGTAAGAGTATATGGTGCTCGTTCTGTCAGTGGCTTGCCTGTGGCGGGTGTAAATATGCGTGACGTTATTTCAATCGCTTTTGGGCCAGATACACGAATTATTCCGATGGCTCCTCCCTGGGCGGTGGCAATGGCGCAGATTGTATCTTGGTTTATCATTTTCATTTGGTTAATAATATAATGTTTTAGCTACGATGGCTGTTACTTCTTCTAAATAACGGCGGTCTGTCTCATCAAAAGAGTTTAATAGATTACTGTCAATATCCAATACTCCCTTTACTTGTCCATTAGCAAGAATAGGAACAACAATTTCGGAGCGGGAAAGAGAACTGCAGGCTATATGTCCGGGGAATTGTTCTACATTGGGCACTATCAAGGTTCGAGCTTCTGACCATGAGGTTCCACATACTCCCTTTCCTTTATGGATGCGATAACAGGCGGTGCTTCCCTGAAAAGGTCCTAAAATAAGTTGGCCGTCTTTAACCAGATAGAAACCTACCCAAAAAAAGCCGAAGGCTTCCCGAAGAGCAGCGGCAGTATTGGCCAAAACACTTATTTCTTCTTTTTCATCTGATATTAAAAGTTCAAACTGAGGGAGGAAAAGACGGTAACGTTCTACTTTATTACTAGTTGTTTGTTTGAAACTGGTTTCCATATTTTTATTTGTTTTATGAGGGGACATCTTGTTGTTTTTTTACAAAAAATGGTCTTCTATGAAGCGATGTCCCCTGTTAGGTAAAAAGAGTTGGCTTATTCTGTAAAAAATCTGTTTATGCCAATCTTCTTCTGGATGATAATAAGAATAAGTATTGATAGATGATCCGGTGAATTTTATCCATATTATATAGACAACTAAATTGGGAATTATATTCTTTCCAAGACTTTTTCTATCAAACCATCAATAGAGTTTTTATAGCCGGTATTGGCTTCCTTTATTAGTCGGTTGGCAATTACCATACATACAGTCATGGCTTTGTGTCCCATCAGGCGTGCTAATCCGGCAAGGGCGGAACTTTCCATTTCAAAGTTAGTGATGTGATAGTCATTGTATTCAAATTTCTCAATCTTTTCATTCTGTTCAGGATCGGCCAGTGGAATACGGAGTTCTCGTCCTTGCGGGCCAAAGAAACCTCCTGCGGCGATAGTTATGCCACGGACCATATCATTTTGCGCGATGCGGTCTATTAATTCCCGGTCGGCATCAATGACGTATGGGTGGGCGATGCATACATTACCTTCCCAACCCATGTAATTTATAAAAGCTTGTTCGAATTTCAGATCGCAAACCTCATTGCGTCCGGCGTAGAAATTGAGTAGTCCATCAAAACCGATAGACTTTTCAGAACAAATATAGGTGCCAACGGGAGTATAAGGCTGTAATCCGCCACATGTACCGATACGTACTAATTCCAATTGGCGTAAGTGGTCTTTTTCATAACGGGTATTGAAATTAATATTGGCCAAAGCATCTAATTCATTCATCACAATGTCTATATTGTCACAACCTATACCGGTGGAAACTACGGTGAGACGTTTCCCTTTATAAGTACCGGTAATGGTCTTGAATTCACGGCTTTCTATTTCACATTCTTTAGTTTCGAAATGAGAAGCTACTAATGCTACACGCCCAGGGTCACCTACTAGAATTATTTTATTTGCCAGCTGTTCCGGTTTGATATGAAGGTGAAAAATAGAGCCGTCGGGATTGATAATCAACTCAGATTCTGCATAATATTTTTTCATAATCTTTTTTTTGTGGTTAATGGTCTGTATAATTGATGTTATATTTCTTGTCTTTTTAATGGGTATACAAACAGATTATTTCTTAGATGTAGATGCCACGGATTTATAAACTTTCATTGATATTAGCATGATAAAGAGAAAAACAGTTTCATTCGCATCCAAGAAAAATACATTAATCGTTGAATACTAGTTTTATTTGCTTAATGGTTCATTACCGAAAGTTGTTTCGGGTTTTGCAATATTTTCACGCATGGAGGTATCTGCTTGTATATTCTTCATGCGGTAATAGTCCATAATGCCTAGGTTGCCACTACGAAATGCTTCCGCCATGGCCTTGGGCACTTCGGCCTCTGCCTGAATTACATTCGCACGGGCCTCTTCTGCTTTGGCTTTCATTTCCTGTTCCAAAGCGACGGCCATCGCACGGCGTTCTTCTGCTTTGGCTTGTGCAATATTCTTGTCGGCATTGGCCTGGTCTATTTGTAAAGCAGCTCCAATATTTCTGCCTATATCAATATCAGCTATATCAATAGACAGGATTTCGAAGGCCGTACCGGCATCTAAGCCCTTGCGGAGTACTAATTTAGAGATAGAATCAGGATTTTCCAATACGGATTTGTGATTTTCGGACGATCCGATAGAGGACACGATACCTTCACCAACACGTGCTAGAATCGTGTCTTCTCCGGCACCTCCTACTAATTGGCGGATATTGGCGCGTACAGTGACACGAGCTTTAGCTATAAGCTGTATGCCGTCTTTGGCTACAGCAGTAACGGGAGGAGTGTCAATAACCTTAGGGTTTACTGACATTTGCACGGCTTCGAATACGTCACGGCCGGCTAGGTCAATACCAGTTGCCATTTGGAAAGACAGTTCGATGTTGGCTTTGGATGCGGATACTAGTGCGTGTACTACTTTTTCTACATGCCCGCCTGCCATATAATGAGCTTCCAATTCATCTCGGGTTATGTTACTTAAGCCAGCTTTATGTGCTTCAATCATTGCTGGGACAATGACATAAGGAGGAACATTACGGATGCGCATTAAGAATAATTGCACCAATGAAATGCGTACTCCCGAAACTTTGGCAGACAGCCAGAGGAAAAATGGTACATAATGAAAGAATAGTACCACGAAAATAATTCCACCTCCTATAAGGATGAAAGGAAGATAGTTGGGTTCGATCATAATAATCAATTGTTTAAAAGTAAATATTTATATTTGAACAGCTCCACATCGAATCTCTGCTGTTTTCACTATTGTCTAAAATATACTTGAATGAGAATGTCAATCAAGAAATTTGATAAAATCGTATTTGTAAGTCATTTTTCTATCATAGGTTGAATTTGCGTACAATCACCGTTCCTTCAACCATTCTTTCTACATAAATGGGGGTATTCTCATCAATCAAGCCATCGGCAGAGCGCACTTCGATGATGTGTCCATTAAAGTTTGCATTGCCTATCAGTGCAAGGCGGGTTATTGCTATGCCTTTGTCTCCGATGCGGATATGGGTTCCTTTTAGGGGATCGATTTTATAATCCAGTGTTTTCTTCAAAGAAAGCTTGTCCATGGTTTTTGAGTGCATAAACCAGATGATAATGGCTATGCAACTTAGGACGGATGCTATCAAAGTAATGAATCCTGCTATCGGTCCTAATGTGTCGAAAGCGTAATAGTTGGCATATAGCAGGCAGATGGCCGATGCTATTCCGGCTATACTGATGCCGGGAATAAGGAAAACCTCTACAATAAAGAGAAGTACTCCTGCCAAGATGAGCGCTATGATAATAAATACTTCCATAAATATCTTTGTATTAGTGTTTCAACTTCTTTATTTCTTCGTTGCGGACGCTGATATCCAGTTGGGCCATTTCTTTCAGAAGTTGTTCAGTACGTTTTTCCAATTCCAAAATGGCGGGTGTCAAATTCTTCTTTCGTGCACTGTTCCCTTGGGCATATTGTTCGCGTTTGTCATCCAGATTTTTCTTCAGGTTGTCATAATCCTTCTGCTTTTGTATTCTTTGCTGATAAAGTTTACGTGCTTCGGCAGAGCGGAAGTCGTTCAATGTGTGGTAAACAGCAGAGTCATCTATTATCAAGGTGAAGTCTTTTTGTTGTTCTCCGGATTCTTTGGCATACATTATTGCCGCTAGGCGTTGCTTGCCGGTTCGTACTTTCTCTTCATCTTTCCAGGTGGTACGGATAGAATGTAGGCTGGCTGCATTTATAATGATCTGTTCGTCTGTACTTTCGTAATTGTATACTTCTTTTGAAGAGTTCGGTACAAACACATAGATACAGACTTTGTTATCAGGCTGATAGCGGTCTGAAGCAAACCAGCCAATATTGTTGAATTCATCAATGGCATACATATAGTCATTGGCGGGAGAGTTAAATGGCATTCCTATATTATCGGGACGAAGATAATTGCCATTTTCCGAATCATAGCGAGTTACAAAAATATCGTACCCCCCCAAAGAGCCTTCTCCATCCGATGCATAATACAAGGTAATGCCATCTGACATTAAGAAGGGATAGTTTACATTTCCCTGTTCATTAAGGGACATGAGGGGTTCGGGCTCGCTCCAGCCGTCCAACAGACGGATACGGGAGTAGAGTTGCATTTTGCCGTCTGTGCTTTTGTTCCCGTAAAGTACTTTATTGCCCATTTCGGTTTGATAGACAGTCCCGGATATGGTAGGATCGTGATAGAGTGCTCCCGATTCTCTACTGATTTTATATGCTTTCAGAAAATCATTTTTATCGACTACAAAACTATCTATTACAGTAATGTTTTCCACTCCTTTTATCATACGGGCTGCTTGCTTTATTTGTTCCAGCTCTGCTTCAGCCATTTCGGTAGGGCGTTTTTTCTTTTCCAACCATTCTATGTGTTGTTCGTAGTTATCTACGGCATCGTCAAACCGATAGATATCATAATATAGTTTCCCTAAATAGCGGTATGCGTCAATGACTTTGCGGGCGGCGCTTTTTTCAAGGTAGGGCTGTGCTTCTTTTTTTTCTCCTGTTTCATAACAACATGCGCCATACCAATAATTATAATTGGCATTAGAAGGGGCTTGCTTTACCAGCTTTTGGAAAGCTGGTTTGGCTTGTTCAAATTCTCCGTTCAGGAAAAGTTGTTTGGCTTGTGCCAAGCTTTGTGCCGCAGTGTTGCCTGCGCAGCATAAAGTAAATAAACCAATGATATATTTTTTGTACATAGTTAGTTTATAATCCGTATTATTTAGATTCAAAAATACAAAGATTAATTGGAATTCTCATGCTTTAATAATTCTATTTTGTTAAATCTTCCATAAATCATTCTTTTCATGTACTTTTGTGCCCTATTTTTAAAGAAGATGTATGGCACAATTTACGGAAGACGAGAAAATAATGCGAAGGTTGGAGCAACGCTTTAACAAGGGGGTGGTAAAGTATCGCTTGATTGAGGATGGTGATAAAATTTTGATAGCTCTTTCTGGTGGAAAGGATTCTTTGGCTCTATTGGAGTTATTGGCAAGGCGTTCACGTATTTTGAAACCGAAATTTGCAGTGATAGCTGTGCATGTAGGCATGACAAATATTCCTTATCAATCTGATTTGGAATATCTGAAAGGCTACTCAGAGGATTTAGGGGTGCCGTTTGTGCATTATGAAACTTTTTTTGATCTGAGTACCGATACTCGGAAGTCTCCCTGTTTCCTTTGTTCTTGGAATCGGAGAAAAGCTTTGTTCACGGTGGCAAAGGAGCAAGGGTGCAATAAGATTGCTTTAGGACATCATATGGATGATATCTTGGAAACTTTGTTGATGAATATTACTTTTCAGGGAGCGTTCAGTACGATGCCTCCTAAATTAGTGATGCGTAAATTTGAGATGACAATTATTCGTCCTATGTGCTTGGTACATGAAGCGGATTTAATTGAAATGGCACGTATCCTCGGTTTTCGTAAACAGATCAAAAATTGTCCTTATGAAAGTTTGTCGAATCGTTCAAATATGAAAGATGTTTTATATTCTCTAGAAAAAATGAATCCTGAAGCACGGTATAGTTTGTGGAGAAGCATGACAAATATTCAGGAAGAACTGTTGCCTGGGATGAATGAACACGATTTATAGTTGATATGGCTGTTTTGTTGTTGGGGGATTATAACGAGACTGCTTATAGTTAGTTGTTTGTACTTGTGTGCAGCTAACCAACTATCAATATTATCAATGTATTTAGATGGGGAAGAATGTTACAGAGGTATCCTTCCTGTTGTTTGTTGTGCCGGATACAAGGTGATGCACATGTCTGATTTGTTGGGGAAAGTGTAGAAATATTCTACAATGAAAATGTGGACCTTTTTCTTTGAAAATAGTTTGTTCTTAATGTATTTGATTGATAATCAATACCAGTCTGGTTTTGGCATAGGAATTGTTTTCTCTTTATCATAAGAATAACCATTTAAATATATTAGGATATGAGAAAGTTTTTTATTGTGTTAGTATGGGGAATGGGATTAGGACTTGCAGCGTTATTTACAAAAGATATAGTACGTGGGGTGAGGAATGTGATTGCGATAAATCATTTCACCCCTACTGAGGTGAATAACGCTCCAATAGGATGGCATCAAGACTTGTGTTGTTATCTTAATTAATTTGTCGTCATAGAGATTTTGTTCATAATTGAAATTGGAAACAACTGTTTTTTATGGCAGCTGTTTCCAATTTATTTGTATTCAGTTGTCCTTATACTCTTTTCGTCAAGTGATTTTCGTATACAAGTCTAGGACAAATGTAAAATAATAAAGGGGATTGGATGAATGGTTATTAATGAATGTTTTTAATGTCATCCTGCACTATTTGATCCATTTCTTTCATCAGTTTTTGGGGATTCTTTTTGGGGGAGAATCCTTTATCTTTTTCTTCATGCAAAAGATCTGTTTCAGTTATGTCCTCACCCCAGTCTTCGAACATATTCGTTGCCGGTTGTCCTGACAATGTTACATTCTCTTCTGCGATAGGGACATTTCTCTCAATAATTTTTTCCATAATCTAATCTATTTATTGTTTACTAAATGACAAATATGGGTAGAAATGGTTTAATGATTTAATAAAGTTTGAAGTTTATGATAAATAGAAAGTTCTTGAGCAAGCTAGAAAAACCTGATTTGCGAGCAACTCTTTATCTTTCTTTTTAAACAACTTTGCCTTGTAAAGAGTGCTCCTCTGTCCTTTCAATTGAAAAATAAGTTTTTTAAAAAGCAATTCTTTCGGTCTGTTTGAGGTTTATTTGCAAAATTGTGGGGAGGATTTTGGTTCTTAAAGGATCGTTTTGTTCTCTGATAACTTCCGGAAATGTTCTTGACGTACTTATTAGGAAGTTCGGGTGTTTATGTCCTCATGCCATCACTGCATGTATAACAGGCTAATTATAAACAACTTATATGCAGATGGTAAAAATATTTGTTCTCACTTATGCTCTCATGCTCTCATAACGTTCTGAAACATATTTTCGTGTAACATGCTTGTCCTCAGTTATATCTATTTTTTATAGGCTATTCCAGGCTTGATAGGAAGTAGGGTGTTTTCAGGCTTTTTTCTCGCAAGAAGTGTGCATAAGGGGTTTGTACTTCCATAGAATAATGGCTTACAAAGTCTTGGCAACGGTAAAAAAGATCAAGACGTTTCGGTAAAAGCTCCTTTTCTTTTTTTAAAAGGCGGTTATCTTTTTTGAAAAGCTCTTGATCTTTTTAAAAAACGTCCTTATCTTTGATGTGGAATTTTATTCTGGACATATAAGATTTCATATACGTCCGCATGAGTTTGTACGTACGTATAACTATATGGGGCGTACGTGTAAAAAACATGTTTTCTGATGTGGGAAAAACATTGTCCTGTTATACTCCCCCTATTTTTACAAGTGATTCTTCTTTGTTTCTGCCTTTTTCATTTTGTTGCATTTTTAGCTGTAACACTATTTGGGGGACTAGGCAAGGAGAAAATAAAAAAGGCTATCTTCCCAGACAGCCAATCTTTTGTTAACCTTAAATCTAATACTATGAAAAACACAATGCAAAGGTACGTATTCTTGAGATAGTTCCAAATTTTAGAAATAAAAAAACGCTTGTTATAACATGGTTTAGCAAACAAACTTTTTTCTTAACAAATAGCAGATTGAAAGAGTGGAGTTGGTTGCTTTTTTGTTCATTGGAAATAAAACATGTTTGTTACGGCAATAACTCATTGTATTATTCTTAATTCGATTATTTCCATTATCTTTGCACTCCAAAAATGCTTGTTGATATGCAATTGTTAAAAGCGTAATGGATATTATAGGCAGATTGTTTCCGGATAAAAAATAGATTAAAATATATGTTGTCTCATGGTATTTATTCAGTAATATTGCTGATTTTTTCAAATGTCTTTATGACGTTTGCTTGGTATGGTCATTTAAAAATGCGACAAGAGTTTAGTTGGTTTGCAGCCCTTCCGTTGATTGGTGTGATTGCATTTAGTTGGGCAATTGCTTTTTTTGAGTATAATAAAATAGAAAAACCCAACTGGAAATTTAACATTTTACGTTGATATATAATAATGTATAGTAGAATTAGAATAATATGAAAGCTCTCTACACAATTTTATTGCTTATAGTATCAAATGTCTTTATGACTTTTGCTTGGTATGGTCATTTAAAGATGAAGCAGGAATATTCTTGGTTTGCTGCTCTTCCTTTGATAGGTGTAATAGCCTTTAGTTGGTCAATAGCTTTTTTTGAGTATTCTTGTCAAATTCCAGCGAATCGCATTGGATATGTAGGTAATGGAGGACCATTTTCATTGATGCAGTTGAAAGTTCTTCAAGAAGTAATAACTCTTATTATATTCACAGTTTTTACAACTGTATTCTTTAAAGGTGAAGCTTTGCACTGGAATCATATAGCTGCCTTCGTTTGCTTGATATTGGCTGTTTATTTTGTATTTATGAAATAGTTATAGAAAAGAGCAGCATAAGAGTTTCCTCAAATGCTGCTCTGTCTTAAGTAGATTGGTAATTAGTCAATCTTCTTGTAAGTGGTTGTTGTAATATCGTCCAATTCTTCGCTGCCATCTTCCATTGTGTCCCAATCCTCAAAGGCGAGAACTAACTTGGTAACTGTAAGTTCATTGACGGTAAGGACATTTGAATAACCATCATCGTAAGAGATAGTCAGCTTATTATCTTTCAAAGACCAGCGACTTGTTTCTATATGCCCACCGTCCACATAGCTTTCTATGCAAGTACCGTCAGTTTTGAACTCCCATAAACCATTGGTATATGCTTCGTCAGAAGTTACTACTTCTTTACCATTCTCCACTTTGTGAATCTTCTCCCAAGTGGACTGCCATTTACCTATAAGGTTGGCTTGTTCAATGATTGTCTGTTCATCTTCATCATCGCCGCACGCTGTAAAGTTTGCAGCTAACATGACCATTAACAAGGTCATTCCTAAGAATCTTAAAGTTTTCATTATTAAGTTGTTCATTAGTTAGTATAATATATATTCTTCTTTATATTGTTCGTTATTTATATTTATATTGGCGCAAGTGCAGGTAAACAAATCTTCCATCATGATATTCTTTGCATTCTACCCAATTATTGTGACTGTCGTATTGATATTCAAATTCTTTCTTTATTTTTTTACCGTTCCACCAACTATCATGCAGAATAATATGTTCCAAGCTATTATATTTAATGATGCTTTGCTTCTTTATGCCCTTGTCGTCCTCCCAATTAGAAATTATCGTTCTTCCAGCTAAATACCCTTTATTCTCTTCTGCTTTAGTATAAGGAGCAATATCTTTAATGTTAGAACCTTCATAGATTGGAGCAGGTTGTGGATTCATATATCCTTTAAGCATATATTCTTTAATATGTACTTTACTGCCTTCAAATATTCTTGTATAAAGTCTTGATTGGAAGCCATTAAGATAGCTTATTGTATCGCAACTCGCTATCTTCCCATTTGTAAGAAGTAACTTATGTTCAAGTTCTAAACTTTGAGTTTCTAGTACACTTTTATTGGACGAGTACCATTTACTGACCTCTTTTCTACTTATAAAGAAATCCTGTTCAATAACTCCTTGAATAAATTCTCTATTATTCAAGCTGTTTAATAAATTATTAATATGTCCAAAATAAACATCTACAACTGAATACTGCATAATAATGAACTATTCTAATGAGAAACCTCCCAATTGGGTATAACTCTTTAAACTATATTGAGTCTCTTTTTTAGAGTGCTTCCCACCTACCAAAAGAGTGTCAAATCCCAAAGTCATTAGCTGCCTAATAAAAGGCTTGTTTGATAATATATATTGAGAAATTTCTCTAATTTCAGAATCTTTTAAATTATTATCGTTCTCTATTGATATTCTAAATCCACTTCTTAAAAAGAACGCACTCATTTCATGTGCATAGTTTACATCTCCAATTGTTACAGATACCTTGCAGAATCTATCTAATTCACCACAACAATAGCTATTTTTAAAATTCTGATTCATGGTATTTATTAACTTCATTCGCTCCAATGAAGTACCTACTAAAGAATTGAGTAAGTTTTTAAAGAAATCGACAATGTTCATATTAAGCTAATTTATCATTTACTAAATCCTTAATCTTTAAGAGTTCTCTGTAATTGAATCTGTTGTTATTAATCATTGTTGTTAGTTCCTCTGCTACATCTTTATTGTTGGGGTGTTTGTCTGGGTGAGCTTGTTTGATAAGCTCTTTGTATAGTTGTTTTGCTTTAGCCATGCTCTCAACAACATTGTATGCTTCATCATCTGTTGAATGATTCTTGGAATAGAATAGTCTGGCAAATATATTCATGATATGCCTTTTAACTATTAAGAGAACAGCCATGCTGCTATTCCAATTACTACCAGAACTATAAGGATAACAAAGAACTCTGATAATTGGGGGTCTTCTCCATTATATTGCATTTTAGTCATAATTAGGATATTTACACTCACCTGCTTCCTGCGATGAATTATAAATAAAAAAGGTGTGGAAGCTATATTTGTTCTATCCTACATTCAGGTCTTCGCATTACCTTTGGAATGGATAAAACAATAGCCCCACACCAAGAGGTATATAGAAACCTTACAGACATAAGGTAAATATATATATCCAATGTGGGTGCTATTGCTATCATCTTCATTCCAATATCAAAGTTGCGAAGTTTGAATGTAGAAGATAATTTCAATAACACCTTTCGTTAAATATGTCCTTCCAACTCCCTAAAGCATTAGTTTATTGAAATTGGTGCAAAGATAATGAAAGGTTTTAAATCATCAGGTATGAAGTGTGGATTAATAGTAAATTCTATGCCCTCAAACATAGTCTGAATGGGATATTTAATAGGAACTACATCTGAACTCTGTAAATCCATGTGGGTATCAAATTCACTTCTCCCCATATAAGGACTAAATTCTGAATATTCTTACCCGCCTTGAATTATAGTCTTTAAGTCTGCATATTGTTGGATATTCAAGAAGTGCTACCTGTAACATGACTAATAAGAGTTGAAATAGTTCTAAACACTGTAAACTTATGGAATTGACTTACTTCTAAAAGGCTGAAATGCCAAGCCTAAAGAATTAGACTTTAGATATATCTAAGCTCAATATTCTATGGATTTGGGACAGAACCATTCAGACCACTATAAAGATGAATCTTAATAATCCTGTC